>JACRYO010002815.1_pt1 | contig 16809 bp, 16 predicted proteins | sample 8023221 | NCBI WGS metagenome assembly JACRYO01 (sample SAMN15823180, study PRJNA655841) | gut metagenome | isolation source: fecal sample D85 from dog with diarrhoea from SPCA | host: Canis lupus familiaris | place: South Africa: Mmabatho, Mahikeng | collected 2019-09 | reverse complement strand
CAGATACCCTTTCTGAACAACCATTGAACAAAAATACATCACTACACGAAGAAGCTTTAACAATCATTAAAGCTCTTGGTAGTGAAGCAAACATCGAAACGGTCGAAGCTTGACCAACTCTATTGGCGGTTTTGAAACATTGATTCCCGATGCAAAAGTTGATGATGGCAAGCTCCATCTGATTTATTTAAAAGATTCTTCTCTACTTGATACATTGAAAACTTTACCAGATTTATTAAAAGGTGTGGACGAATCAACGGATAACCTAGCATATCAATCATGTGAAAAAGTCAAAGTTTCTCTGTCAGACAACGCGGAACTAGCCACAAATGTCGATGGAGACGAAGGGGCTAAGCTGCCTGTTAAAATCAGTATCTTACCGGCACATTTAACAGTTTATTGTTAAAAAATGACCAAACGAACGAGTGTGGGACAAAACTAAAAATCAGGTTTGCTAAAGACTCTCGAATCAACGGCGTCCAAAAGTCAGGTTTTTCGGAAATTTGAAAAAAGAGGTTGGGATAGAAGTGTTTAACTCCGATAAATAAGAAGGAATTAACGGAAATTGCTTTTCCAATTTTTGTGAATTTCGGCTTATTTAAGAAGAAGTTGCTTCTGCTCCCACCGTTTATTCGTTTTTAAAGAATGGGACAAAAGTGTTTCTTACTTTTGTCCCACACTTTTTTTCTCCAATTTCTCAAACTTAAACGACTTTTGTCTCGACCTCTGTTCATTTGGTTTTATTTTTGAAGGTAAATACTAAAACAACATCAGCCTTCTTTTGATTTTGGCTTTTGAGGGAAAGAGCTATGAAAGATTCAGAGTATACCGGTCTTTCTTGGAGATGACATCTTTATTTCATTCGCTCGATCGTACCACACGGTTCTCCATGAAGAAGTGCGCCAGTTTGTAAGACCAACTCGCTGATCTGTTCTGCTTCTGTGAAAACAACAATCACGGCAGGATCTTTTTTGGCTTGTATGATCTGATCAAAATCCACTTCAACCAAAGGGGTGTCAATGGTGATTTGCTCGTTTTCGTTTACAAGGATCGTGAAAGGTGCGCCTTTCATCTCTACCGTATCAAGACCGATATGGATCAAATAATCGATTCCTGAGTCACTTTTTATACTGATGGCATGTTTTGTTGGGAAAATCGTTGTTACTCGACCAGCTAGTGGTGCATAGATTGTCTGATCCTCTGGAATGACAGCAAAGCCGTCTCCTAGCAATTTTTGTGAAAAAACCGGGTCCTTCACAGCAGAAATTGGAATCACTTTTCCTGAGCAGGGAGCGGTAATCGTTTCTTGTTTTTTCTTTTTGAACATTTTGAACATAACAAGTCCTCCTAATTATCCTTTTCCAAAATTTGATTGATTTCTTGACTGAGTAAATCAGCTTTTCCACCAAAGACAGCTTGGATGCCACCTTTTACCTCGAAAACAGCAGTGGCGCCTAATTGTTGGATCGTTTGTTTATCGACGATTTGACCATCCAGGACAGCAACGCGCAAACGAGTGGCACAAGCTTCGACCGTCTCGATGTTTGCTTCACTACCAAGAGCTTTAATGATTGTTAAAGCTTCTTCGTGTAGTGATGTATTTTTGTTCAATGGTTGTTCAGAAAGGGTATCTGTTTCTTCCGTCATACCAGGGATAGCAACTTTGAATTTCTTGATGAAGAAAGTGAAAACGACAAAGTAAATGACTGCCCAAGCAAGTCCAAAAGGAATCAATTTGATCCAGTTAGTTTTATCATTTCCTTGAAGTACACCAAATAATAAGAAATCGATCAGGCCGCCTGAAAAAGAATTACCTACTCGAATATTTAAGATGTCTGCAAAATAAAAAGATAATCCGTCTAAAAAGGCATGGATAACATATAACCATGGAGCAACAAATAAAAACATATACTCTACAGGCTCAGTGATCCCAGTTAAAAATGAGGTTAATGCACCACTGAAATAAAGTCCGCCATTTTTCTTACGATTTTGTTTAGGAATAGCACGATACATTGCGTAGCAAGCTGCAGGGAGACCAAACATCATCGTTGCAAATCTGCCAGCAAAGAAACGAGTACCATAAGTAAATAATCCAGTATGATTTGGGTCAGCTAATTGGGCAAAGAAAATATTTTGTGCGCCGGATACTGAGACACCGGCTACGCTCTCTGTACCGCCCAAAGAGGTATACCAGAAGAGTGGGTAGATCGTGTGATGCAGACCAACAGCGCCAGTAAGACGAAGTAAGAAGCCATATAAAAATGTTCCTAGACTACCCATTTGCGCAATGTGTTCTCCGGCAACTACTAAACCATTCTGAATGGGTGGCCAAATCAAGTAAAAGAAGGAACCAATAATAATTGCAGCTAAACTAGAAATAATTGGGATAAAACGTGATCCACCAAAGAACCCTAAGAATTGCGGTAATTCGATTTTTCGATAACGATTGTGTAAGAATGCAACGGTTCCGCCAATAGCAATAGAACCAACAACTCCAGTATCAAGAGTTGCTCCTTTGGCAGAAAATAATTCAAGAAACCCACTGATCGTCGCAGTATAGACTAAATAAGCGACACCGCCAGCTAAACCAGCAGTTCCTTTATCACCATTTGAAAGGCCGACAGCAACACCAATAGCAAAAATCAATGCTAAATTGGCAAAAACAGCATTTCCGGCGTAGCTCATGATACTTAAAATCGTATGGAGCCATGGTTGGGCTAAAAACGGATAGGCGTTTATGGCGCTTTCATTTGTTAGTGCGCCTCCGAGACCCAAAAGTAATCCGGCAACAGGTAAGATAGCAATCGGCAACATGAATGCACGGCCTAATTGTGAAAATTTCTTAAACATTTTTCTCCTCCTAATTTAATGCATGAATAAAACGTTCAGCAATTTCTTGTGGTCGGGTAATCGCACCACCAACGACGATTCCAGCCACACCTAGTTCTTTGATCTGTCTGGCTTGTTCTGGCGTGTGGATTTTTCCTTCTGCGATGACACGAATTCCTGCTTCGACTAGTTGTTCGATCAATTCGATATCTGGACCATCTTGTTTTTTACTTTCTTCCGTGTAGCCGCTTAACGTTGTCCCGACAAAATCAACTCCAGCTTCCCAAGCATTTTTTCCTTCCTCAAAAGTAGAGATATCTGCCATGAACAGCTGATGAGGATACTTTTCTTTGATCTGAGCAATAAACGCATTGATGGATAACCCGTCATGGCGCTTGCGAAGCGTACAATCCAACGCAATCACTTCTACGCCAGTAGCAACGAGTTCATCTACTTCACGCATAGTTGCTGTAATGAATGGCGCTTCGGGGGGATAGTCCCTTTTGATGATGCCGATCATGGGCAAGGAAACTTTTTTTTTGATTTCCAAAATGTCACGAACAGAATTTGCACGGATGCCCACCGCACCAGCTCTTTGTGCAGCTAGAGCAAAATAGGGCATAAGACCTCCTTCCTCTGTATAAAATGGTTCACCAGGTAATGCCTGACAAGACACGATCAGACCACCTGAAATTGCTTCTAAAAATGATTGTTTCTCCATTCTCCTAAACACTCCGTTTTTGAATTATTTTTGGATAATAACTCCGAATTAAATATAGCACCCGCTTTCATAACTGTAAAGTAGAAATTGGATAATTTTGGAGTTTTTTTTATTCTTTTGGAGTATAATGGAGAAAATAACTTGCTATAAAGGAGTTTGTATGAATTATATTTATCTGATCAAAGAGCATTATCCATTATTGACTAAATCCGAAAAAAAAGTTGCTGATTTAATTCTTACTTCTGGAAAAACAATCATCTACAGTACGATGAGCGATATCAAAGAAAAAACCAAAGTTGGAGATGCAACGATCATCCGGTTTTGCCAAAAATTAGGATTTTCTGGTTTTTCAGATTTGAAAATCGAAATTGCGAAAGAAGATTTTAGTCAAAAAAAAGAACAGCCATCTAGTGGGAAATATTACGATGAAATTGCGAATAATTTAACTGAAGCTCTTCATTCTACGGCTCGTTTACTAAATGAAGAAAAATTAGATGAGGCGATTCAACTAATTAGCGAAGCGAATCATCTCTATATATTTGGGGTAGGTTCTAGTGGAAATACGAGTCTTGACCTAGAAAGTATGTTTTTACGTGTGGGTGTCCAAGCAAAGGCTGTTTTAGATCCGCATTTTCAAGCACAAGTTGCTTCTTTGCTAAAAGAAGGGGATGTAATCGTGGCATTCTCGTTATCTGGAAAAACGAAGGATACGTTCGATTCAGTAGAAATCGCTAAAAAAAATGGCGCAAAAATCTTAGCGATCACCAATTATATTCATTCCCCCATTGGGCAAACAGCAGACCTTGTCTTACAAACAGCCATTGAAGAATTTTTGAATGGTGGATCGTTAGCAGGAAAAATCTCACAACTGTATATTTGTGATTTACTTGTACAGGGATATGAGCAAAAGAATAACATCAATGCAGTCGAGTTACGGGAAAGAGTGCTACGATCCATCTTAGATAAAAGTATTGATTGATCGAATAATACTTCGAATAAAAAGTGATAAAAAAACAATTGCATCTCTTATAAATAACGTTTTTTGTTATTTTATAATAAAAAACTAAAAGTGCTTGCATTTTCCTTGGATTTTATATATGATTTTATCAATTTAGGGTCAAGGAAAAGGGGTAAAAAGGAATGTCGAAGTATCAACGAAAAGTCTTATTGTCAACATCAGCAGGAATCGCATTAGAGAATATGGATATCATGTTTTTAGCTTTTTCTTTATCTTCAATGATTGCAACTTTTCATATTAGTGGAACGCAAGCAGGAATGATTGCTACGATCACTAATTTGGGGATGCTCGTTGGAGGTATTTTTTTTGGTCTTATGGCAGATAAATATGGACGAGTAAAGGTGTTTTCTCAAACGGTGCTACTTTTTTCAATCGCCTCGTTATTGATGTTCTTTGCTTCAAACATTTATCTTGTTTATCTTTTTCGATTTATTGCAGGAATCGGGGCAGGAGGAGAATATGGGGCGTGTATGTCTTTGATCTCTGAAAGTTTCTCAAAGAAACAAATCGGAAGAGCTTCTTCGATCGCTGGGATCGGTGCACAAGTAGGAGCTGCCTTGGCTGCGATTTTAGCTGCTGTTGTTATTCCTTGGTTGGGTTGGAAAATGTTATACGTTATCGGGGTGCTACCTGTATTGATGGTCTTGGTCATTCGCCGAGGCTTAAAAGAACCGGAGGATTTTCAAAAAACAATAGCTACTGGAAAAACGACGAAATTGAGTCATCTCTTTGAAACAAAGCACCTTGCATGGCAAACAATAGGCTTAAGCATCATGGTAACAGTCCAAATCGCGGGTTATTTTGGCTTGATGAACTGGTTGCCATCGATCATGCAAGCACAATTAGGATTATCAGTATCTGGCTCTTCACTATGGATGGTCAGTACGATCGTCGGAATGTCCTTAGGTATGCTGACCTTTGGGATCATCATGGATAAATTAGGGCCAAGAACTGCATTCACTATATTTTTGCTCTGTTCCTCTCTATCAGTATTCTTACTAGTGATGGCACATAGCCAGTGGAGTTTAGTAGCCGCTGCTGTCGTTGTTGGTTACTTTATCAATGGAATGTACGGCGGCTATGGAGCAATCATCAGCAGCCTATACCCAACTGAGATCCGAGCCACCGCCAATAATTTCATTATGAACTTAGGACGTGCAGTCGGTGGATTTTCTTCCATTGTGATCGGATTTTTGATGGATCACTATAATTTAACAGCCGTTATCATCTTCTTAAGCAGTATTTATTTAGTCAGCTTACTCGTTTTGATGACGATCACGGGAGTAAAAGAATTGAAAATCAGTTTGCAAGAATAGAGGCATTTGAAAGATGCTCTGCTTCAAGAATTAAGCCGGATAATTTGAAAATAGCTTTCCATATTTTTGAATTATCCGGCTTAATTCCGCCGAAGCAATCTTTCAAATGCCTTTTAGTTCACACAATGTTATGACTAAAATAGCGAAAAATATCTCTTTTAGTCTTTTTTGTATAGAGAAAATATTGTTTCAAAACTGAAGAATGTGGGACGAATCTAAAAATAAGGTTTACTACAAACTCTCGAGTAAACGGCGGGAGCAGAAGCAACTCCTTCGGAAATAAGCCGAAATTCACAAAAATTCGAAAAGCAATTTTCGTTCATTTCTTCTTATTTCTCGGAGTTAAACACTTCTGTCCTAGCCTCTCTCAAATAAACGGCGTCCAAAAGTCTGTTTTTCGGAAATTTCAAAAAAAGAGAATGAGACAAAAGTAAGAAACACTTTTGTCTCGACCTCTTTGATATTTAGCTATTCTGCTGTTTTTTCTTTTAATGAAGAAGTTTTTATTGTAATGTGTAACAATTGAAGAACTAGGAATACTGCCAACAGGACAATGATGGCACCAAAAATTGGTGTATAAGTGACGCCAATCGATTTTGTTACTTGTGCACCAACGAATGAACCGAACGCAATGCCAATATTAAATGCTGAGATATTGAATGCTGAGGCTAAAGTAATATCTTTAGGAGTGTATTCTTCAGCTAGTTGAACGACATAGAGTTGTAATCCAGGAACATTCATAAATGAAAACAATCCCAAGTCTAAGGTAGCAAGAGTTGCCAAAATCAGTTGATTACTCAAGATCGCTACAAATAAAAAGACAAGAGACAGAGAAAGGAGTCCGAACATCAAGCTAAGTGATTTCAGTGGCTGTTTATTTGAAAAATGCCCACCTATTGTATTTCCTATAGCAACCATGATGCCGTAAACTACTAGTAAAAGAACTACAGCATGGGCAGAGTACCCAATTTTATCTTCTAAGATCGGTGTTAAATACGTGTAAGCAGCAAATGTGCCACCATAACCAAGAGCAGTGACGATGAATGAGCCTAACAGAAACTTATTTTTAAAAATACGGATGATTCCTCTTAGATCTACAACCCCAGGTATCGGTAGGTGCTTTGGAATCAAAAAGAGGTTTGCAATCAAGCCTAGGGCCCCTATGATCGCAATAAAGATAAACGTGAAGTGCCAATTTGTTTGTTGACCAATAAATGTTCCTAGAGGTACACCAGTTACAGTGGCAACAGTAAGACCAGTAAACATGATAGCGATGGCGCTTGCTCGTTTATTTGGTTCAACGACATCTGCCGCGATGACACTAGAAACAGACATAAACAGGCCGTGGGCTAAAGCGGAGATGATTCTTCCGGCTAAGAGCATAGAAAACGATAGTGCAAAAGCTGCTACTAGGTTTCCTATAATAAATAGAAGCATGATGACGATCATCAGATATTTTCGATTCCATTTTCCTGTTAAAACGGTCAATAATGGTGCTCCGATGGTCACACCTATTGCATAAAGGGAAACTGTCAAGCCAGCTTGTGCCAAAGTGACGTGGAAACTGTTAACGATCAGTGGCATCAAGCCTACGCTGATAAATTCTGTTGAGCCGATAGCAAAAGCATTGATAACTAATGCTAGTAATGTAAGTATGGGTGAAATTCTTTTATTCATTTGATATCCTCCTTGTTTTTTCCTGACGAATACATAATATAGTCTGTATTTCCCGCAAAAAGAAGTACCTACTTTTTTGTGCGATAGTTACTTTTTAGTAATAATTGTTGATAGAGGCATTTCTAACGGATAGTTTAATGAGTATTTTCTAATTTTTGTTTATAAAATGCACGTATTTTATATTTTTGGACATTTTAACCAAATAAACAGAACAAAAAGAGGCTTTCTTCTTTCTGTTCTGTCCAAATTATTCTAAGATTTCTCATCACCAACATTATTTGACAATGAGCCCTTATTTCAAAATGTATCGCTTTAAAATGAAGGAACTTCCCTTGAACCATAAAATAGTTTTTATTGGATGTAAATAGTTCGTTTCTCCTATGTAAACGGATTGTTTCTTTGCTTTGTACAGTTATTCATTTATCTTTAAATTATGAGTTTATTCAATTTTTTTTATTTGTATTATCTCTCTAGTCTTTTGTCCGTTTCTTTTTTTATCAAATGTATGGTTGTATGTCAAAAATCATTTTTTGATTTGTAGAAAAATTAAGGAGGAGAAAAACAATGGGTAAAAGTTCTGTACTACTTAAGATTGGTATGATAAGTCTGGTGGGGTTAGGAATAGCTAATTCTAAAACAGTTTTAGCTTCTGAAAAATGATTTGATGCATGATAGTTCTTCTTTAAATGAAATAAATCCCGATATAGTAAATGAAACTGAAATTTTTTTTGATGAAAGACAAAATTCAACTAGTCATGGAGAATCCGAATTTAATAATGAAAATGCCAGTAGAATGATTAACACAATAAGATACAGAAAAAAGAACGTAACGACTTTCTACGAATGGTCTGGCTATAGAAGAGTTTCTGATAACTTAAAAACTGGCAGCAAAGGTGGATCAATCACTACGAATAGATCAACAACGTTTGGAGCTACAACAACTGGAAATGTTTATGGGATCCAAGTTGCAGCTTCGGCTTCACGAACAAGTTCCATAGGGTATACATTGAATGTTGGTGCTAATCAGAGAGTTTATGTAGGCTATAGAGTTAGATATTCAGTTGAGAGAGGCACTAGGGAACAGTATGATTTGGCTACAGGAAGGATTTATTCCGTTAATTCTTATACCAGAAAAGTCCCAACTTATGGAGAATACGCATTGATTCGATATTAATAAAGGAGTGGTAGATTTCATTTGCTCTTTATTAATAAGGACTGATGAGTTTATAAAATGAAATCTGAGACAAAATGAATACGATTTTGTTTCAGATTTTTTTGTTCTGCACGCAAAGAGTGTGAAACTGACTAAAGTCATTAATAAAAAATCGAATTGAAGAATTAATTTTGATTCTGTAGTGCCCCCATAAATTATAGAGCCATTTTATTCACTCCTTCTTTATCAATACTATTCCCAAAATAAATAACCAATTTAAAAGTAATAATATAGTTATATTTCTATACAATGTAGGAGCAGTTATATACAATTCGTTAGTCGGAGTAAATATAGATGTATTGAAAATTAAAAATAGCCCTATGACAAAAGACGTACTGATAAAAAAAACTCCTAATTTTTTTTTATCTAAATATTCCATTTTTACACCTCCTTTTTAGGAAACTATATTTGAATGTAAGATTTTTTTGAAACAATCTTAATTTTATTATGTTTGATTGACATCATTTATTCTTTACTTATGTTTTCAATTATCGATAGTTTACATTATTTTACTATTTCGATTATTACATCTTCCAAAATGTACCGGGATTTTAAGAAATAAAATCTACCAAACAAAAAATATTAATCAAGAAAGAAAAAATACTTACAAAATATACAAGCTTATATAAACTATTCGTTTTTTTGTTGCGAATGAGAATAAACGGAATAATGAGAAGACCTAATGGGAACAACAAAACAGTGTTGGTTGCAATAGTCAATAATATAAGACCTTCATCATTTGATTCAACTTCAGTCTTTTTTTTGTTCAATATTAAAAATTGTCTTTTCTGAGTATATTCAACTTTGTTATTAGTAATTTCTTCTTGGACTTCTTCAATTTCTTTTAATAATTGGTCGATAGATACTTTATACGTGTTACTCAATAAAATCAAATTATCTATATCAGGATAACCTCTGCCGTTTTCCCATTTCGAAATGGCTTGTCTGGATACCTTTAACTCTTTTGCTACAGTAGCTTGTGAGAGTCCGGATTTATTTCTGTAATATTTTAATCGCTCTGCTAATGAAATTTTTCAGCCCTCTTTTCTTGAATTGTATAAATTTCAGGTCATAAAATCTGAAAAAGGTTAAAATAAACTGTAGAATTTATTTCACCACACTCAAAAAAGTTAAACTTTGAGAAATAGATACTTTACGAATTGGCTTTAAATCAACAGGAACATCCTACAGATAAATGAATAAAAGTGTTCCGAATTTTATAAATACTAATCCTTATGTACAATAATGATTTTTTCAAAGGTTTCCAAGTTTAGTCCGTCGTGATGATACACTTTAAGTTTCAATTTTTTCATTATATAAGTAATAGTATAAACGAAATGGCTACTAAAAAACAGTTTCTGTAGTGTCTACTTTTTTCATAATCAAGAAAAAATTTTCATCATTTGTTTTCTGTTCAATCCAAAGTAACTCTTTAAAATCTATAAATCTAAAATGATTTTTGTCACCTTTTCTAGTTTTTTTTGATAGTCTGTATTTCCCTCAAAAAGAAGTACCTACTTTTTTGTGCGATAGTTACTTTTTAGTAATAATTGTTGATAGAGGCATTTCTAACGGATAGTTTAATGAGTGTTTTCTAATTTTTGTTTATAAAATGTACATATTTTATATTTTTAAACATTTTTACTTTTCAAATAAGCAATAGGGTGCTACTATTTGATGCGTATCTTTTAAAAGGAGAAAAAACATGGAAAAAATCTATCATATCGGCGTTGAAGCAACATTAGAAGTAATTGGTGGGAAATGGAAACCAATTATTCTATGCCATTTAGGGAATGGTCCAATACGAACAGGTGAATTGAAAAGACAAATACCAACGATCACTCAGAAAATGTTGACACAACAATTACGAGAGTTGGAGGAAGATCGTATCGTTGATCGAAAAGTCTACAATCAAGTACCTCCTAAAGTAGAATATTCATTGACAGAAGAAGGAAAATCATTACGGGAAATCTTAGTTGCAATGTCTGTTTGGGGAGAAGAACGGATTGAACGGCAACAAGAAGCGGGAAATGAAGTGACCTTGTTACATACACATGGTGGTTATTTGAATTATTAACGATTCTTTTAGTCAACGAAACTAAAAATTTCAATTTAATGAAAATGTTAAAAATAAATTTGCTCTTTTTTTCTTCATAAACATGATATGATAAACAGTGATCGTATTAGAAAAAGGTGAATGATAGATGAACAGTATGGATAAAGTAAATCAATTCAGAGATGAGCGGGATTGGCGACAATTCCATAATGAAAAAGACTTGGCTATTTCTATTTCTTTGGAGGCCTCTGAATTGCTTGAACTATTTCAATGGAAACAGCCAGAAGAAGTAACAGCGAACAATCTGGAACGGATCAAAGAAGAACTAGCAGATGTTTTGATCTATTCTTATATGCTGGCAGATAATTTAAATCTTGATCTTGATGAGATCATCGAAGAAAAGTTGAAGAAAAATTGTTTGAAATATCCGTTAGAAAAAAGTAAAGGTCAACGAACAAAATATACGGAACTGTAGGGCAGAAAAGGAGGCGTGGTAGTGAAAAAAGAAGGAAAAGTAAAGAAATGGCTGATCAATATTCTTCTATTCTTATTGTTACTGATTGGATTGGCGCTGATTTTTAATGAACAAATCAAAGATTTTTTTGTTAAAAACACAGGAGATCAATATGCGATTGCAAACGTGACGAAAGAAGATATCAATAAAAATAAGGAAAAAGACGCAAGTTTTGATTTTGATGCTGTCGAATCCATGAGTACAGAAAGTGTGTTGAAGGCACAGTTGAACCATACAGAGCTACCAGTTATTGGGAGTATCGCCGTACCATCTGTTTCAATCAATATCCCTATCTTCAAAGGATTGGATAATGCCAATCTGCTTTATGGTGCTGGTACCTTGTCACCTGATCAGCAGATGGGTAAGGGCAATTATGCTTTAGCTAGCCATCGTGCAAACAATCCAGAATTACTTTTTACTCCCTTAGAGAATTTAACATTAGGCGATAAAATCTATTTAGTTGATTTGGACAATGTGTATACGTACAAAGCGACGTTCAAGCAAAAAGTCGCCCCAACAGACACACAATTACTAAACGTTCAAGAAGGAAAAGAACTTGTTACCTTAATTACTTGTGGAGACATGAACGCAGTGACGCGTTTAGTTGTTCAAGGTGAATTGGAAAAAATCACTCCGATGAAAGAAGCCACACAGGAAATGAAAAAAGCCTTCGATATGCCAACGCGAACCTTTTGATCCAAGTAGTTTTTTATGAAAATGACAGACACTCTTGCTTGAATATAGTAAGGGTGTTTTTTTCTATTGAAGGAAAAAATAAAAAACGCGATGAAAGGGGTTGCAAAGTTAAAAAAAGGATGTTATGCTTATTTCAGATAAGAAATGGATTGTTACTGTGCGGCAGGCAAAACCAGAATTCAGCTCGTTGTTAGGCGGATTCTAGGTTTTTTTATTTTTTTCGAGAGGGCGAAGCAGAATGGTCATTGAAAAAGTATTGAATAATAATGTCGTCGTTTCTAAAAATGAATTGGGTGAAGAGATCATTTGTATGGGAAAAGGCATCGCTTTTCAAAAAAAGCCAGGCGACCATATCTCAAAGAATGACGTTCAAAAAGAATTCATTTTAAAGGATTCTTTTGCTACCCACCAGTTCCAACAATTGATGGCGGATGTGCCGCTGGAGGAAGTCGAACTAGTGAAGTCCATTGTTGATTTTGCCGAAGAAAAATTGCAAGTTTCGTTTTCTCCTAATATTTATCTGACGTTGACGGATCATATCCATTATGCAATCAGTCGTGCAAAAGAAAAGATCGAGTTACCTAATCCATTATTATTTGAAACTAAAAAATTCTATCCTAAAGAATACCAAACAGCAATAGCTGTTCTTCAACTGATTGAGCAAAAAATGGGCATTTCACTACCGATAGATGAAGCTGGTTTCATTGCGTTTCATTTTGTCAATAGTCAGCAAAGTAATGGAGATATGCAAGTGACGATGACAGCTACAACGATGGTTCGAGATGTAGTAAGTATCATCAGTAAATTTTTTGGGATCGTATTCGATGAAGATTCGTTGAATTACCAACGACTCATCACACACCTTCAATTTTTTGCGCAGCGATATCTAAAAGGAGAAAGCTCAGGCGAACAAGATGAATTTCTTTATGCCTTGGTCCAAGGCAAGTATCCAAAAGCATTTCGCTGTTCAGAACGGATCAATGAGTACCTTGTCCAGACGCAAAAAGAACCAATGGGTGTAGCAGAACAAATTTATCTTACGATCCATATCCAACGTGTAGTAACTGAAAAACAAAGTACCCAATCTTAAGGATTGTTACTGGTAAAGCAGGCAAAACCTAGATTGAAAAAATAAGGACACGAGATTTCGCGTGACCGTTTTTTCAATCTAGGTTTTTTATTTTATAAAAAATAAATGGAAAGAAGGAAATGAAATGGATAATCAAGCAGTTGGTAAAAGAGTTTGGGAGGCAGTCGGCGGTAAAAACAATGTGAACAGTTTAGTGCACTGTGCGACTCGATTGCGTTTTAAATTGAAAGACGAATCTCTTGCGAAGACACAAGAACTAAAAAATGATCCTGATGTGATCCAAGTTGTTCAAAGTGGTGGTCAGTATCAAGTGGTGATCGGCAGCAATGTAGCGGATGTGTACCAGTCCATTGTAGATGAGCAAGGCCTAGCGGATCATGCGAATACAGAAGAAAAATCAAAGAATCCATTAAATCGTTTCATTGATATCATTTCGAGTATCTTTACTCCCTTTTTAGGAGCAATGGCTGCAGCTGGTATTTTGAAAGGATTCCTATCTTTAGCAATCGTATTAGGTTGGCTGACAGTTGATACAGGTGCTTATCAAATCCTATATGCAGCAGCAGACGGTGTTTTTACCTTTTTACCAGTAATGTTAGCATTTACCGCAGCAAAAAAATTCAAGGCCAATCAATTTCTATCTGTGGCGATCGCGATGGCTCTGGTTTATCCAGCCATCACTGAACTTGCAGGAGCCGGTGGCGCTGTTGACTTCTTTAGCTTACCAGTCATTCTCTCACCATCTGGCTATACATCTTCTGTGATCCCGATCATTTTGGCTGTATGGGTCCAAAGTAAATTTGAACCACTAGTGAAAAAGGCGATTCCACAATTTTTACAGATGATCTTTGTTCCGATGATCGTGTTGTTAGTAATGGTTCCACTCACATTCCTTGTTTTAGGACCAATCGGGACGGTTATCGGTAATGGTCTAGGTAGTCTTTTCAATTCCATCTATGGCTTTAGTCCATTAGTCGCAGGCTTTATCATGGGAGCGTTATGGCAAGTATTCGTGATGTTTGGTATGCACTGGGGATTTGTGCCGATCATGTTCTTGAATATCGAACAATATGGCTTTGATGTATTGATGCCAATGCTTTTACCAGCTATTTTAGCACAAGGTGGAGCAGCTTTAGCTGTAGCTGTACGCACAAAGGATGCAAAACTTCGTTCATTAGGGATCTCTTCTATGATCACTTCGCTGTTCGGAATTACTGAACCAACGGTCTATGGAGTAACACTACCACTGAAAAAACCATTCATCGTTGCGTGTCTTTCAGGAGGAATCGGGGGAGCAATGATCGGATTTGCAGGCGTCAAAGCTTTTTCTAGCGGTTTAGTTAGTTTATTGACGATCCCAACATTTATTAGTACAAATGAAGCAGTTGAGTCTAGTGTGATGATGGCAGTGATTGCAACAGCAGTATCATTTATCTTAGCATTTGTAGGTACATTGATTATTGGTTTTGATGAATCTGCACAAGATGAGAATCTAGAAGGAAACAAGCAAACGACAGCTGGGGACTCCATTGGAACAGCTCGTCATAATCTAAAAAGCCCATTGAGCGGCAAAGTCTTACCTCTAAGTGAAGTACCCGATAAAGTCTTTTCTTCTGGCGCGATGGGTAAAGGGATTGCAATCGAACCAGAAAATGGTGAATTGCTTGCTCCGGCAGATGGAGTGATCACGACGATTTTCCCAACGGGTCATGCAGTAGGGATCACTACCACAGATGGTATCGAGTTATTGATGCATATCGGAATGGACACAGTCGAACTTGAAGGCAAAGGCTTTGAAGTATTTGTGAAACAAGGAGATACTGTTCATACAGGCGATTTACTTGTCCGTTTCGACATCGACACGATCAAAAAGGCGGGCTATAGTGTGATTACACCAATCGTTGTAACGAATACAGATCATTTTGCCGATGTTTTAGAGTTTGATCAAGAAGAAATCATTGCTAGTGAAGATTTTCTAGCGATTGTAAAATAAGGAGGAAGTAAGGATGACAACACTTTTTTCAAAAGATTTTTTATGGGGCGGCGCAACAGCAGCCAATCAACTAGAAGGCGCCTATGATCGTGATGGCAAGGGATTATCTGTGGCAGATGCAATGCCTGGTGGGAAAAAACGCTTTGAGATTATCGGTAGCGAAACATTTGACTGGACGATCGATCCAGAAAACTATAACTATCCGAATCATCAAGGTATCGATCATTATGATCGTTTTAAAGAAGATATCGCGTTATTCGCTGAAATGGGTTTTAAATGTTACCGTTTCTCGATTGCTTGGACACGAATCTTTCCTCAAGGGGATGAATCAGTGCCGAATGAAGCCGGTCTTACTTTTTATGAGCAAATAATTGATGAATGTTTAAGCTATGGGATCGAACCAGTAATCACGATTTCCCATTATGAAATGCCCCTAAATCTAGCTAAAGCATATGGGGGTTGGAAGAACCGCCAATTGATCGACTTTTATGAACGATTTGCCAGAACAGTTCTTGAACGTTTCAGTAGCAAGGTGAAATATTGGATGACCTTCAATGAAATCAATTCAGCGTTCCATTTTCCGGCATTGAGCCAAGGATTGGTAAAAAGCAATGGTGCGGGTGAGTATCAAAATATCTTCCAAGCATGGCACAATCAATTTGTAGCAAGTAGTAAAGCAGTAAAAATCGCCCATGAATTACGTAAAGATATCCAAGTAGGTTGTATGATCATTTACGCAACTACGTATAGCATTGACGCCAATCCAATCAATCAGGTCGCAACATTGATCCAAAACCAAGAATTCAATTTCTTTTGTACAGATGTACAAGTCAGAGGCGAGTATCCAGCCTATACAAAGCGCACCTATGAAAAATATGGTGTAGATAGTCAAAAATTAGAACAGACAAAAGAAGATTTTGACTTATTAAAAGCTTATCCAGTGGACTATATCGGGTTTAGCTACTATATGTCGACAGCAATCAATGAAACCGATCCAACAGCGGCAACATCAGCAGGTAATCTACTCGGTGGTGTGAAAAATCCATTTTTAGAAGCTAGTGAGTGGGGCTGGCAGATTGATCCGGAAGGGTTGCGAATTGCTTTAAACGAATTGTACAATCGTTATGAGAAGCCATTGTTCATCGTGGAAAATGGACTAGGTGCGATCGACAAAGTCGAAGAAGATGGAAGTATCCATGATGATTATCGAATCGACTATCTACGTCGCCATATCGAAGCAATGGGTGAAGCAGTAGCGGATGGAGTTGAACTTATGGGATATACGCCTTGGGGCTGTATTGATCTGGTCAGTGCTTCAACGGGTGAAATGAGTAAACGCTATGGATTTATCTATGTGGATTTAGACGATGAAGGCAAGGGAACTTTGGACCGTTCAAAGAAAAAGTCATTTGATTGGTACAAAGAGGTTATCGCCTCAAATGGGGAAAAGCTGTAGAAGGAGCGTGGAACAAAACTAAAAATCAGTTTTGTTCCACACTCTTTTTTTATTTTTCATCCTTTACTATTGCTCAGGTCAAACCATGTTTTTCATAACCTCTCTTATCTTTTATATTCTTTTTTTATTTTATCTATGCTATTCTTTTAGTAACAGTAAAACGAAAGGTGACGCCATGAAAAGAACCCGTGTATTATATTTAGAAGTTGCAGATAAGATCAAAGAGGATA
>JACRYO010000663.1_pt1 | contig 16998 bp, 15 predicted proteins | sample 8023221 | NCBI WGS metagenome assembly JACRYO01 (sample SAMN15823180, study PRJNA655841) | gut metagenome | isolation source: fecal sample D85 from dog with diarrhoea from SPCA | host: Canis lupus familiaris | place: South Africa: Mmabatho, Mahikeng | collected 2019-09 | reverse complement strand
GAACAAGAAAGAACTTTCAAAAAAATCCGAACGGACTCTTTAAGAATGCCACTTATTTTTCCGAAGAGTTCCCTGCTAATCTTATCACTATTTTAAACGTAGAATATGAGATAAACGTATTGAGTCTATGATATTTAGCATGGAGGTTGGGACAGAAGTGTTTAACTCCGAGAAATAAGAAGAAATTAACGAAAATTGCTTTTCAAATTTTTGTGAATTTCGGCTTATTTCCGAAGGAGTTGCTTCTGCTCCCACCGTTTATTCGTTTTTAAAGCATGGGACAAAAGTGTTTTTTACTTTTGTCCCACAAGCATGCTAAATATCTTTTTTATAAAAAAGAATGCGGGACAAATCTAAAAATCAGTTTTGCTACAGATTCCCGAGTAAACGGTATCCAAAAGTCAGTTTTTTCGGAAATCTCAAAAAAAACGAGCAATACAAAAAGCGTATTGCTCATTTTTCTCTCCAATTTCTCAAACCTAAATGATTTTTGTCTCGATCTCTTCATGATTTAATTCAAAATAGCACTATCTAACAAAGAATCAAGAAACAAAGGTCCCCATCATTCCGAAAGTTCCCTCATTTTTATGCTATCACTCATTATTTGAATCAACGTTGATGATATGCATTGTAGAATTTGGAATCAAGTCATCAGTATGGTTTAGAAAATTAGGTTTTAAAGTAACTTTGCTTAATTCTGATTTTGAAAACCACGAGAATATGTTTGAATTCATCTCAAAAGTTTCAGTAGGTAATTCATTATTGGTATCAATAAGATATACAAACATAAATTCGTGGACTTTCTTACTATCGTATGTGTAAAAGTTCTCAACTACCCAAATCAATTGTTTTATTTCTATTGAAATATTTAATTCTTCGCCAAATTCTCTATGAATCGCTTCCTCAGTACTCTCCCCTAGTTTTACATTGCCACCAACCAACGCATAAAAATCGTCGTATTTCTTTTTATGCACCAATATCATCTCGTCATTTATCAGAAAACCACAACTTCTCACCTTGATTGTAACGCCATTTAATGTATACGAAATATCTCTAGTTTCCACACATTACACCTCCAATTCATGTTAATAATTCTAGTCATACCAGTTGGCTAAAACATTATTTTTATTTCAAACAGTTTTTCACATATGCTTTCTTTGACAGTTTCTATTGGTCCACATTCTATCTCAATTTTATACTTGAGTCAATTTCATCATTTTGGAGTAGTGGCGTACTGACCTAACGTATCAACCTGCAGATTAACGTTTGACAGTTTCTAAGGAAAATCAGTCAGCAAAGGAAAGACCCTTTCAAACAAGCTTAGCACTAGTGACTCCCTAGAGATAAGAAACAACTATTAAAAAACATCTGTAATCTTTAAGAGTATGACTTATCTTTTCAAAGAGATTTCTTCTATTGCTATCGTTGTTTTAAACTTAGCGCATGAGATAAATCAGCACCTTTATTTCATGCGCTTTTTGGTGTATAAAATCCACAACAAAAAAAGAGTTAATCTATTTTCATAGACTAACTCTTTATCAATTCTTACATACTTACTGCAAAATCAGGTGCAAACCATTGAACTGAGCCAACTTTAACACTTTCACCTGGTTGAGGTGCGTGGATGTATTGTCCGCCACCTAAAGCAATTGCTACGTGGTAAGTTCCACCAGGTGAACCCCAGAATAGTAAGTCTCCAGCTTTTGCTTGAGAAACTGAGATTTTAGCTCCAGCATTTTCTTGAGGAACTGTCCAACCACCGATGTCACGGCCAGTTACTTGTTTGTAAACATAGCTTGTGAAACCAGAACAGTCAAAACCGCTTGGATCTTTACCGCCCCAAACATAAGGAACACCGATGTATTTGTAAGCTTCTGCTACGATAGCAGAACCATTTACACTACCAGAAGGTGTTGATGGTGTTGTAGGAGGTGTAACGACAGTACCTTGGTTATTATTGTTATTTGTTGTACCGCCATTGCCAGGTGTTGATGGTGTTGATGGTGTAGTTGGTGTAGTTGGCGTAGCTGGTGTTGTTTCTTGTGTTGAAGATTCAGGAACTGTTGTACTTTCTGTTACTGATGAATCAGTAGTAGAAGATTCAGTTGATGAATTTTCAGTTGTTGAAGTTGAAGATTCTGGAACTGTTGATTCTTCGGTTGTTGATGAAGACCCAGGAGTCACTACTGCACTTGAGCTTGAAGATTGTGCAGATGATGATGAGCTTTCAGTTGTTGAAGATTGAACAGTTGATGAATTTTCAGTTGTTGAAGCAGAAGACGCAGCTTGTGATTGTGCAGCTTGTGCAGCGGCTTGTTCACGTGCTTCTTTTTCAGCTTTTTCTTGTGCAGCTTGTTGACGCGCTTGTTCTGCTAAACGAGCTTGTTCACGGATACGTGCTTGCTCTGCTTCAGCTTCTGCTTTCTTACGGTTCAAGTCAGCTTTTTTATCTTCTGCAGTTGCTTGTTCAGCAGCTAATGAAGTTTTCAATACATTTAAATCAGCTTGTTTAGCTAATAGATCACCTTTTTGTGATTCTAAAGTAGCTTGGTTTGCTGATAATTCTTTTTGTTTTGCTTCATTTTCAGCTTTTTTATCTTCTACAGCTTGTTTATCTTGTTTTTGTTGGTCTACTAAGTCTTGGTTCGCTTTGACGATAGATGTCATCGCTTGGATACGACCAACAGCATCAGCTAATGAATCAGCATTCAATACAGCGTCGATGTAGTTTGAGCTTGTATTTTTAACTTGTGTTTCACGTGCTTGTTTTTGGATTGTTGCTTCACGTTTTTCAATACGTTCTTGTAAATCTGCAATTTCTTTTTCTAATTGAGAAGATTCTTTACGTAATGTGTCTTGTTTAGTTAATAGATCTTGTGCTTTTGCGTTAATAGAAGAAACTTGTCCTTCTAATGCTTCGATTTGTGATTGTGCACTTGCTTGTTGATTTTGTAAATCCGCAATTTTTTGATCTTGTTGTTGTATCTGTGAATCAAAATCGTCCGCCGCGGCAGCGATCGGTGATCCTACGGCAGTTAAAGCGATTGAACTTAGCATTACTGCTGATATTAAACTTTTTTTCACTCTTCATTCCTCCGACTGGCTTAATTTAATAAATATCTAAATATATTTAAGTCTTTCTTAACGATAACAAAATTGTACCATAGCAGTATGTCAAGGAGATAATAGTTATGTTACAAAAACATTTCAAAATAAACTATTAACATGACAAAACTGTAAGTTACAAGTGTTATCTTAAAAAATATCAGAATATTTCAAAAAACAAGTATAAAAAAAGAAATTATTCATCACTGAATAATTTCTTAAAAGGAAAAACAAAGATAGCAAAAATGATCATATTCAACAATAAAGTCGGTCCTAAGTATCTCGTGATAAAATAGGTGTTATTTACAGAAACTAATTTGAAGATCAATTGGACAGCTAAAGTAAACAATTCATAGCTGGTAACAAAGATGATCGTACTAAAAAATTCTGTAAAGATATTGAAGTGGATCGCCGAACTCATTCCATACATGATAAATACCATTAGAGGGAGAGCAACTGCATAGATCCCGATCACCCCTATATAATACGCATCAAATATGGCTCCTATGATGATCGTCGTGATCAGTAGATAGCGTTTCGGGAATTTTTGGCTACAAAACAACAAAGCTAAAATCAGAAAATGCGCACTAGCCATATAATCCCCTTTTGACCACTCAACGAACATTCGTGTCAAATGCCCATCAATCAACATCAATAGGAACAATACGATAGGCAGGTAGTATTTCATTGTCTCTTTTTTTAGCATCGGTTATTCCTCCACTAGCCTTTGTACGATCGTCACCACTGATATATCATACATACCGGCATAAGGTTTAACGTATACTTCTCGATCCAATCCAAAACTGTCCGGTTTCGTTTTGACCACAGTACCGATCGGCAGATCTGCTGGTGAGTTTCCGCCTAGTCCAGAAGTCTGTACTACGTCACCCTCTTTGATATTTGTATCGCCAGTCAGCTGAGTGACTACTAAAGCTTGTGTCTTCTCATCATAATTCTTCAACAGCCCAAACGCCTCGCCACCAGAAGAAGAGACACGTACTGGAAAATGATTAGAGCTTTCATTGGATGAAGTCAGCAACTCAATTTTAGAAGAAGCATTGTTCACTTCGATCACACGACCGATCAGTCCTTTTTGAGACATGACCGCCATATCGACTTCAATACCATCTTTTGATCCCTTATCAACGATCAGCATATCTTGCCAAGTATCCGGTGAACGTGTAATGACATTTGCTGTTACTTTTTCGTAGCTAGCCAATGTCTGGTTCAATTCAAGTTCTTTTTTCAGTGCTTCGATTTCCTTTTGGTAATTTTTGTTTTTTAATGCTACTTCGTCATAACTGTCGATCTTTTCTTTAAGACGCTCATTTTCAGAATAAGTAGTAAACAGGTTATGGACAGAATCAACCCCATTTTCCACCCATCTTACAGGCGCTGAGATTGCACGATCAACGAATGATACACTGTCATTCACGACGGACTGGAAGAAATTAGGCTTTCCTTCATTCGCTCGTTGGGCAGCGGTCACACTTATTATCGTTACAACAATGATAACAATAACTAAGGTAATTATAATATTTTTATTAGGATTGAACTTCTTCACAAAGACACCTCGAATTAATTAGACTCTTACGCTCAATTTTATCACTAATCGAGGCGAAACAAAAGGTAAGACACCTCTCTTAAGCTTTTTTTTAGCAATTAATTTACCCTGTCATTTTTCCAATCACAGCGACTTGAACTAGCCTCAATCTCTACTTTGAATAACTGCTACAACTCCCTCTAAAAAGGAGAATTCAGCCGTATCTGAAATGAATTCATTACTGGCATAGGAAGTCGGCTGTAAAACATCGGTCGGTTCCAACTCATACTTGCTCTTTCTGATTGCTAACTGCTTAACAGGTGTCAAACAACAGTATGCAAGATATTTCATTTCAGGAAGTTGTGTAATGCTGTGCTCACCTGGCAAATAAAAAGTCAGATGATTTTGCCGGTCGCTTATGACCAATTGTTGCGCATGGGACTTGAAACGCGGCTCTAAAGGCAACCAGAGATTGGCTAACAAATGATCGATCCGACCGCCAGTTGCCCCAATCAGCGTGATCGTTGCCTCAGGGTAAAGCATCAGCGTTTTCGACAAACCTAATTGCGTATCTGTATCATCCTTTTCCGCAGGAGCTTGGATCAGTTCTACGGCCGCCTTCTTTACATGCTCTTTTTCTTGAGGATCCAACGAATCAAAATCGCCGATTGCAAGATCCAAAGGAAAATCATGTTGGATAAGATAAAGAGCCCCTCGATCAATCCCAATATACTGGTCATATTTTTCTTTCAATGCTGGCCACTCTTTAGGTGATCCTCCTGCTACCAACAAGATGTCCATCTTATTTCAACGCCTCTTTTAATTGCTCGATCTGTCCTACTGGATTTTCAGAATTATACACATATGAACCTGCAACAAAAATCTCCGCACCTGCATCTCGGCAGATCTTAGCCGTTTCTGGTACGATCCCGCCATCAACTTCAATGGTATAATGCCAATCATTTTGTTGGCGTAACTCGGCTAATTCCGAAATCTTCTCTACCGTTTCCTCAATAAAGCTTTGTCCGCCAAAACCTGGGTTCACCGTCATAACCAAAACTTGGTCTGCAATGGATAAAACGTGTTTGATCATTGATACAGGTGTTCCTGGATTGATGACCACTCCTGCTTTGACACCTAGGTCCTTCGTCATTTGCAAGGCACGATGGATATGATGTGTGGCTTCGACATGCACTGTGATGATATCTGCACCTGCTTTAGCAAATGCCGGGATATAATTTTCCGGATCAACAATCATCAAATGGACATCTAATGGCAATTTTGTGATTGGACGAATCGCTTGGACGATATTCGGTCCAAATGTGATATTAGGGACAAATTGTCCGTCCATGACATCCACATGGATATAATCTGCTCCTCCTTTTTCAACTAATTCGATATCCCTTTGTAAATTAGCAAAGTCCGCGCTTAAGATAGATGGTGCTATTTTCATCAAGATTTCCTCCTATTTTCGTTTACCTTCTTTTTTTGAATACATTGGTTTACGATTTTCTACTTCTTGCAAGAACTGCAAATAATCATCATAACGTGTTTGCGCAATCTCGCCTGATTCTACACGTTTCTTGACTTCACACCCTGGTTCTTTGGCATGCATACACTCTCTAAAACGACAATGGTGCGCTGCTTCTACAAACTCAGGAAATTGTTTCGGTAGTTCCGTCGCTTCAATGGTTAAAAAATCGATTGAACTGAATCCTGGTGTATCCGCTACGAGACCATCATATAAAGGCAAAAGTTCTACATGCCTTGTCGTATGCTTTCCTCGACCTAATGAGTCAGAAATCTCACCAGTTTCCAAATTCAATTCTGGCGAAATCTGATTTAGCAATGTTGATTTTCCGGCACCAGATTGTCCCATAAAAACAGATAGCCGTTCTGGGAAATAACGCACCAATTCAGCTGTGTCATTTGGGTGTTTTGGCACAATCACCGGATACCCGATTTTTTCGTAGACTCGCTTGATTTCAGCAATTTTAGGATCATTGGGCGACAGGTCTGTTTTAGTCAGATAAATGACGGGCTCAATTGACTCATATTCCAACAACACTAAAAAACGATCCAATAAATTATAAGAAAAATTAGGTTCAACTAAACTAGTGACAACGATGCCTAGGTCAACATTGGTTACTGGGGGGCGCACCAATTGATTTTTGCGAGGCATTACTTCTAGTAAATACCCATCTGTTTTGTTTTCACTTTCAAATATCACTTGGTCGCCAACTAATGGGGTGATCTTCCGATTACGAAAATTCCCTCTTCCCCTTGTTTGATAGGTTTCACCGTCAGCATAGACATAGTAAAATCCGCTGATTGCTTTTCTGATTTGTCCTTTGATGTTATGCCACCTCCATTTTTCCTTATTTTACCACAGGAAAGAAAAATCATGTGGGGTTCCTCTGATAAACTTCTGTAAATTAGAAAGAGGCTGAGATATGGAGATGTCTCAGCCTCTAAAACTAGATTGAGGTTGGGACAGAAGTGTTTAACTCCGAGAAATAAGAAGGAATTCACGAAAATTGCTTTTCAAATTTTTGTGAATTCCGGCTTATTTCCGAAGGAGTTGCTTCTGCTCCCACCGTTTATTCGTTTTTAAAGAATGAGACAAAAGTGTTTCTTACTTTTGTCCCACGCTCTTTTGCAGATGGCTCTAACTATCGCTAGTTTCACTACTGCTTGTACTGTTTTCCGTTGATGAACTTGAACTACTTGAACTTGAGCTGCTTGAACTGCTTGAACTACTGTCAGATGATTCTTCTTTAGAACTTGAAGATGCAGGATCAGGTCCTTTTGAATATACCACATTGACAATTGTTCCCTTAGCGACTTTCGCCCCTACACCAGGAACAGTCCGGATCACTTTGTCCTTTTCCACTGTAGGAGAATATTCATACGTTTCATGTCCGATATACTCTGCACCAATCCCTGCTAAATAGCTTTGTGCATCGCTTTTCGTATAGCCTGAAATATCATCCAACGTCTTTGTATCAGGTCCTTGACTGACCCTAAAACTAATATACGTTTGTCCTGGTACAACTTCACCCGATTCTGGTGTTTGACTGATAATTGCACCACTTGGCACAGTATCACTAGGCTCATAACTAGTACCTATATTGCTAGCAATAAAACCTGTTGCAAGAAGTGAATTGAAGGCAGATTCATAAGGCTCACCTACATAGCTGCGTAGCGACACTGTTTCTGGCCCTTTACTTACCTTAAACGAAATCGTATCTGATTCTGGATCTACTTCTGAGCCTTTATCTGGCGTTTGAGAAATAATCTCTCCACTATCGACTTCATCGCTGAATTCTTCTTCTTTTTCAATCGAACTAGAAGAAAAACCAAGTTTTGTCAGCTTTTCTTTTGCCTCATCGTAGCTCATACCGGTATAATCATCTAATTTGATTTTTTTCTTTCCGCTACTTACGTAAAGAGTTACTTCTCGGTTTTGTTTGACCGTTGTTCCTGCTGCAGGATCTGTTTTGACTATGTCGCCTTCTTCGATCTTGTCATCAGCGATCTCTTCTGTCTTAGTAGCTGCTACTAATTTGGCTTTCGTCAATGTTTCTCTTGCGGAAGCTTCCGATAATCCAGAGACGTCAGGAATGACAACTTCCCCTCGTCCGCCTGAAGCAAAGAAAATACTTGTACCGATCCCTAGTAAAGCTAAAATCACAAGTAGAATGATCCACCATTTTTTTCGTTTTTTTGTTTTTACATCTGGAAGAGCTTCATCTTCTGGAACGGAAGGTTGCTCCTCTGTTTTTTCTTTTGGTAGCGGCATGGATTTGAATGACTCTGGCATTGGTGTATCTTCTGTCAATGGTGTGAGTATTTTCGTTTCGTTATCCATGACTTGTGGTTGCCATTTTGGTTCATTTGCACGTGCCGGTGATAATGCTGTCGCAAGATCATCTGACATTTCTTCTGCTGTCTTATAGCGATCTGCTGGTTCTTTAGCCGTCGCCTTCAACACCACATTTTCTAAAGCTTGCGGTATTGCAGGATCTAAAGCTTTGATCGATGGCAATTCATCTTGAAAATGTTTCAACGCGATCGTTACCGCGGACTCACCATCAAATGGAACGCTACCTGTCAGTAATTCATAAAGAATGATCCCTAACGCGTAAATATCTGACTGCTTAGTGGCCATGCTTCCTCTCGCCTGTTCAGGAGATAAATAATGAACCGATCCAAGCATCGTATTCGTTTGCGTGATTGATGTTTCAGATAAAGCAATCGCAATCCCAAAGTCGGTAATCTTCACGACACCTTCATTATCGATCAATACATTTTGTGGCTTTAGATCTCGATGGATGATTTGATGACTGTGTGCTAAAGAAATCGCTGATAAAATCTGTTGCATGATGTTGACTACTGTTTCATATGGAACAGGATAATGTGTCTGGATATATCTTTTTAGATCCATTCCCTTCACGTATTCCATCACCAAATACTGCATATCGTCCTCTTCGCCTACATCATAGACGCTGACGATATTCGGATGGACCAACTCAGTCGCAGCTAGTGCTTCACGCTGAAAGCGACGAATAGCTGTTTGGTCATTTTGAAAATCGAATCGTAATACTTTTACTGCTACATCACGGTCCAAGATCAAATCATGAGCTAAAAAGACATTTGCCATGCCTCCGCTACCGATATTTCCAGTGATTTGATATCGACCGTTCAGTTTTTTACCTAGTTCGATCATGCTGCGTCCTCCTTAAATTCGATTAGAAGAACGGTGATATTATCTGCTCCGCCTGCTTCATTTGCTTGATTGATAAGTTCCGTCACTTTATCAGACAATGTTCCTTCTTGATTAACGATCGTCTCGATCATTTCTTCCGACAACATATTGGTCAAACCATCTGAACACAATAGAAGGCGATCTTTCAATTGCCAAATATATGTCGAAACATCAACTTCTACCGTTCCCGGCATACCAACCGAGCGAGTCAAAATATTTTTACGAGGGTGATTGACAGCCATTTCTTCACTGATTTCCCCAGATTTTACGAGTTCATTCACCAAAGAGTGGTCTTCTGTCAGCTGAATGATCTTGCCGTCACGAATGAGATACGCACGGCTATCGCCAACATGTGCAATCGTAAATCGTTCTTCAGATAAAGCTGCAGCCACTATAGTGGTTCCCATTCCATTGTACTCAGGTTGTTCTTGTCCTCTTTGATAGATAAGTGCATTTTCTTCTTGGATTGCTTGGATGAACCACTGAGCGATTTTTTCGTCGTCCGTTAAGTCTTGTTCTTCCCAAGCATTTCCTAAGTTCAGCACAGCCATCTGACTGGCAATATCTCCCGCACGATGGCCGCCCATTCCGTCAGCTAATATCGCTAGTTTGATTCCTTCTTGATTCGTGAACACACTAGCATAGTCTTGATTCGTATTACGTCGTCTTCCTACATCTGATTGATATTCAATCTGCATTCTTTCACCTCATTACTTTTTACGCAAACAACAAATGAAAAACCCATCTGTATAGAATTGATGTGGATATAAGGTCAACATTTTATCTTCGACTGATGATTGTAGCACAGGATCAATTAAAACATCAATCTTTTCAAAATCTGGATGCCGTTCTAGAAAAGCGGCAATTACTTCTTGGTTTTCTTCTTTCAAGATGGTGCATGTACTATATGTCAATATTCCAGAAGATTTTAACACAGTTGCGCAACTTTCCAAAATCTCTAATTGGATTTTCGGAAGATTGGCTAGATCTTTGGCATTTTTTTTGTAGCGGATATCGGGTTTCCTTCTAAGTAAACCAAGGCCTGAACAAGGAGCATCTACTAAGATACGATCAAATTCTTGTGAAGAAAACTGCTCTTTAACTTCTCTCGCATCCATTGTCTGTGCATACACCGCAGATGATACTCCTAAGCGTTCAGCATTTTCCTCAATCAATTTTACTTTATGTTCGTGGACATCAAGAGCAGTCACTTCTCCGCCACAAGTCGGATCTAAAAAGGTAGCAATATGCGTTGTTTTCCCGCCAGGTGCTGCACAGGCATCTAAAACATGATGTTCGGGCTCGATTTGCATTGCTGGAGCAACCAGCATAGAGCTCTCATCTTGGATCGTCATGACGCCATCGTGAAACAGCGAGCTAGATGCTAGATGCCCTTTTTCAGCGACTACTCCGTAAGGGCTGACTATACTTGCTGTAGCAGAGATATCTTCTGCTTGTAACGTCAAGATAGCTTGATCCCTTGCATATCTTCTCGTATCCACACGGCCACTCGCATGACTAGGCTGGTACAAAGAATGCCCCAATTTTTCTGTTTCCTCATAACCCACTTGTTCAATCAATCGTTTCGTCAGCCACAGTGGCAAACTGATCGTTGTCGCTAAACGCTCAACGGGGTCTTTGATTGCCTCAACATCTGGTTTTCCTTGTCGTTGATAGCTTCGTAAGACTCCATTGACGAATTTCCCTGTACCAGGATTGCCTTTCGTCTTAGCGATTTCTACTGCTTCATTAAAAATGGCGTGGGCAGGTACTTTATCTAAAAATTCCAATTGATAGACAGATAAATAAAGCAACGTCTTGACCCAGTCATCCACTTTCTTTGCTTTGGCAATAGAAGGTGCAACATAAAATTCTAACAAACGTTGGCGACTGATAGTCCCATAGACCAGCTCTGTAAAAAGGCCGATATCTTTCGAGTTCAAGTCGCTCTGTTTGATCATTTCATTCAGCAGCAAGTTGGAATAAGCGCCGCCTTTATTGACTCTTTCAAGTGTTATCAGCGCCATGTAACGTACTGATTTTTTCATTTTTTTAGGTATCTTTGCCATTATTTCACCTGCTGTCCAATCTCTACATGCTGTCCACTACCATTCAAGAATTCAGCAATTACTTGTTTTCCTTTACCTGCTGGCTGTAACTCCTTGATAGCCAAGACTGTTCCTTCCCCACAAGCGATCCAAAGATTTTTTTTGTCTTTTTGGATGATCGTTCCAGGTGCTTCAGTTGTTGTCTCATCAAGCACTTCCACAGATAAAAGCTTCCAACGTGTACTTTCATAGGTCGTGAATGCAACTGGCCAAGGACGCATGCCTCGTACTTGATTATCCACTTCTTCCGCTGTTTTATTCCAGTCAATGGCTTCTTGTTCGCGCGTAATGTTTGGTGAAAAAGTTACATTCGCTTCATCTTGAGGCTGTGGCTTTATTGTACCGTTTAAAATATCAGGCAACGTTTTTAACAATAATGTTTTCCCTAAAACACTAAGTTTTTCAAACATCGTGCCGACATCATCTTGTTTTGTGATTGGCAAACTTTCTTGGGCATAGATGCCGCCAGCATCCATTTTTTTGATCATTTCCATGATCGTGACACCTGTTTCTTTCTCCCCATTTATAATCGAGTAATGTACAGGTGCTCCTCCTCGATATTTAGGCAATAATGAGGCATGGACATTGATAGCGCCAAATATAGGTGCTTGCAATAATTTTTCTGGTAAGAATTGGCCAAATGCAGCAGTAATGATGGCATCTGGTCGCAAAGCAATGATTTCTTCCATTTCCGCTGAGCCGGAGATTTTTTCTGGTTGAAGAACAGGCAGTCCATGTTTCACAGCTGCTTCTTTGACCGGGGAAGGCGTGATTATTTTTTTTCGCCCCACTGGTCTGTCTGGTTGGGTCACTACCGCTACCACTTCATATCCTTCTGCTAATAATCCTTCAAGGATCGGTACTGAAAAAGCAGGGGTACCCATAAATACTAGTTTAGTCATTCAGATGCTCCTCCATATAATCTTCTAATTCTGCTTCTGGTATTTGTTCGATCATTTTCTCTACAAACAGTACACCATCTAAATGATCGATCTCATGCTGAAAAGCGCGTGCTAAGTAACCAAAAGCAGTCACTTCGATTTCTTCGCCTTCACGATCATAATAGCGTACAGTCACTTCATCAGCGCGTTTGACTGTTCCATATACATGCGGAATGCTTAAACAGCCTTCCACATCGATACTTTCACCTTTTGCTTCGATGATTTCCGGGTTGATCAGTTCAAACTTATCTCCTTCATCGACTTCAACAACCGCAATTCGTTTGTTTTTTCCTACTTGGGGTGCGGCAATACCGATACCATCATTGGCGACCATCGTTTCATAAAGATTATCTAATAGTGCAACCGTTTCATCTGTGATGACATCGATTGGCTGAGCTACTCGTTTCAATTTATCATTGGGGTGGATCAATATAGGATAGCGCATGTCTGTACCTCTCTTAAATAAAATGTAGTGGTTCATTATCGATTGCAACAAATAATCCTTGACGTTGTTCTTTTTGGCTTTGATTCAAAATTTGGTTTAACACATTTTCCAAATTAGGTTCGTGTTTGTACTTAATGATCAATTGATAGTAATAGCGGTTTTTCACACGGGAAACCGTGCTTGGTACTGGGCCTAGTAATAAACTTTTCGGGCCTAATGTCTGTTTCAACTGGTTGAAGATCTCAAATATTTTTTTTGCTGCCACTTGCTCTTCTTGGTGGCTCGTCGTGATCTTCACCGTAAAGTAATAAGGTGGATACCCGCTGCGGTGCCGCACATTCATTTCTTGCTGATAAAATCGTTCATAATTTTGTTCTTTTGCTAACTCGATGGCATAATGTTGCGGATTGAACGTTTGGATAATCACTTCACCCGCTTTTTCTGCTCGACCTGCTCGACCAGAAACCTGTGTCAACAACTGAAAAGTGTGTTCACTTGAACGGAAATCTGGAAGATTGAGCGAAGTGTCGGCATTGAGTACACCTACTAACGTCACATCTGGAAAGTCTAATCCTTTCGCAATCATCTGCGTTCCCAACAAAATGTCTGCTTCCTTCTGTCCAAATTTTTGCAGAATTCGTTCGTGTGCCCCTTTTTTCCTTGTTGTATCTACATCCATTCGCAAAATACGGGCGTGAGGGTAAAGTCCTTGTAGCTCTTCTTCTACTTTCTGCGTTCCTGTTCCATAGTAACGGATCTTATTGCCACCACAATTTGGACAACGGTGCGGAATCGGTTCTTCATGGCCACAATAATGGCAACGCATCGAATGGGTGTCCATATGCAAAGTCAATGAGATATCACAGTTGGGACAAGGTAAGACAAACCCACAATCACGGCACATCACAAAGGAGGAGTAACCGCGACGGTTCAGTAATAACACCGTTTGTTCTTTTTTAGCCAATCGATCTTGTATTTTTTCTTGTAATTGACTAGAGAATGTCGATACATGATTTTTTTGCATCTCTTTTCGCATATCGACGATCTCGATCGATGGTAATTGCGCAGATGATTTTGCGCGTTGATTCAACCGCAACAATTCATATACCCCTTTTTGTGCACGAGCACGTGATTCTAGAGAAGGCGTTGCACTTCCTAGCACAACTGGGCAATGATGGTAATTTCCTCTCCAGATTGCTAGATCTCTCGCATGGTAACGTGGAGTCTCGTCTTGCTTATAACTGGATTCATGTTCTTCATCGATAATGATCAATCCAATATTTTCTAACGGAGCAAATATAGCCGAACGGGCACCTACTACGACTTGTGCTTCATTTCGTTCTATCTTACGCCATTCATCATACTTCTCTCCTTGAGAAAGCCCGCTATGCAAAACAGCAACAGATTCACCAAACCGTCCCTTGAAGCGTTCGACCATCTGTGGGGTCAATGCGATCTCAGGCACAAGCATGATTGCGGTTTTCTTTTGAGACAAGACTTCAGCGATTGCCTGCAAGTACACTTCTGTTTTACCACTCCCAGTAATGCCTTCTAACAGAAAAGTCGGGCTACTCGTGCTTTTGCCTGCGTCAATGATCCGATCCACCGCATATTGTTGTTCCTCATTCAGTTTTAAAGCAGTTGTCTGATCAAAGGTACGATGTTTGTAAGGATCGCGGTAGCTCTCCACTTCTTCAAAGTGCAACCAGCCCTTTTCGTTTCCTTGGTTCAAAACAGCTGTGCTGATCCCTCTTTCTTTGAAATAAGAAACCGTTTCTGGTTGTGTTTGTTCCGCCAAGCAAAGCAACAATTCTTTTTGTTTCTTCGCATTTTGTCTCAATTTTCCCCATTCGCTGTCGATTTGTTCATTCGTTAAATCAGAGTGGACCATTCGGATCGTTTTCACTTTGTTTTTTGTGTGGACTTCATAGTTGATATCCACTAGTTTTTCTTGACGCCAGCGGATCAATTGCGACAAGATACCTTGTTCAGTTGCTTCTTTCCAAGAAATCTCTTCTCGCCCATTAAAAAGATCCAAGACGTCTTTTTGTGCGACCAGCGGATAAATTTGCTTTTCATACTCCGCTTTCATGACACTTGGAAGCATCGTTTGCAAACAAGTGATCTTGAATGCATACGTAATTGTCTTCATGTAATCCGCGAGTAGGAGTAATTCTTCATTCACAACCGGCGCTAAGTCTAGGATCTGGATGATTTTTTTTAATTCTTGCGTGTTGGTCCTATCCATTTTTTTTACCGTCATCACAAAACCTTGGACATGACGGTTCCCATTACCAAAGGGCACTTCCACGCGCATACCGATTTGGATAGCTTCTTCAAGTTCAGAAGGAACCTGATAAGTGAATGGTTGATCGGTTTGCATCGTTGGTACATCAACGATAACTTCAGCAGTTACTGTCATAGGTTCCTTCCTCCTTTTTTGATTTTGTCTAAAATAGACAAAATGGCTCTTGCTTATTTTACTAGAGATTTCTGTGTTTGTCTTACTTTCTAGCAAATCCTAAAAAAAAATTAACGGCAGTAGTATAAACGAAAAGCGAATAAATGCTAGATTTCCACCTTTTTTGCTAGATTTTGACTCAGGGTATGAGAAAAATAAGCCGAAATTCCACAAAAATTTGAGAATCAAATTTCGGAAATTTCGGCTTATGCAATTGGTTGTTCGAACTGCTTTCGCTAGTTATTATTTATTTCTAAAAAAAACTAGCTTTTATAGATTTTGTTCTTCACGGATACGTGATTCTAATTCTTGTTGTTCACGATCTTTTTGTGCTTTGCGTTCTTCGTCTTCCATTCTTAAACGTTCACGTTTTAATTCAGGATGTGGATCATTGATCACATTTCCTGCTTCGATTTCTTCTAGTGCTTGACCCACACTTTTTACAGATTCAAAAGAATCCATTGTTGGTTGTGCTTGAGCATCTAATTCGTGTGCACGTTTGCTTGCCAAAATAACTAGAGAATATTTTGAATTGACACGATCTAATAATGAGTCGATTGAAGGTTTTAACATCATAAGACTACATCTCCTTTAACATTTTTCTATATTTACCGATAACACGTTCGACGCGAAAGTGTTCGCTTGCAATAATATCTTTGATTCGTTCTACTGCGAGGGGCACTTCATCATTTACCACAGCGTAGTCATAAAGAGCCATCATTTCGATTTCTGCTCTTGCGACTTTCATTCGTTCTTCGATTACTTCATCCGCATCTGTTCCACGACCTACGATTCGCGATTTCAATTCTGCTAAATCGGGCGGTGTTAAGAAAATAAAGACACCATCAGGTACTTTATCTTTGACCTGTTGGGCACCTTGGACTTCGATTTCTAAGAATACATCTTTTCCCTCATCCAATGTTTGATTCACATAAGACAGTGGTGTTCCATAATAATTTCCCACATATTCCGCATACTCTAACATTTCGCCTGCTTCGATCATTGCTTCAAATTCTTCTCTGGTTCTAAAGTAATAATCGACTCCTTCAACTTCTCCTGCACGCATCTTACGTGTAGTCATTGAAATCGAATATTGGAAATCATTATCCTCACTCTCAAAAATTGCTTTTCGCACTGTGCCTTTTCCTACACCAGATGGTCCAGACAATACGATTAATAATCCACGCTCTGCCATGACGACGTCCTTTCAACTAGTCTTTTTATACTAACGTTTATTTTGCACTTTTTTTCTACAACTTTCAAGGGTATCTTTCATTATAGCAAAAAAAAGCACCGTTTGCATGAGAAACCGCTAATGGACTACTTCATGATTCGCTGGATCTTTCAGGTTCTTTTAACCTTATTTTCTATCTTTCAATTATCATTCATGCCTTCTTCTCTCTATTTTTCCATAGAAAGAAGAATAAAAAAACGAGAGTGAGACAAAAATAAGAAACACTTTTGTCCCCACCTCTCAATGTCAATTATTAAATGATCTCGTATTTCTAGAATCCCATGTTCGATAGTGTATTCACTACGCCCATGATCTCATCTTTTCTGGACAGTGCTTTTTCCGTTGGATCTGAGACTTCTTCCGCATCGATCCGAACGATAAATTTCCGATTCA
>JACRYO010000498.1_pt1 | contig 17015 bp, 13 predicted proteins | sample 8023221 | NCBI WGS metagenome assembly JACRYO01 (sample SAMN15823180, study PRJNA655841) | gut metagenome | isolation source: fecal sample D85 from dog with diarrhoea from SPCA | host: Canis lupus familiaris | place: South Africa: Mmabatho, Mahikeng | collected 2019-09 | reverse complement strand
AGTTGACTGGCATAAGAATACTTTAGTGACGGGTTCGAATGCTTCCGGGAAATCTACCTATGTAAAAAGCATTGCCATTAATTGTATTTTAGCTCAAAGTATCCAAACGGTGTTGGCGGAACGTTTTACGCTTGAACATGGACATGTGTTGACATCAATGGCAATCGAGGACGATTTGTTTGAAGGTGACAGCTACTTTGTGTCAGAGATCAAGTCGATAAAACGATTGCTGGATCAAGTGGCATCTAAAGAGCGTTGTTACTGCTTTATTGATGAAATTTTAAAAGGGACAAACACGATTGAACGGATCGCCTCTTCTGCAGCAGTGGTGAACTGGTTGTCTGATTATCCATCCTTGGCATTTGTAGCGACACATGATATCGAACTGACGGAAATTTTAAAAAATGAGTGTGAGAATGTCCATTTTGAAGAACAAGTCACACCAGAAAAAGGGATTAGTTTTGATTTCCAATTAAAAGCAGGACCAGCGATAACCAGAAATGCAATCGCATTATTGAAAGTGTTAGATTACCCTGATAAATTAGTTGAGAATGCGAAAGAAGAAGCTACTTTCTTTGATGATAATCGTACGTGGCGTGTATTTGAGTAAAAAAACGAGATAAAAAGGAACAACGGGATGACTTCATCTGTTACATCTAAATAAGTAGTGGGAATAGAAGTGATTCCTCCGAAATAAGTTGAAATCCTCAAAATATAACAAGTGATTTTTGAGAGTTTTGTTTCGGGAGATACTTCTTTCTCGCTTTTTTATATCTAATTTTAAAAGAAGAGAATTCCTTCTCCGTGATTTTTGTATTTTTTCTATATATCATTAGTTTAGGAATGGTGTTGGGAATCATTACTTTTCGCAAGGATTTTACATATTTATCGTGGTTACAGAAGTTAAGTGTTGTTTTAATTGGTATTGGTGTAACAGGAATATTCTTATTTACGCTCATCGTACAAATTATGTGGACTCTTAATATGTAACCAGAAGAATTAGAGTTGGAAACAGAAGGGATGACTTCTACTTTCGACGTTTATCCATACCTAAATTGGGAGAGCATGGGACAAAAGTAAAAAACACTTTTGTCCCATGCTTTAAAAACGAATAAACGGTGGGAGCAGAAGCAACTCCTTCGGAAATAAGCCAAAATTCACAAAAATTTGAAAAGCAATTTTCGTGAATTTCTTCTTATTTCTCGGAGTTAAACACTTCTGTCCCAACCTCTCTTTTTTTGGTCTTTTCCACGGATGAAAAAGGAGATTTCATGGTACAATAGAGAATCAGTTGAACAAAGGAGATCATTAGAAAAATGACAAATGCTCTTGAAATAAATGGATTAAAAAAAATATATGCAACAGGGGTCGAGGCGTTACGTGGGATCGACTTGACTGTTGAGGCGGGAGATTTTTATGCGTTGTTAGGCCCAAATGGTGCAGGAAAATCAACGACGATCGGTATCATCACGTCTCTAGTCAATAAAACTTCGGGTAAGGTAAAAGTATTTGGTTACGATCTGGATACCGATTTGGTTCGAGCGAAACAACAGATTGGCTTAGTTCCACAAGAATTCAATTTCAATCCTTTTGAGACGGTACAACAAATCGTAGTGAACCAAGCAGGTTATTATGGGGTTTCACGCCAAGAAGCGCTAAAACGCAGTGAGAAGTACCTAAAACAATCAAATTTGTGGGAAAAGCGAAATGTGCGGGCACGGATGCTTTCTGGCGGGATGAAACGCCGGTTGATGATTGCTAGGGCACTGATGCACGAACCTAGATTGCTGATTTTAGATGAACCTACTGCGGGTGTAGATATAGAATTGAGACGGGAAATGTGGGAGTTTTTACGTGAACTGAACGAAAGTGGCACAACGATCATTTTGACGACCCATTATTTAGAAGAAGCAGAAATGCTGTGTCGAAATATTGGGATTATCCAATCAGGTGAGTTGATTGAAAATACTAGTATAAAATCCTTACTCTCCAAGTTACAGTTTGAAACGTTTATCTTTGATTTGGCACCATATGAGCAAACACCTACGCTTACAGGCTATAATTACTCGTTTGAAGATGAACGGACAATTGCGGTGGAAGTCGAACGTGATCAAGGTGTCAATGGCATCTTCGATCAGTTTAGTCAACAAGGTGTCAAAGTTCTTTCGATGCGGAATAAGTCGAATCGTTTGGAAGAATTATTCTTGAAAATCACGGAAGAAAATGGTCATGTGGAGGAAAAAAATGTTTAGTCTTTATTTTACAGCTTTAAAAAGTTTAGCTATCAAAGAAACCAATCGCTATTTACGTATTTGGGTCCAAACTTTAGTCCCACCTGTTATTACTACGTCCCTTTATTTTGTTATTTTTGGTAAAATGATCGGCGGGCGTATCGGGGATATGGGCGGATTTTCTTATATGCAGTTTATCGTACCTGGACTAATCATGATGTCAGCGATCACTAGCTCTTATGCGAATGTTTCATCGTCTTTCTTCTCACAGAAGTTCCAAAAAAATATTGAAGAAATCTTGGTTGCTCCAGTGCCTACACATGTGATTATCTGGGGCTTCGTCATTGGTGGATTAGGACGTAGTGTACTGGTAGGATCGTTGGTAACGGTAGTGTCGCTCTTTTTTGTTCCACTACATGTCCATTCGTGGGTGATCATCATCGTGACCTTGTTGATGACGGCGATTTTATTTTCTCTTGCTGGGTTGATCAATGGGATCTTTGCTCAATCCTATGATGATGTATCGATTGTACCAACATTTGTTTTACAACCTTTGACATATCTAGGTGGAGTATTTTATTCGATTTCAATGTTACCGCCTGTTTGGCAAGCTATTTCAAAAGTCAATCCAATCGTGTACATGATATCTGGATTCCGTTATGGTTTTCTTGGGACAAAGGATGTACCGATTGGCGTTTCCCTTACGATTTTAGTCTTGTTTATCATCGTCCTATACTCAGCTTGCTGGTATTTGATCAATAAAGGCCGCGGGTTGAGAAGTTAAAACATTGCCAGAAAGAAGCTGAGAGGTTAACTCCGAGAGGCAAGAAGAAATTAATGGAAATTGCTTTTGTGAATTTCGGCTTTTTTTTCGAAGAAGCTGTTGCTACTTTCGCCATTTAAATGTATTTAGAGCGTGAGATAAAAGTAGTACTTACTTTTATCGCGCTCTTTTTTATCAAATGTTAAGATGGAGTTGCTCAAGGATCATTATTTGTATTAAAATAGAAAATTAAAAAGGAGTGGATGGGAATGAGCCTTGTATTTCGGGAAACAACAGTAGAAGATTTGCCAGCTGTGATGAAAATCATCAATGATGCGAAGGTGTTGTTAGCGGCTGCCGGCAGTCCACAGTGGCAAAATGGCTACCCTAATGAAGAAACGATCAAAAATGATATTGAAGAGGGGATTTCTTATATTCTTCTAGTCGATGGAGTGGTGGCTGGAACACTGGCATTGCAACGGACACCAGACAAAAATTACCAAGAAATCTTTGAAGGAACGTGGGAAAACGAAGCAGATCCATATACAACGATCCACCGTATTGCCCTGTCGGAAGAATTTCGTGGGCAAAAATTGGCGTATCGCTTGATTGAATTTGCAGAAGCTGAAACGAAAAAACAAGGAATCCATCAAATTAGAGTGGATACACACAAAAAGAACAAAGGGATGCAGCGTATCATGGACCATAGTGGTTTTGAGTTGCGAGGCATCGTTTATGTGAGTGACTATACAGATAATGAACGATTGGCTTATCAAAAGCTTGTTCGTTAAAGAAGTGAAGCGCTGATTTTGCTTCTTTTACATATAACTAGTATAATGACCATGTTTTTTTAAAGATGAAGATCAATAAAGAGCCAGTAATGAAATGGAGTGTATGATGTGAAAGAAAATTTTTGGGCAGCGTTACCTAAGCCCTTTTTTATATTAGCCCCGATGGAAGATGTCACAGATGTGGTTTTTAGGCATGTCGTGAAAGAAGCAGGCGCACCTGACGTATTTTTTACTGAGTTTACGAATTCAGATAGTTTTTGTCACCCTGATGGTAAAGAAAGTGTTCGAGGTCGATTGACTTTTACGGAAGATGAACAGCCTATGGTAGCCCATATCTGGGGGGATAAGCCAGAATTCTTCAAAGAAATGAGTATCCAACTGGCTGAAATGGGATTTAAAGGGATCGACTTGAATATGGGGTGTCCTGTACCAAATGTCGCTGAACGAGGCAAAGGCAGTGGGTTGATCCTTCGTCCAGAAGTAGCGGCGGAATTGATCCAAGCTGCAAAGGCAGGGGGACTACCAGTTAGTGTGAAAACACGAATTGGGTTCACCCAACAATCGGAATTAGATGATTGGATCAGCCATCTCTTGAAACAAGATATCGCGAATCTTTCTATCCACTTACGAACAAGAAAAGAAATGAGTAAAGTAGCTGCCCATTGGGAGTTGATTCCAAGGGTTGTAGAGCTGAGGGATGCACTTGCACCGCAAACATTGATCACTATCAATGGGGATATTCAAGACCGACAAATGGGCTTGGAATTGGCAGAAAAATATGGAGTAGACGGCATTATGATCGGCCGAGGGATCTTCAAAAACCCATTTGCTTTTGAAAAAGAAGCGAGAGAACATTCGTCAGAAGAACTGATTGCATTACTCCGCCTACAATTAGATCTGCAAGATCAATATGCGCAAATCATTCCACGTTCGATCACAGGATTACACCGTTTCTTCAAAATCTATGTCAAAGGTTTTCCTGGTGCAAACGATCTGCGTGTTCAACTAATGAATACCAAAACAACAGATGAAGTGAGAGCAATACTGGACACATTTCAAGCGAACAAAAACAGATAAGGCTGAGATGAAATAATCAAGGCCAAAAATATAAGCCGAAATTCACGGAAATTGCTTTTTTGATTTTTGAGAATTTCGGCTTTTTTAAGAGGTTGTGCCAGTATAAAAAAGAAAATCGAAAAAAGGTTGTAACACTAATCAAGTAGGCTAGGATACTCGTTCGTGTGGATGAATGAAACAAGCCAAAAAACGCCTAAGAGATCAATCTAAATGAAAAATGAAGAAGCCACGAGAAATTCAGTTGGATTTCTTGCGGCTTCTTTATTTTAAGGGGAGTCATTTCAAGTGATGTTACGGTTCTTCAGTCATTTTTCTGAATGCACTTGGTGTTTTGCCATAAATTGCTTCAAATTTTTTGTAAAAATTGGTGCGGTTCTTTAGACCTACCAATTCAATGATCGAACCAATTGAAAGAGTAGAGCTTTCAATCAAAAACTTAGCCTGCTTCATTCGTTGTTCTGTTAGCAGGGTTGAAAAATTTTTATTTGTCTTTTGTTTGATGATATTGCTCAAGTAGTTTTTATTATAGCCGAGTTGTTTAGCTGCATTTTCCAATGAGAGGGTGGCATAATCTTTTTCAATCAGTTTCAAGGTATCGATGACGACTTGATGGTTGGTCTTGTCTTTTTTTTCTTCGTAGAAATCATAGGTACAGTTGCCGATCAATTCGGTAAACAGAATTGGGATGTACAAAGAAATGATTTCATTTGCGAAGACGGGTTCAGTAAAATATTTATTGATCATTTGATCTAGAATCATTTGGACATGTTCATTTTCGGAGCAACGGAAAATCAAATATTCTTTTCGTGAACGAGTGGCCATCGTCTGAGCTAAAAAATTAAAGAGTACACTATTTTTAACATTTAAATTAGACAGCCAATCAATGTCGACTTTGTCATTTGGAAAAATAATATCGATGAGAATATCTTGTTCCCCATGTACTTCTAAGGAATGGGAAGAACCGCGATCAAGCAATAAAATCTCGCCTTGATTGATCACCTCACGTTTATTGTTGATATACTGAACTGATTTTCCTGAATAAACATAATTCAGTTCTAAAAAGTGATGACTGTGTTTTGGATAAGGCGCAAAACGTGGATGTTTACTTATATAGATATAATTATTTTTTAAGAAGTAATCTTTTAATAAAACCATGTCTTCTTTTGCGGTTTGAAAAGATGTTGAAGGAATATCCATTACGAATTTTTTTTTATTTAATTGAGCTTCTTCCACTTGCGTATGATGATGTAAATAGTCTTCTACGATTTTATTCATATTAATACATCCCTGTAATTTTGATACATTTATTCTATACCCACGATATTGAAAACGCAACCATAAATTCCGATAATAAGAATGTAAATAAATTTAAGGAGCGAGTGAACTATGAGTGGTCAAAGCGGTGGAGGAAGAAAAGAGACCATTGCGGTTTCTTTAACGAACTATTTGGATTCTGGTTGTATCGTAGCAGGTGCAAGCGGATTGACCTTATGGACGGAGCATTTTGGTTTAAGTAGTTTTTCTGTTGGATTGTTGGGAGCCTTGAGTGCGAACGCTTTTGGTGCGGCGATTGGTGCATTGATTGGTGGACGGTTATCTGATAAGTATGGACGTAAATTCATCTACACCTACAACTTATTGATTTATATAGTTGGCGCCCTGTTTATTATCTTTGCAATGAATTTTCCAATGTTGTTGGCAGGATTTTTGATTATGGGGTTGTCTGTTGGTGCAGGAGTTCCGGCATCGTGGTCATATATTGCTGAAATGGCACACCCTGAATCTCGAGCACATAATATTGGAATTTCTCAATTAGCATGGTCATTAGGACCAGTAATTATTTTCACACTAGGAGTAATTTTAGCACCTTTGGGATTATTTGGTAGTCGTTTATTGTTTGTTTCACTGGTTGTTGTTGCCATAATTGCTTGGGTTTTACAACGACAATTGGAAGAATCAAAAGATTGGGAAGAAGAAAATGCACGCCAAGCAGCGACAGCGGAAAAGGCGCATCCATACAAAGAGCTTTTTTCAAATGTTGTGAACAGAAAATCAATCATGTTTTTAGTAGGTGTGTACCTATTTTGGAACTTAGTAGCAGGAGCGATGGGATTTTTCATGCCGTTTGTATATGAAACAGTTGGTGGTTTGACGAATTCACAAGCAAATATGCTACAGGCAGTACTTTGGATATTGACATCGCTTGCTTCTTATTTTGGCTTTGCGAAACTGGGAGACAAAGTAAATCAACGTAAGTTTTATTTTGTAGGCGCTTTAATGGCGGTGCTCTCATGGGTCATTTTGACATTTGTTGGGATGTCTTGGGCAGGATTAGGCGCATTCGTAGTTCTCTGGGGGATCTCTGCAGGGATTGGTGCACAAGCATTCTATGCTTTGTGGGCATCAGAATTATTTCCTACTAAATTCCGCGGTGGCGCACAAGGAATCATGTTTTTCTTAGTTCGCGGAAGTTGCGGTATTTGGTCAATCATTTTCCCAATGATCTTAGCAAGTTTAGGTTTCACCATTGCTGGAACAGCTATGATCGGCTTACTGATCGTATCGCTAGTGATTGGGACGGTTTGGACACCGAAAACACAAGGTAAAACATTAGAACAAATTACGGAAGAACGATATGGCGACAGCGTTGAAGCAACAACACATCTGCCCCATGGACAAGAGGTAACGAAATGACAGACACATATATAGCAGTAGATATTGGTGCATCAAGTGGACGTTTGATGCTCTCAGAAAAAAATCCATTCAACAAAATTTCATTAGAAGAGATTCATCGTTTCAAAAATGGATTTGCTGATAGTAATGGTACAGATTACTGGGATGCAGATCACTTGATTGAAGAGATTTTGATTGGTTTAGAAAAAGTGAAGAAGCGTGGTGTTGAAAAATGCTATGTAGGTATTGATACTTGGGGCGTTGATTACTGCTTGCTTGATGAGCAAGGAGAGGCAATAAGTCAACCTGTTAGTTATCGTGACAACCGAACAGAACAGGCTATAGCAGAATTTGATGAACATTTTTCACTACAAATGCTGTATCAAAAGACAGGTATTCAACTACAACCATTCAATACAGTTTTCCAATTATTCAAAGAAAATCGTGAAAAATTGGCGCATGCCAAACAGTTAGTGTTGATGCCCGATTATTTAGGCTATGTCTTGACTGGACAGGCAGTATTGGAAAAAACGAACGCCTCCACGATGCAATTGATGAATTTACAAACACGACAACTTGATGAAGATGTATTGAACGCAATCGATGTCTCCAAAGAATTATTTCCGAATTTAGTGGAACCGGGAACAATCTTAGGAAAGATACAAAAAGAAAAATTCCCGACTTATGATCTTCCAGATGCTACATTCATTACAATTGCCTCTCACGATACAGCTTCAGCAGTGGTAGGCACACCGGGAAAGGGAGAAAATTGGGCATACATCAGCTCAGGTACATGGTCATTAATGGGCGTGGAAATCAACGAAGGTATCGCAACTTCGGAAGCATTTGAGGCAAACTTCACCAATGAGTGGGGAGTTCAAGGAACTATCCGTTTCTTGAAAAATATTATGGGGATGTGGCTGATTCAAGAAGTATCTAGAATGCTAGATTATCAGTATTCGTACCCTGAGTTAGCAGAGCTGGCAAGCCAGGAAGAAGCATTTGTTACATTGATCGATGTCAACGATCCGCGTTTTATGAATCCTAAAAATATGATTACGGAGATCCAAGGCTACTGTCGAGAAATGAATCAAAAGATACCCGAAACGCCTGGGGAACTGGCACGATGTATTTATGATAGTTTGGCACTGTGTTATGCGGTAGAACTTGAAAAATTGGAGAAAATCACGGGGCGCACGATCACACAGCTACACATTGTGGGTGGAGGCTCAAACAATGATTTCTTGAATCAATTAACCGCAGATGCTTGTGGAATCCCTGTTTTAGCAGGACCTGGAGAAGCAACAGCAATCGGTAATATCATCGTTCAAATGGTTGCGACAAAAGGTTTTGGAACGTTGGCGGAAGGTCGCGAAGGAATAAAAAAATCTTTCCCATTAAAACAATTCCAACCGCATATAGCAAATCAACTTGCCATTGAGAAATACCACGCATTAACAAAATCATTTGTATAAAAACGAAGAATCAGCGTTTTATTGAATAAATTTAAAAGATAAGGGAGCAGAAATAAAATGACAAAAACAGTAGAAGAACGTTATCAAGACGCAAAAGCTCGTTATGCAGAAATTGGGGTTGACACAGAAGCTGCACTGAAAAAATTGCAAGATTTAAAAATCTCGATGCATTGCTGGCAAGGAGATGATGTCAAAGGATTCTTGAATCCTGATGGTGAACTAACTGGTGGGATCATGTCGACAGGAAATTATCCTGGTGCTGCCCATACGCCAGATCAATTACGACAAGATGTTGAAAAAGCTTTTTCATTGATTCCAGGAAGCCATAAATTAAACTTACATGCTATTTATTTAGATACAGATGAACCAGTAGACTTAGATGAAATCGAACCAAAACATTTTGCAAAATGGGCTAGTTGGGCGAATGAACAAGGTGTTGGTTTAGACTTCAACCCAACCTTCTTCTCTCACCCAATGATGAAAGATGGAATGACTCTGGCACATCCAGATAAAGAAGTCCGTGACTTTTGGATCGAACATGGTAAACGCAGCCGTAAAGTAGCTGAATATCTAGGAAAAGAAACTGGCCAAACATGTATCAATAATTTCTGGATGCCAGATGGTATGAAAGATAATCCAATTGATCGTTACACTCCACGTAAACGTATGATGGAATCACTAGATGAAATCTTTACAGAGGATTTGAATGAAGAATATACCCAAGAAGCTGTTGAAAGCAAACTATTTGGACTAGGCGCAGAAGCTTATACTGTTGGTTCTCATGAATTCTACATGGGTTATGGGCTAACACGTAACAAATTGATCTGTTTAGATGCTGGTCATTTCCATCCAACTGAAGTGATCTCAAACAAATTGAGTTCATTGGCACTATTCTCTAAAGGAATCATGTTGCATGTCTCTCGTCCAGTTCGTTGGGACTCTGACCATGTTGTGATCATGGATGATGAATTGCAAGAAATCGGAAAAGAACTCGTTCGTAATGATCTTTTAGGAAAAACAAACATTGGCTTAGATTTCTTTGATGCAACTATCAACCGGATCGCTGCTTGGGTCGTGGGTACACGTAATACTCAAAAAGCTTTATTAAAAGCAATGTTAGAACCAACTGAAGACTTAAAAGCAATTGAATTGGATTTTGATTATACGAAACGAATGGTCTTGACAGAAGAATTAAAAGACTTTCCGTATGCAGATGTATGGAACTACTTCTGTGCATTAAACAATGTCCCTGTTGGTATGGATTGGTATGAAGAAGTCAAGAATTATGAAAAAGATGTCTTAGCACTACGTAACAAATAATGACAAGCATGAATTGGCGGGGAGTTTGTCCCCGCCTTGATAGATAAACATTTGGGGGAATTAATCGTGAAAAATATTTTAGAAGCACCTTTTGTCAAAGAAATGGTCGATGTTACTAGCAATCTCTACCGTCTGGGTTGGGATGAAAGAAATGGCGGCAATGTGTCCTATTTATTGGATGAAGCAGATGTTAGTGAGTACTTGGATACTAAAAAGGTAATACGAAATATTCCAATGGATTTTGATGGGTCAGCCCTTAAAGGCGATTACTTTATCGTAACTGGTTCAGGTAAATATTTTAAAAATGTAGCACAAGATCCAGCGAATAATCTAGGGGTCTTACGAGTAGCTGACGACGGTCAAAGTGTGGATCTACTTTGGGGCTATACAGACGGTGGCGTACCTACAAGTGAATTACCAGCTCATTTGATGAGCCATATTGCTCGTCTAGAAGTTGATCCAGAAAATCGTATCGTCATGCATTGTCATGCAAGTCACTTATTAGCAATGACCTTCAGTCATGAGTTGACTTCTAAAGCAATTACACGAACACTTTGGGAAATGTGTACAGAGTGTATGGTTGTTTTCCCTGAAGGCGTTCAAGTATTGCCATGGTTGATTCCAGGTTCTAATGAAATTGGAGAAGCAACGGCAGAAAAAATGAAACAAGCGCGTTTAGTATTATGGTCATTCCATGGTGTTTACGGAGCTGGTCGTACGATGGATGAAACATTTGGTTTGATTGAAACTGCTGAAAAAGCAGCACAAGTCTATACCTATGTGCAAGCACAAGGTGGTGTTCGTCAAACGATTAGTGATGAAAACTTTATTGCTTTAGCTAACCAATTTGGCATTACACCAAATCCAGAATTTTTTGAAGCTGGAGTGAAGAATGCATGATAAAAAAAGCGGTTCGAATGAAACTTTATCCTGGATTGAAAGAAGAGTATGCGAAGCGTCACAATGATTTATGGCCTGAAATGCGGGAAATGTTAAAAGAACATGGCGCGATAAGCTATTCTATTTTCTTGGATCCTGAAACTGATTTTCTTTTTGGTTATTTGGAAATTGAAGATGAGGAAAAATGGGCACAGACTGCGGACACAGAAATTAATCGAAAATGGTGGGATTATATGGAAGATGTCATGGATACAAATCCAGATAATTCACCAGTAGCGGTCGATCTGGAACAAGTATTTGAATTATAAGAGGTTGGGACAGAAGTGTTTAACTCCGAGAAATAAGAAGAAATTAACGAAAATTGCTTTTCAAATTTTTGTGAATTTCGGCTTATTTCCGAAGGAGTTGCTTCTTCTCCCACCGTTTATTCGGAGTTAGAGTCTGTGGCAAAACTGATTTTTAGTTTTGTCCCACGCTCTTTACCTCTTTATGTGAAAAAAGGTACAATCGTTGAAAGTGAATGCGACACAATGAGATAGTAAAAATTCAGGTTTAAAAAGTCAAACAGTGTTGAGTGGTAAACAAAATATTAGTTTAGGGTAAAAATTACAAACAGAAGTCGTGGCAGCCATTCTAGTATAGGAATTATTTGTGAAATGGCATACGAAAAGGAGAGAATATTATGACAGTCAATCGGATGATTCTGAACGAAACATCTTATTTTGGTAAAGGTGCGATCAAAGAAGTCGCAAATGAAGCGAAAAAACGGGGATTCAAAAAAGCTTTAGTGGTCACAGATAAAGACCTATTGAAATTTGAAGTGGCAACGAAGGTTACAGCAATTTTAGATGAGGCAGGATTAAGTTACGATATTTTTGATGGTATCGTACCAAATCCTTCGATTGAAGATGTTAAAGCTGGAGTCAAAGCCTGCCAAACAGCTGGAGCAGATTATATCGTAGCAATTGGGGGCGGTTCGCCTATCGATACAGCAAAAGCAATCGGAATCATTACAACCAATCCTGAGTTTTCAGATGTGATTAGTCTGGAAGGAGTGGCAGATACTAAAAATCCAGCATTACCGATTTTAGCAGTACCGACGACTTCAGGAACTGCTGCCGAAGTAACGATTAATTACGTGATCACAGATAAAGCTAATCAACGTAAATTTGTTTGTGTTGATCCACGTGATATTCCTGTAGCTGCGTTTGTAGATAGCGATATGATGATGGGTATGCCAAAAGGTTTGTGCGCTTCGACAGGTATGGATGCTTTAACCCATGCAATTGAAGGCTACATTACAAAAGGTGCTTGGGAAATGACGGATATGCTCCATATCAAAGCAATCGAAATCATCAGCCATGCTTTACGCGATTCTGTTGCAGGGAATCAAGAAGCACGAGAAAAAATGGCATTGGGGCAATACATTGCTGGTATGGGCTTTTCCAATGTTGGGCTAGGCTTGGTTCATGGAATGGCTCATCCATTATCCGCTTGGTACAATACGCCTCATGGAGTGGCTTGTGCAACGCTCTTGCCATTGATAATGGACTTCAATAAAGAATATACTGGTGAAAAATATCGCGATATTGCCGTTGCCATGGGCGTAGAAGGTGCGGCTGATATGTCATTGTCAGAAGTTCGTGATGCAGCAGTCCAAGCAGTGAAACAACTTGGTATTGATGTAGGGATCCCACAAAGTCTGACTGAGATTGGCATGAAAGAAGCCGATGTATCAAAGGTTTCTGAAGATGCTTTACGGGATGTATGTACACCAGGAAATCCACGAGATGCTACAGTGGACGAAATCAGTGCATTATATAAATCGATGCTATAAACAATGAGCGAACTCTCTCATAATAAAACGCAACGGTCGTACCCCCAAGGATGATGGAGCAAGTTATTCAAGTGTGGCATAAAATTACTGATAAAGACAAAAAATTCAACTGAATGTGGGACAAATCTAAAAATCAGGTTTGCTACAGACTCTCGAATAAACGGCGGGAGCAGAAGCAACTCCTTCGGAAATAAGCCGAAATTCACAAAAATTTGAAAAGCAATTTTCGCTAATTTCTTCTTATTTCTCGGAGTTAAACACTTCTATCCCAGCCTCTCTCAAATAAACGGCGTCCAAAAGTCAGGTTTTTCTCACCAATTTATTAAACCTAAACGACTTTTGTCTCGACCTCTATCAATGATTGTATCAGCTGGAATTTTTTCCGTCAGGACAAACAATAAAAAACGTGTAAACAAGCTCAGCTGCCAATGGCTGTAACGAGTTTGTTTACACGTTTTTTTGTTATTGAGTTGATTTTGAGGGAATGTTCTTTCTCCTCAAAAGTTGCTTCAATTTCATCTATACGTTTTTATGAATATGCCGATATCCTAAAAAAATACGTAGATCTTTTTATAATTCTTGGATTGCTTAAAAATGTTTATTCAATAAAATAGATTTTTGAGCGTATTAGTTTATCGCTTGATAAATTTAATGATATCCTAAAATTGATCGAGTGATAAAGAAAGAGATGTAGGTGATCCCATGAAAAAGATTCTCGTAATAGGCGCAGGAGTCGCCGGTCTAAGTGCCGCAGTTCGGTTACAAAAATTAGGTTATGCAGTAACACTGTACGAAAAAGAAAGTCAGCCTGGTGGGAAAATGAACCAAATCAAAAAAGATGGCTTTACTTTTGATTTAGGACCAACTATCGTGATGATGCCCGAAATCTATCGCGAAGTTTTTGAATTTTGTGGAAAAGACCCTGATGACTATATCCCAATGAAAAAAGTTGATCCGATGCTCAAATTATATTTCAACAAGGAGCGTCCTCTTGAATTTTCCAATGATTTAACTGAGTTAATGCGAACGTTAGAAGACATATCATCAGAAGATGCTCAAGGATATATGGCTTTTTTAGCCGATATCTACAAACGTTATACGATTGCCAAAGAAGCTTTTATAACCAAGTCTTTTCGCGGATTCTGGGATTTTTATAATCCTAAATCATTGTGGGCAGGGATTCGCTTGCGCACATTCAGTGACGCATATTCGTCTATTTCAAAATTCGTGAAAGATGAACGCTTAAGAAAATCACTGGCATTTCAAACATTATATATTGGTGTTTCTCCTTACCAAGGGCCATCATTATATACGATCATTCCGATGATCGAGTTATTTTATGGTGTGTATTTTATTGAAGGTGGCATGTACACGTTAGCGACTTCTTTGGCTAAGTTATTTGTAGAATTAGGCGGTAAAATAGAATATGGAACGCCTGTCGATGAACTGATCATCGAAAACAAAGTAGCTAAAGGAGTTCGTATTGGAAAAAAACAAGTTACAGCTGATGCGATTGTTTGCGGTGCTGATTTCCCTTATGCGATGCAAGAACTGATTCCAGATGAACGCAGAAGAGGAAAATATACGAATAAAAAAATCGAGAACATGGAGTATTCTTGTTCCTGCTTTTTGATGTACTTAGGGTTAGATAAACGCTATCCGGAAGAGCAATTGCATAGTATTTATTTTGCCGATGATTTTAAGCAAAATGTGGATGATCTATTTGAGATCGGTAAGTTGCCGGAGGACCCATCCTTTTATTTGTATCGTCCATCATTGATGGATCAAACACTTGCCCCTGAAGGACAGGAAGGGCTATATGTATTGGTCCCTGTTCCGGAGTTATCGATGTATGAGGATTGGTCAGATGAGATCGTTCAAGAGTATCGGCAAAAGGTCTTGACGTTAATCAAAGAGAAGACACTCTTCAAAGATATCGAAGCACACATCGTCTCGGAAACATATATGACACCAAAAGATTTTGAAAAACAGTTCAATGCATACAATGGTGCAACTTTTGGATTGAAGCCGACATTGAAACAAAGCAACTACTATCGTCCGCATAATAAGTTTTCTGCGGCAAAAAATTTATATTTCTGTGGAAGCAGTACCCATCCAGGCGCAGGTGTACCGATCGTGATGCAAAGTGCGAAGCTAGCAGTAGAGGAGGTGTTGAAAGATGACAGGCGACAATGAACGATTGTTTGAGATTTATCAAGCGGATTTTACTTACTGTGAAGCAGTCATCAAACAACACTCCAAATCATTCTATACCGCTTTTTCTCAACTGCCAAAAAGAAAGGCACAAAGTGTTTATGCTATCTATGCTTTTTGCCGCCAAGCAGATGATCTCATTGACTTGGAAGGAAATATTGAAGGGTTGGATCAGTTAGAACAACAATTGACCGACTTTGAAGCAGGAAAAGTCCCCAATACTCCTATCTGGCGTGCGTTAGCTGTGGTGTTTGCAACTTTTCCGATGGATTTAGCACCCTTTTACGACATGCTCAATGGCCAACGAAAAGATATATCATTTACACAACCAAAGGATATGAAGTCGCTTGAGGACTATTGTTATTATGTAGCTGGAAGCGTCGGACTAATGTTGCTGCCATTGTTGACGGACCAAGCAACTAAAATAGCTGAACCAGCAAAAAAATTAGGTGAGGCGATGCAGCTGACCAATATTTTGCGTGATGTAGGGGAAGATTACCAAATGGGCAGAGTATATTTACCAAAAGAAGAGATGGAAAAATTTCAAGTAACAGAAGAAACGTTGGAAAATAAAGCAACTACACCAGCTTTTATTGCTTTATGGGAATCTCTGGCTGTGCAAGCAGAAGAACGGTATAGGCAATCCTTTGAAATGCTACCATTGATCCACAAAGATTGTCAGCTGGCACTAACAGCTGCAGCGTTTATTTATCGGGAGCAGCTGGAGGCTATTAGAAAGAATCATTATCAAGTGTTTACTAGAAAAAATAAAATCAGTCATTTCCGTAAACTTCAATTGCTGCGTGAAGTGACAAGTTATTTGGAAAAAATCAATCGGACTTCATTTAATAAAAAAAATGCGGAATTGTTAAGTATTGGTATCAATAATATCAGTATGATCTATGATCCTGATATCATCGTGGTCAACAGTCCCCTCTACCGTAAATTGCCGGTAATGATCGACTATATCAATAACGCCCTAAGCAGTCGCTTTACAAAAGAAATCATTGTTCGAAATACACTTCTCGGGGAAAAAGCAATTCTCTTCGGCGGCGTAGCTGTCATTGCTCAACACTTCTTGAACATCCGCAAATTAAAATTTAAAGAATGTGGGACAAATCTAAAAATCAGTTTTGCTACAGACTCTCGAATAAACAGCGGGAGCAGAAGCAACTCCTTCGGAAATAAGCCGAAATTCAAAAAAATTTGAAAAGCAATTTTCGCTAATTTATTCTTATTTCTCGGAGTTAAACACTTCTATCTCAGCCTCTCTCAAATAAACGGCGTCCAAAAGTCAGGTTTTCCGGAAATTGAAAAAAAACGAGCAATACAAAAAGCGTATTGTTCGTTTTTTTTCAATTTCTCAGACCTAAACGACTTTTATCTCGACCTCTTTTTTCGAATATACAGCGTAAAGACAATTCCTTTTAAAATAAGTCTAGATCCAAACAAACAACTTTTTTGTTCTTCCTTTTCCACAGATTGTTCTGAGTGGATCCTTTATCGTTTTTTCAGATAAAAGAAGAAGTCCGATTGATTTTTTCCAAATAACTTGTCACTTCACGTAGCAATTGAAGTTTACGGAAATGACTGCTTTTATTTTTTCTAGTAAACACTTGATAGTGATTTTTTCTAATAGCCTCTAGTTGCTCCCGATAAATAAACGCTGCAGCTGTTAGTGCTAGCTGACAATCTTTGTGGATCAATGGTAACATATCAAAAGATTGCTTATAC
>JACRYO010000503.1_pt1 | contig 17115 bp, 20 predicted proteins | sample 8023221 | NCBI WGS metagenome assembly JACRYO01 (sample SAMN15823180, study PRJNA655841) | gut metagenome | isolation source: fecal sample D85 from dog with diarrhoea from SPCA | host: Canis lupus familiaris | place: South Africa: Mmabatho, Mahikeng | collected 2019-09 | reverse complement strand
TCAATATATCTAATTTGTCTTATTTAACGTCTAGATTTATCAAGGTACTAAAAAAATAATTTTAAGATATATTAATATCAAAATTCAAAATAATTTTATAAGGGATTCTTAATATGGAACAAACCAAATGTAAAAAATGTGGTAGTAGTAATATAGGGCAAGGAACGTTAGATGGTTATGCTTCTATACAATCTAAAAATACTTTATTAGGTTCTGAAATTATAGCAGATATATACACTGACTGTGGTGAAATAATATCTATGAGAGTAAAGGAACCTAAAAAATTAAAAAATAAAAAATAAAAGCAACTAGTTTTATTATATTTTATTTTTCCAACTAAGAATTTTTTAAGAAAATATAAGTTATAACCTTTTGTTTTAGAGCAAGTGAAACAACTCTATCCATCCCCTAAATTATATATACTCCCGATACCACCTTTTTTGAGATATAGAAACAATATATAGATCTATTTAGTTTAATCCATATATCTTTTCATTAGATAAGTTCATCATATTTATACATATTCAATACTCTGAAAAATAAGTATATAAGGATGAATAAGAGAGGGTATAACCAGTACCCGCATGAAGTTGCAAATGACAAACGCTTTGATACTAATGATTATGAAACACTAAAAATTGAGCTTGAGTTTTACGATATGATCAAAGATCTAAGTAAAATAAGGAGAAATATATTTTAAATAAAAAGTATGTATTTAATTTATCTGAATCCTATATTGCAAGAGAACTTCATACATCAAGACAATATATGGACAAAGTACATAAGAATGCATTAAATAAACTAAAAAAATCCTATAATAAACATTTAGTTAATAAAAAAATAATAAATTAGGTTTACATATTAAATAAAAATGACTTTATATTTAATAGATAAAAAATAAAAGGGAGTGTTAGTATGGAAAGATTAGATGAGATGGTATTAAGAACACAGCAACATTTAAACAGTACGTACTCTGGAAATTCTAACTGGGTAAAAGTAACTGAAAATGGGAAGACTGGATGGCCTACAATAAGGGGATTAATAAGAGCCTTACAAATAGAGATAGGAATATCTACACCAAATGGAACATTTGGGCCAGCTACAGAAGCAGCATGTCCGACATTAAAAAAAGATTTAAGTCCTAGCGAAGACACAAAGAGACTTGTATATATCTTACAAGGAGCAATGTGGTGTAAAGGATTTTCGCCAGGTGGATTTACAGGTACATTTGGTGATGGAACTGAAGATGGGATAAAAAGATTCCAAGAATCTGCAGGATTAACAGGAGCAAATATCAACGGGATAGCAGATACAATGATATTTAAAGCATTATTGAATATGGATGCATATGTGTTAGTATCATCAGGAGATTCCAAAATAAGAGAAATACAGATGTGTCTAAATAGGGATTACCACAAGTGGATAGGACTAAGACCTACAGATGGTAGATATGGTAGAGATACAAATAAGGCGCTGATATATGCAATACAAGTAGAAGAGGGAATAGCTGAACCAAATGGAACATTTGGACCACAAACACAAGCGAAATTACCTGTAATAGCGCCAGGAAGTAAAAATACACCTTTTGTAAAAATAATGCAGTACGCATTGTACTGTAATGGATTTGATACAACTGGATTTACAGGAGTATTTGGAAATGGAACATTAAAAGCATTAAAAGAGTTTCAAGCGTTTTGTATGTTAGTAGCTGATGGATATTGCGGACCTTCTACATGGGCATCTTTACTAGTATCTTGTGGAGATAAAGACAGAAAAGGAACTGCATGTGATTGCTCTCAGGAAGTAACAGATGCAAGAGCTAAGACACTTATTGCTAATGGATATAAAATAGTTGGTAGATATATAGCTGGAGGCGAATGGAAAAGACTTAAACAAGCTGAGGCGCAAACTATATTTAAAAATGGATTAAGGTTATTCCCTATATTCCAAAGGTCTGGTAACTCTGTTGGATACTTCTCAACAACACAAGGTAAAATTGATGGTAGAGAGGCTGTTGAGTCAGCATTAAGATACGGATTCCCAGAAGGAACAACTATATATTTCGCAGTAGATTTTGACGCAGTAGACGATCAAGTAACATCAAATATATTACCTTATTTTAGAGCTGTAAAAGCAGCGATGTCTAATTATAATCCAAGAAATTATAAAATAGGTGTATATGGAGCAAGAAATATATGTTCAAGAGTTGGAAACGCAGGGATATCAACTACTAGTTTCGTCTGCGATATGTCAACTGGATTCTCAGGTAATTTAGGATACCCATTACCTAAAGACTGGGCATTTGATCAGATAAAAGAATATTCTATAGGAACTGGAGAAGGACAAATAGCGATCGATAATGATATTGCTTCTGGGCGTGATAATGGTGTGAGCAGCCTTTCACCAACTGAACCTGATGATAATAGACCTGAGTATGACGAGGATGTACTTGAACTAATAAATGATGTAGCAAATAAAGGACTTTTAGCTGGACCGGGAGTAGAAATAACAAGATTTAATGAGAAATTCTTGCTAGCAATACCTTCTTTAATTCCTTATGTAACTGTTGAAGGGGAGTTATCTTTAACAGAGGCATTAGTAGGCCCGTACCAGACAATTAATTTCGGAGTAGATTCAGAAGGTATATCGCTTGCACTTTCTGACGCTGTGACAAATGCAGAGGTAAACTTAGCGATAGGATTAAAGACAATTGAAAAAACTTTATCTAGTATAAACGTTTCTCAAACTGTAGGACCAGTAAAAGTATCTTTAGATCCAATTGAATCTGGAGGATTAGCTCTTATTTTAGAGACTGTCGTAAAAGGGAAATCTCCAAATGAGGATGCAACGATAAACGTATATCAAAGATTATATGTAACAATACATCCAAGTAAATTCCCGAATCAGGGTAATCTTGTAATTCCTGTCCTAGCTGAAAATGAAAGTGATGTATCAGAAGAAGCATCTAAAAATGGATGGGTTATGAATACAGCTATAGCAGCTGCTTCTGCTGCACTAGTATTTGGAGCAATTTACATGTGTGTAGCAGGAACATATGCGCTAGCAAACATTACTGGGTTATTTTTAGCAGCCAGCTTTGGAATAAGAGAAAATGAAGATAAATAAAAAAGAGTATCAATAATATAAAGTTTATTAAAAATAACCCCTTATAATATAAGGGGTTATTTTTAATAAACTAATTGTAAATAAAATTACGGTTTCTTTATTTTATTATTTTTATTCAATACTTCAATCAGTAAGTTTCTTTCTTTCTCATTGTTAAAAACACGAGAAGGAATAGCGGTCATACAACCTAATCCATTAATCATTATAATAATAAAATCATCTGATACAATCAAAGACGTAATATCATCTATAGATTTTTTATAGACTTTTCCATTATTTAAAGTATTAATCACAATATTATTTTCTATTGATACAATTTGAGGTTCAAGAAATTGTGGGTTTCTTCTTAAAAATGAATTATTCATCTTACTAGCAACTTTGTCAACGATATCTTCTCTGCAAGCGTATCTAAATATACCATACATTGTGAGTATTAGAATTACGAATATACAGGCAGCAAGATATTGATTATGCCATAAGCAATAAAATGTATAAGAAAAACCATAAACAATTAAAAATATAGTTGCAATTTTTTTACCCCTTTCAATAGTCTTATAAGTAGTACCCATCAAAGAATGTAGACTTTTCCAATCTTCTTTTGTGAGCTGATAACTATATTTCATATACCCCCCCCCTTTTTTCTTATATATTATAAACATATATAATGTAACAGGCAACTTAAATAAACTCAACTACAGAAAGAATTGATGTTAATATGGAAAATAATTTGATGCCTTACACTTATACATAGTCTTTAGATATAAAAAATATAAACCTAATAAAAAAAATTACAACTATACATTATTTTTAAAATATGCTAGTAAAAAAAGTATTAAATAATAAACTAGCTTCTAAAAAATTATTTAATTCACTCTAGTAAAAAAAGCCTTTATAATCAATTTATTCGGATTATAAAGGCTTTGACTTCTAATATATTTAAAAACTGAAACTTTTAATCTCTCTTCCCTTCATATCATCACTAACCCAACTATCTACAACCTTTTCTTCTTTCTCATTCATACTACTTCCATTTTTACTTTTCTTCCCTGATTTAATCTTCATCCTCTCATAATTAATCATTTTCTTTTTAATAGCATCTTCTTTAAACTTTTTCAACTTAAAACTATTCAACTTTTCAAAACCAAAGTATTTAACCATAGCCTGTTCAGTAATAAGCCAAGTCTTACCAAACTTTTTAACATCTTTTCCAACAACAAATTTATCAAAACAAACTTTCTTTCTAAGACATGAACTATCAATACCATAAATCTGACCAACTTCACTAAAAGTATATAACCCATCAAAACTTCCTCTTGCCATTTAATCCTCCTATAACCATTGATAAATCTATAACCTAGTAATTTTTTTAATCTATATTTCATACATAAATACTTCTATTAATCCAAATTAAAACCATTTTTACATTCACTATATCGTGAAAAAATAATAAAAAAATAAAACTCCAATTTCACGATACCGAGAATACAATTTTTCTTAAAAGCCAAATCCACCTAGCAATTGGATAGCGGAGCACGATTTTATCCAATTGCGGGATACCACGAAATAACTTACCTTGCCGACACCAACTAGATAAAACTGCTACCTATAATTAACGCTATAACCATAATAAAAACAATAAAATATCTCATTACAAACGTGGAGGCTCTATAAAGTAACTATGGTAACATGCAACAAAAAGCAAAAGCATATGGGCATTGGGCTTAGGGCAGTGAATGGCTATCCCAAAAAGCTACGAACACGTATGAACGGATAATATACGTAGCAGACTTGTTATGAAATAAGATGTTTGCGAAGTATGTTAGAAGAGAATAGTGTGAGTGCTTTTGGGATTAGTCAGAGGGGCACAGCCGAAGGCTACATTTTCGATAAACTAACTACAAACAAAAATATAACATCATCATCAAATAACTATATATAAATAATGGTTTTGAGTTAGCGATTGTAGTGGAAATCCTTTTGAGCCACGTATGGGCTAACTACTTTAAATGCTCTTTACTCAAAAGATTGGAACGTAAAGCGCGGTGGCGAAAGCCAAACTCCATAAGTATCAAATCTATGTATACCAGCTATATCAATATCTACACTAAATATAAACTCTAATAATTCAAATTAAAATCATATATAAAAATCAAAACATATACACCTATTCTTAATACAAAAATAAAATCAATATTCTCTTTAGTCTGTCATCACAGTTTGTAGCGGTTTTTACTACAATCTGTGATGTCAGACTATCCTCCTATACATTATTCAATTTAAATCTACACAAATAAAAACACAGGGAAGGATGGCGGGGGAGCAGAGAGCGCGGTGGGAACTATGGACCAATCTGAAACGAAGTAAATAGTTAGCAAATAAATAAAGCTATATTTTAGCTCATATCATAATCAAAAAATCCTATATCATATTAGCTAAAATATAGCCACACCTTGTATGCCTAATTTTTTACGGAGTGAAAGATTTGTCCATACAGGGGCTGACAACCGAAGGTTTAACTACTGAAATCAATCTCTAAACCTCAATAAACCCATGCGAAAGCATACATTCCAAATAAACTTCCAATAAAAAATACCATATAAATATTCAAACTTTATATTTTAGGACTTTACATAAACTTTCAAATACACTTAAATTAACCAATTAAAAAGGAGGATTATATCTATGGAAAAAAGAGACCTTGCAACAGAAGTTACAGAAGTTAATGAACATTCAACATTAAAACTAAAATTTGATTGTGGCTTAACTAGTGATGGAAAAACAATAACAAAAACAAGAAGTTTCTCAAACGTAAAAAGTGATGTAACATCACTTGATGTCTACAATGTCGCTGAAACGCTAGCATCACTTCAAAAACATACTTTAACAGATGTAATAAAGCAAGATAACACAATATTAAACTAATAAAAAGGAGGACTAAGTAAAAATGGAACTAGAAACTAAATTATTAATGACATTCTCAACAACAGCAGGAAGAAAAGTAAGTCTTTTCATAACAGATCCTAGAGAAGATATAAATGAAACAGAAATAAAATCAGCAATGGAATTAATAGTATCTAAAAATATATTCGCACCAATGCATGGAGAAGAACTATTATCACCATTAGGAGCAAAGATTGTTCAAACAGAAACAACAGAATACGACTTACAAGTTTCGTAACAAATGAAACACAGATAGCCCTCTGGTCTCATAGGGGGCTTTCTAAGACCATTATTCTACTATTAGGAGGTAATTACTCATTGGAACTAGATTTAATGCAACTAGTGTCAAATTTAGGCTTTCCCGCTATCGTTACAATGTATCTATTGATTCGTATCGAAGGGAAACTAGAAAATTTAAGTACAAGTATATCATCACTAAGCACAAACATTAATGAATTAAATAATAAAATGTAAAAGAGCTATACACCTAAGCTTAGATGTATAGCTCTTTCTTTATAAAGTTAATCTTTCTTTTTCTCACGTATAATATACCTTATATATCCCTCAGACATATTGTACTTAGATGCTAAATATCTAATATTAAATCCATTATACTCAGATATAATCTCTCTATCTCTAGCCTCTTTGTAAATCATCTTTTCAGTAGGAAAATATACTGAAGTCCCTCCAAACTCTTTAAATAATAATTTAACTTGATCTATTCCAAGCTTAATTGCTATACTTTCAAATTGTGGAGGTAAATCACTTATTTTTAAATTCATTCTGGCATCCTCCTAGTGTATATTAATTTAAACATTCTATAAAAAAATACAAATACCTACCAAGATACATTCTATAATCTAAAAAATTAACACAATATTTTCCTACAGTTAATAAATTAATTATAATCTTTTAATTATTTTCTTAATTCTATATAATCACCAAATACATAACATGGCTTATTATTATATTTATAGTCATACGTACTAAACCAGTTATCTAAACAATAATTAACCTCTAATATAGTGCCCTTAGGTAGTGTTTTAATTATTTTACTAGATGTACTTCTCTCCATTCTTATATTTAAATTAGCTGTAGTTCTTGCTTTTCTATTATAATTTCCATTTTTATACTTAATTAAAGATGTAGATTGAGATATAAATACTGATTCATAATTAAATGAAACACCATGATATTTACAAATCCCCTTCGCTATAGCTTTCGCAAATCTATCTTTATTCTCAGTTATTAACTTATAATCTTGAGAGTTAGTTATAAAACCTAGCTCTATTAAACATGATGTTGCCTTTGCTTCTCTATTCATATGATGATTAGCAGTTTTTAATCCACCATCACCACGAAGTTTTGTATATAACCCATCTTTTTTTAATTCATCTAATATACATCTAGCCAATCTCTTCCCACTTGAAGACATATAAAATATTTCTAGCCCTTTTCCATCAGGGTTTGTAGCACTGTTACAGTGTACTGAAACTTGAGTATTCGCACATAATTTATTAGACTTATTAGTTCTTTCATTTAAAGTTAAATACTTATCTGTACTTCTAGACATATGATTTTCTATTTCACTAGGTTTCATGTAAGCATCAATTTTTCTACATATATCTAAAACAATATGAGATTCATATATATTATTTAACCCAATTGCTCCACTATCTTTACCACCATGTCCTGCATCTATAAAATTCTTTATCATACTAGCTCCCTTCCTTTTCACTATTATATTTCTTATTTCCTTGTTTTAATTGAACTAGAGCATCAACTAATTGCTGAGGTATCGGCAATCCTATTGCTGCTAAATTCTCTAAAATACTCGTACCCTCATTTGCTGTATACCAAAAACATACTAAACTTCTAAACATAAATCCATTACCTATCAATCTGTCTACTAATACAGCTAATATTAATATGTAAAATATAGATATTTTTTTATAAAGCCCTTTAAAACCATAATCACTACTTAATTGTTTATTAATATACCCTCTAGTTACCCCTGTTATATAATCTAAAGTCATTACTGAAATCAATGTCATTAAAGGTAAATCCCAAGATCCAAAAAGCCACACAAAAACTGTTCCTAATAGCGATATAATATAATTGATTTTTTCATTATAAATACTCATACATACCTCCCTATAAAATTAAAAATATATCTATAATATAAATGTAAACCTAAACCTTTAAATATATAAAAAGGATGTAAATAAATTTCTTAAAAATTTATTTACATCCCATATATAAGTATAGTTTTCTCTTAAGGATTACAGCTTCTCTCACTAGAATCAAACTTTCTAATAACTCCATTTATACTGATTGATTAACCATTTCTATAGCTCCACCCCTTAACAAACAATAACAACTATTTTCAATTTATATCCTATATACTTAAATCTTACCAGCTACCTCTTACTGCAGGAGCTTTAGGAGTATGTTTTATTTGAGTATCAACAAATCCATAATAACTTCCATATTCATCGCAACTTGAATATACACCTTCCTTTGAAGCACTCGACTGATATGTAAACCCTCTAATTTTAATCCAATCTCTCTCAGTTGATCCAGGATAACACTGATCAGCTTCTACATATATATAATCTCCATCATATAATTTACCTTTACCCATTGCTGTTTTATCGCCGTGATATACTCCTGTTGATTTAGTTATTTTATACACTCTGGCTTTAAATGACGGTCTTCCATCCACTTTTATTGACCCATAATAATATGCACGATTTTTCCAAAATGATATCCCATTTGTACCAACATACCAACCTTTTACCCATTTTCCAGATGGATTTAAAACCTCTACTTGGTTTCTAGATCCTGATTTTGAGCCTGTAAATACAAAGCACTCATTAGGATATAATGTAGCTGCTAATGTATTACCTGTTGCTGTTGTATAAACAGGAACATTTTTTCCAGATAAATTAACACCGAATTCTGAAACTCCACTTCTAGGCGATTGTTCCATTTCTATATCTTCTTCAAGTGCTTCAAAAACTACTGATTTACCATCAGAAGTAATGCCTTCAACTATATCTCCTGGTAATAAATCTTCAAATTTAACTTCCCCCATTTTAAATTTTCTTCCTATATACTTATTTTTCATAACTAAATTTCTCCTTTTCTTTTTATATAAGACATTTATTAAGAAGAAAAAAAAACTAAAAATGTAAACCTGATAATTTAGTTCACATTAGAAAATATTAAAAATAATAAGAGACTGTATCTATTTTTAGATACAGTCTCTTATTATTTTATTACTACTTTTATTTAACCTTAAAAGATATACCTACTGTTTTATTTAAATCATATTCATCAACCATATTCCCATCTTCTTTATATGGATGCATATATCTAACTTCAAATTTAAATCCATCTACTTCATAGATAATACTTGTTACACCAACCTCACTTTCAAATACTTTATTTATTTCTTGTATTCCACTCGGTAAAACACCTTTTACATACTCTAAGGATTCCTCCATCGTAAGTTCTTTGGGATTAATTTCACTACTATAAGAGGCTTCATATAATCTTTTCTCTAAATCTGCAACACTATTTTCTTGCATATCTTGTTTTCCTTGATTAAAATCTTCAATTTCCGATTTTGATTTATCATAGCCCTTTTCTATATTTTTACTTTGACTACAACCAAACATAAATAATGATATTGATGCTAATAAACATACACTAACTCCCTTTAAATTCATAAAAAACCCCCTAAATTATAATAAATAATATATATTATAATATAAATAGACTCTCCTTTAAACATCAAAAAAGAGGTCCCACATATTTATAAAGACCCACTTTTCGATACACCTATTTATTAAGTAGACGCTGCACTTTGCCTAAACTTATACTAAGCTCTTTTGCTATACTTCTTAAACTGTGACCTTGAATCTTCATATTTTCTACATCTTTTTTCAAATCCATCAGCTCTTGCTGCTTTTTAGTTAAGCCATTTTCATTCCTTCTATCTAATCTTCTTTTCTCATTCTTTCTATCATACTTTTCATCAATTCCTATAATAGTCTTCATATGCTTTTGCTCTGATTTCGTAATCCCTAATCTCTCTATTAATGTCTCATTCTTATACCAATAACCCTCTTTATCTCTCATCCCTTTAGAAACTCTCTTACGCTCGCCGCTCCTAATGCCTTGCTCATAAGCTATAAACTTATCTATAGCCTTTGGTATACACCTTAAAACAGCTTGAACCTCTGTCTCCTTAAGCGGCTCAGTAAATGAATTATTAAACTCTATAACTACATTTTCAAGATCGTAATTATCTCTAATATAAATCCCCTTCCAATATGCATAGCAATGCACTGCCATATTTCTATAGCCCGTCATCTCATACTTTCTAAGTCTACATAAGGCTTCTAAATCATTAGCTCTTTCCATATGTAAACTATATGAGTTAAATAATCTATTTGAGATAACTTTAGCATCTATCTTTTTAGCTTGCTGCATCTGCAATTGATGGGTTCTGGGCTTGTAATTTAAATATTCTGCCCTTAACTCATACATAGAATATTCTAAATCATTATCTATATATAAGACATTACAATCTGTATCCGATTTCGAGTTTATAGTACCAGGCAATCTAAGTACCCTTGCTCCGTCTGTAGCTCTTCTATCTGCACCCAAATGCTTTAAATTATAGTATATATAATCTTGCAACTCTTGCCATGTATTTAAAGCACCATAAGGAGCATTTTCTATTCTCCAGTAAAGGTGTACACCTCTCCCACTGTCAGTTACCATAGTTGGCTTTGGTATTTTACCTTCATAGTATAATATCCATATCATATAAACTGTTTCAGCCTTTTCTAATCCTACGCTTTCACAGTCTATATCTTGAAATAAAGCCCTAAATTGTCTTATATTTTCTACTCTTCTTTTTGGTAGATACATTGTATTTGGTGATAAAAATACATCTTCTTTCTTATGTAGTTCCTCAACTATATCTCTTAATCCATCATTTTTAGTATTATATATTTTAATGGTTTTATCACCATTGTACTCATCATTTAATTCTAATATTTGTATATAACCATCTGTAGTTTCATCATATAAATGGTCACAAAACCTTGTCATTTGCATAAAAAATCCCCTCTATTTTTAGTATGTTTACACTAAAGATAAGGAGATCTCACATATTTCTTTGCAACAACTTAAAACTTAATATAAGTTTAAGCATCTTATTTTTAAAAGTAATTTTTTATATTGTTTTAAGCATCAAAATTATTGATGTTTAAGAATTATTATGTTAATATTAATACATAATAAAAATATAAAAAATTCTCTGATTGGAGTTCTCTCTTATCTAGAGTTATGATATAAAAAGCTAGGAGTAAGTCGCCAAACTTAAACACTCCTGGCTTTTTACTTTTTATTTTCGATATATTTACTTAAATTTTAACATAAATCTATACTTTAGTGTATATTATTTATTTTCATTCTAGCACTCGTGATTATTTTATTTAGTTATATACAAAAACTACACACCCAATAAAAAATTAGTTGTGTAGCTAAAATTTCATGTATAATTTTACATATTTATTCTAATAATTTTTTTAGTTTCGATAATGCCCTAACATGTGTTTTATGTATAGCTTGTCTTGATACTCCTTTGATTCTTGCAATTTCAGCCTCTGAATAGTTAAATTTATATTTTTTAATTATTAAATCTTTTTCTTTTTCTGATAACATCGATATAATATCCTTAAAAATAATTTCACTTAAACAATCCTCTTCCCCATTATTTATGTATTTGTCTTCTAATAAAAATTTTTTATTTAAAATTTTACAGTTAGTCTTATTTAAATGAATATAATGATGCTTTAATGCCTTGCTTATATATGAAACCATATATTTATCTTCTTTAAAAATATCTTTTTCTAAGGGTATTTTTTCCAATAAATTAAACATAAATAATATTAACTCACTTTTCATATCCTCATAATCACTATTTCTTTGAAACTTATTTAGCTGTGGCTGAAACTCCTCAACAATAAATATAAAATTATCAATATTCCCATTTCTAAAATCTTCTACTAATTTATAAAGCTTCCCCAAAATGCATCCCCCGTAAGTAAAAAAGGGAGATATTTGTAAAAAGTAAACCCTAAGATATTAAATTTAACTTCCATATTTTAACATTTTATGGTTAATTTTATATTTCTCAATTAGTTAATTTTTAAATTTATAATTAATTTATTGGTATAAATCGGCTCTAATTTGATATATTTAATACTTAGTTTACATTTTTATATCTAAATCATTTGTAATATTTGCATTGAAAATAAATATAAGGTGTGATGTGTAAAATTAAATAAGAAAAGAATATAAACGCTCGATTTGATTTACAAGTTGAAGGTTGAATCCTTGTACCTAATAATGTTTTGTACCTACAACTCAAGATAGCTTATCAGTATTAGCTCCTAGAAGCAAAAATCTACTTATGTAGTAATAATGCAATACTGCTTATATTGTAACAAATTTGATCCAACAGGATTTACGGGTGTATTCAGAAATTGTACTTTATCAGCATTAAAACAATTCCAAAGCTTCTCATTACTTGTTTCTGATGGTTATTTAGGTAAACAAACTTGGATGTCTCTTTTAATCTCTTATTTATAGATGTTTTTAAATATAATTTTTTATTTAATGTGTATGATATAATACTGAATATAGAAATGTTTATAAGGGGAGGACATACTATGGAAAAAACATCATTCAACAAACTAACATTAAAAGAACAGGTCAAATACTTTAATACAAAACTTAAATCAGGGGAAAATATAAGTCAAATATGCAAATCAATAAATATTTCTTATAGCACAATAAGGGATAGATTTAAACGTAATAATTATGTATATAGCAGGATTATCAACCAATATGAAAATATAAACGACATAATAAATCTTGAAATATCAGACGAACTCATAAATAGAATCATGATGAAATTAAATACAAAGTTATCTACACTAGAATGTGAGAAAAGAGATAGCAATTTAACATCAAGATCATTTAGAATACATTCTTGTATCCTAAATGAATTTATAGACTTCTGTAACAGTTCCACATTTACCCAACAAGAAATACTTTCTCAGTTTATCGCTGATGGATTAAATAAATATAAAAAACAAGCATAAACTACTACTCATTAATTTGAGTAGCTTTTTTAATTTTATAAAACTTTTCCCATAACTTACTTGAAGTTTAGACGAAATATAATAAAATAAATTTATATATTGTAACACAAAATTAATATAGTATTTTCAACACTTATAAAAAAATAATCAAACTCAAATACGTTTAACCTTTGTGTTGCAAGGACTATACATATACTATAAACTATATACGTCAAATAAATCGGCATTTATTTGACATTTTGGGCAAACTAATAATACATATTTATAAAAAAATTAGGAGGATACTACCTATATGAATAAAAACTTTATCGACGCTTTACTACAAACAAAAGATTTCAAAAACTCCTTATATAGCATTTTAAAACACAACTTCCTTTATCACTCAAATAAAATAGAAGGAAGTACTTTTACAACAGAAGCCCTTGCACTATTACTAGATAAAAATGTAGTTACAGGAAAACACACATTAGATGATGTTCAAGAAACAGTAAACTCAAGCTATGTATTTGATAGAATAGTAGAAACATTAGGAAAGAAAATTGATGACCAATTTCTAAAAGACCTACATGCAAGACTTATGCTTAATACAACAATGCATCAAAGAGGATATGCAGGAATATATAAAACAATTCCAAATATGATAATTGGAACAAAAGCAAAAGTTGCACAACCATTTGAAGTTCAATCAAAGCTAGATGAGCTACTACAATGGTACTATCACCTAGACACTGTAACATTAAAAGATATATCTGAATTTCATTATAGATTTGAATTAATCCACCCATTCCAAGATGGAAATGGACGTATAGGAAGATTTCTTATGCTAAAACAAATGCTTGAAAATAATCTACCTGTAAAAATAGTATCTTGGGATAGTGAGGATTTATATAGAGAAAGTCTAAATTTATGTGATATAGGTCACTATGATCCACTTACAAAGTACTTAGAAAGTCTAGAAGATTTCAAAGTAGAATATAAAATGCTTTGGGATTTAAATTAGATACTAAATAAAAAATGAAAAAAATAGTAAGTTACCTTAGAATATCTAGTGCCTCACAAATTGACAACACCTCTATAGAAACTCAAAATGAAAAGATAGAGCTTTACTGTAAATTAAATAATATAGAAATAGTAAAAACATATATAGATGAAGGTCTATCAGCAAAAACATCTGATAGACCTTCTTACAATGAAATGCTAAACTTTATATCAAAAAAAGAAAATGAAATAGATGCAGTGGTAGTCTATAAAGCTGATAGAATACATAGAAGCCTTAAAAATCTTATGATAATGGTCGATTACCTTCATGAAATAAACGTTGGATTTGTATCAATAACAGAGCAGTTTGACACCTCAACAGCTCAAGGACTTTTATTCTTACAAATGATAGGAAGTTTCTCAGAATTTGAAAGAAAGTTAATCGTAGAACGTACCCACTCTGGAAGAGTTGCAAAAGGATATAAAAAGCTATTTCCAGGAGGAAGAATACCATTAGGATATACACTAATAGACAATGATAAATTGATATTAAATAACCAAGAGGCTGAAATAGTAAAAAAAATATTTAAACTAAGATCCAAGGGAATATCTTATGAGAAAATAGGAAAAGAATTTAACTTTTCAAAACAAAGAATATCTTATATACTCTCAAATCCAATTTATATAGGAAAATATACATACAATGGAAAAGTAGAAAAAAATAAAATTAACCTAGAAGTTCCCAAAATAGTTAGCAGCTATTTATGGAATAAGGTTAATTCTAAAAACTAAAATTCGCGATGCTCGTATAACCAACGAACTAAAGGTACGTTGCTTAAAATTTATTTAATTAGTAACTTAATTGTAGCACAACTCTAGTGCAAATATATTAAAAGTAAGCTACAATATTACAAAAAGCTTACAACTTATTACAACTAGCTTACAAGTTGTAATTTAGGGGGAGGTAGATTATTTTGACTAAGGACGAATTTAATAAATTACAAATTTCCGACCAAATCAATTATATAAATAATAAATTATTAAGCGGATTAACACTAACAAAAGTTTGTAATAACATAGGTATTGCAAGGAGTACAGTAGGAACAAGAGCAAGTAAACTGGGGTATACATTTGACAAAGACCTAAACCAGTATATACTAGAAAATAACGGACGAGCTTACAGTAAGCTTACAGTAAGCGACCAGCTTACAAATAAAATCTCTAAAAATATAGAAAAAACTACTTCTCCGTCCGAAGAAAGTAACAAAGACAACTCTGTAAGCAATGAGCTTACAAGTTGTAATAATGAAAATACTAACTTAGTATTAAACAGTACTGACTCTGATAATTTAGGATATTTGCTAAAAAACATAGATATATTAAAAAATATAATCGAAGGAAATAAAACTAATAATTCTCAAAATGAAATAAATAGTATTGATGATATAATTAGTGACATTTATAAATTTAAACAAGAAAAAAGAGACTATAAAGTTAAAAGCTTAAGAATTGATTCTGAGATTTTAAATGAATTTGAAGAAATAGCAAAAGATCTTTCTAGTAAAGGAATTAATCAGCAAGAGTTTTTAAATTATATTTTAAGTTCATACATTAAGTTCTATAAAAGCATAATAAAATAAGGGTATATTAACCCTTATTTTTATTTTATATATAAAATAATACAATATAAAAAGTATAACTTTACTATATTATATATGAATCTTTAAATCCCTTATTTTTAGCTATTTCTAACTGTTTAACAGCATTATTTTTATCCCTATAAGCTCCTATACAAACCCTATACAATCTATCATCCTTAGTCTCTAACCCAACCATATCAATCAACCTATCAAAAATAATTTTAGATAATTTTTTAATATTATTTAAATCATTCAAATCCCTCTCACAATCCTTATTAGAAATAAAATCAACCTCAATTAAAGCTGCAGGCATCTTCGTATTCTTAACAACATAAAGCTGATTACCGATCTTAGGACCTCTATTTCTAATACTCAACTGCTTTGAAATATCACCACAAACATCATCGCAAAACTTATTAATCTTCCCATTACTATTAGAATACTTAAAAACCTCAACCCCTCTAACAGACTTATCACTAGCTGAATTTATATGTATAGAAACAAAATAATCTGCATTAAATCCATTAGCAATCCTGCACCTCTCTAGCAGTGAGACACTCTTATTAGTAAGCCTAGTAAACTTATAATCAACCTTATAACCCTTTAATAAAATCTCAATTTCTTTACCAATAGCCAAAACAATATCAGCCTCATGAGTTCCATCTTGTCCAATAGCACCAGGATCACTACCACCATGTCCCAAATCAATAACTAACTTCTTCATAAGATCCCCCCTACAATTTACAGTTCTTATAACTAAATTATAAATTTTAAAGTTCAATAAATCTCATAAACTAGACAATTGCTTTAATTTCAAAAAATAAAGTCTCGAAATATATCTAAAATAAAAAATGACCTTAAAATCTGATATATTAAATATATAACTTATAGTAAGGGGGAATTATTTTGAAATATAATAAAACTAAGGGGCATTTATTTTCTGTAGTATGTTTTAGCTTAATTACAATTTATATAATTTGTAATTTTAATAATTTAGCAGAACGATATCCTAAAGTTTATCTTGTATTACTTTTAATTTTTAATATTACAAGCTTAATTCGTTCTGCTAAAAGATTTTTATAGACTGAATTAAAATCTATTTTTCAATATATCTAATTTGTCTTATTTAACGTCTAGATTTATCAAGGTACTAAAAAAATAATTTTAAGATATATTAATATCAAAATTCAAAATAATTTTATAAGGGATTCTTAATATGGAACAAACCAAATGTAAAAAATGTG
>JACRYO010002474.1_pt1 | contig 17306 bp, 34 predicted proteins | sample 8023221 | NCBI WGS metagenome assembly JACRYO01 (sample SAMN15823180, study PRJNA655841) | gut metagenome | isolation source: fecal sample D85 from dog with diarrhoea from SPCA | host: Canis lupus familiaris | place: South Africa: Mmabatho, Mahikeng | collected 2019-09 | reverse complement strand
CTGATATTTATAAGAAAACATTGCCGGCCGGAGACACCAAGATTACATTTTCAAGTCCATATCTTCCATCGTCCATCACGGCAAGTGTCGGCACGCTGAAAGAAGTAAAAACAAATTATCTCATCATTAACATGCCGGATGCCGGACAGTGCCAGATCACAGGTATTAAATATGCAAATACCACTTTTTCTTATGAGAAACGTGTGGATAAAATCGAAGCTGGAGAGACAGAAAATATAAAGAAGTACAGTGGATGCACCATTTATAATGCTGATATATTACCCGATATCGCCGCTTATCTTTTGGATTATCATGCCTTGAGAAAAAAGGTGGGAATGAAGTACCTGGTTGACTTAGAGCAGGTAGGAAATTGGGCGAATATAAATTCCATCGGTGGCAAGACATCGACAACATTGATTGAAAGCCAGACGCTTGATTTGACCGGTGGATTTATCGCAACGGCAACGTGCAGGGGGTATTCAGTAGTTGTTACGGAAAATTACTTCGCCGGAGTTGAATTATATACAGGAGGAGATGTGATCATCTAATGGAAATGAGACCAATTATATACAGTGCAAAATTATCCAGTCAGAAAGTCACAACGAAAACCAAAGTTACAATAACGGTTGTGGCAGATGATGTAGAGACATATTACACAGAAACAAAATATACCAGGTCCAGCAATCATGAACTTATAGCTGGACAGGAGATAGGAGTGATTTAATGGCAATTGTAAAAGTAAGGGTACAGGTTGATGGAGTGTGGACGAATCTTACTTTAAGTAATGGAAAATGGGTTGGAACAATTACAGCCCCTGCAACCACATCATACAATCTGGCCAACAAGTATTATCCGATTAAAATTGAGATTACCAATGATGCAGGAACTGTAGTTACGAAAGATGCTACAGATGCCACCTTGGGAGAAGCATTGAGACTGGTTGTAAAAGAAACGATGAAGCCTAAAATTACACTGGTATCTCCATCAAAAGGCGCACATGTGACAAACAATAAGCAGCCTATCACATTTAAAGTCGTGGATGAAGCCGGTGGATCAGGAGTTAAGCTGTCATCTGTAAAAATTAAAGTAGACAGCACTACATACACAACTTCAAGCACAGGAATGGTAAGCAAAGGGATTACAAATGGTTATCAGTTTACATTTACGCCACAGACGGCACTTAATGATGGAAACCACACTATCACGATCAATGCGTCAGATAATGACGGCAATGCGGCAACGGTGGTTTCTTCAGCATTCACGATTGATACTGTGCCGCCAACACTTACGATTTCATCACCTACGGCTGGATTTATCACAAATAAAGCAGCACTGAACGTGACAGGAAAGACCAATGATGCAACATCAAGTCCGATCACACTGACAATGACTTTAAATGGCACAAGTCTTGGAACAGTAACAGTAGGATCAGACGGAAGTTTTACAAAGGCTGTGACACTTGCAGAGGGAACAAACAGCATTGTGGTGACTGCAAAGGACGGAGCCGGTCAGACGACAAGCATCACACTGAGCGTCAAGCTTGATACCACAGTGCCAGAATTAAAGGGAATCACACTTTCGCCAAATCCGGTAAGTACGAGTGCAAGTGTAGCTATCACGGTTGAGGTAAGCTGATGGCATCCGGAACGATCAGCTTTGAACTGTCAACAGACATCGCTTATGTTGCCGGAACTGTAAATGGTGTTGAGACAGTTTTTATCCAGGATGAAGCATATCCGGTGAAGTGGCGTGCAACGGTAGATGTGGCAGAGGATAGCTTATACCATATATATCTTGAAATGTATGATGAGGCAGGAAATAAGAGTACCTACGAGAATACGATCGAGTATATTCTGCCGTGGTTTGTGTATGATCGTACACAAGCGGATGTAGACCGTGTACAGGAACTTCGGAATATAGGCTGGGAGAATATGACAGACAGTGAAAAAACGGAATGGCAGCAGGGGATGAAAGGCGCATTCAACTTATCGGATGTCAGGCGGAATGAAAACAACTGCTATGTCATAGCACAATTGCTGAACATTTCTCTGGTCACTTGTAAAGATAATCTCCCCACATATCCGGATAAAACATATTTTGACAGTCTTTTAAAGAATGTGACAGCACTGCGGAATGCCGGTTATCGGTATGTAGAGACACCGGAAGTTCCACAGCAGCCGATTAACACGTACCAGAAAATTAATGATATTGAGAAAATATTACATGACATTTATGAAGTTTATAATTCAAACTTTGTTCATTACGCAGGCGAAGAAATCTATGCCGGACAGAGCATTGGATTACTTTTATAAGAAAGAGAGGATTTTATCATGGCATTTAGTTTGAAAACATGGGTGAATCGTATTTCCGAGTACCCGAACAGAAGAAAATTAACACATGAGGACGGCAGCACGGAACTTGTGACCGTAGCGAGAGCAGAGGGGCAGATCTCAGCAGAAGGAAATGCCTTTTCTGCTGAAGAGATGAATGATCTGGAGAACAGGATCAAGGGTGGATTTGATGAGGTTAACCAGAGTTTAACTTTGTTAAACGAAGGAATCCAGGCTGTTAGTAAAAAACAGAACTTTTGTAAAGGCAGTGACCGATTACTTACTGATGTCTTGCAGATAGACTTTACAAATCCAACCGGAGAATCTAATAGTTATGGAGTGATTGCCACAGAAGACGCGTCAAAGTTATTAAATTCTCCTGTTGCAGATGGTGCATTTTACGCATATAGAGAAGTTTTGACGATTAAGAGTGCTTCCAAAAACTACAAAGTAATTGCAAGGTTGACTGAGGCATACCCTTCGCCGGGAAGGACATGGATTAAAGCTTATAATCCAGATATTTCTGACTGGAGTGATTGGAAGGTAATTTAGTTATCCTTTGTGTCTTTTAAATGAATTGTATAGTTCTGCATACAGATAAATAATTGTAAGTTAAACTCTGGTTATGCGAAGTAAAATGGAACAAAAAAATTATTCTGAAATATTATAATTGAATTATACAAAAGAAAGGAAGATGATCCAATGGAGATGTTAAAAGAAACGTACACGATTGCTTTGCCTATCGTTCTGACCGCATTAATGGGATACATAGTGTGGCTTTTGAAAAATCAGAAGTCAGACAGAGATGCGAACAGTAGAGGAACGATGCTTTTGCTTCGAGTACAACTGATCGAGTACCATGATAAATACATGGCTCTCAAAGAAATTCCATCCTATGCCTACCAGAATTTTATGGAAATGTACAATGCCTATCATGCGTTGGGCGGAAATGGAATGGTCACAAAGATGAAAAATGAAATTGAAGAGCTTCATCTGAAGCAGAAAGAGAGGATTTAAACATGACAGATTTAGGATTTTTAACAGAATTTATGGTGCCTGTGATCGTAGGCATTTGCCTTTGTATAGGCTATGTCGTGAAAAAATGGATTAAGGATGTGGATAATAAATACATCCCTACCATTTGTGCGGTATTAGGTGTGCTTTTAGCCATTTGGATCAACGGATGGACAATCACAGCATCTATCTTATTAAGTGGCTTATTCAGCGGTTTAGCAAGCACAGGACTGCACCAGTTATTTAAGCAGTATATTGAAAAGAAGGAGGAATAAAAGAATGGTTATTAACGTACATGCCGGACACAACCCGGACGGAAAAGTAGCGTGCGGAGCTATCGGAATCATCCGGGAATCAACAGAAGCAAGAAATGTAAAGAATGAGGTTATCAGAAAGTTAAAAGGTCTCGGGCATACCGTGTATGACTGTACGGTTGACAATGGCACAAGTGCAAATAACGTGCTTTGTAACATCGTAGGAAAATGCAATGCTCATGTGGCTGATCTTGATGTATCTATCCACTTTAATGCAGGTGCTAAAGATATGAACGGAAACGAAAAGACAACCGGAACAGAGGTTTATATTTACAGCGATAACAGCAAATCAAAAAACTATGCGCAGAGCGTAGCTATGGAGATCGCAAAGCTTGGATTTAAAAATCGTGGTGTAAAAACGAATAAGAAACTGTATGTGCTCCGGAAAACAAAAGCACCGGCAATGCTGATTGAATGTTGCTTTGTGGATGATAAGGACGATGTAGCATTGTATGATTATAAGAGCATGGCAAGTGCGATTGTTTACGGAATTACAGGACAGCAGTACATTGAACCATCCAATAACACATCTGATGACGATGCTGCAACTTCTGGATCAGAGACAAGCGTAGGTGATAAAGATTCTATTTATCGTGTACAGGTCGGAGCGTATCGCAACAAAGCAAATGCTATTTCCTTGCAGGAAAAATTGAAATCGGCAGGATTTGACGCTGCGATTGTAAAAGCGTAAAATAAAGGGCGGTTAGAATTTCTAATCGCCATTTTTAATAGACTTGTACTAATTAATGTTAACCGCTAGGAAATAGTTATTTAGTACAAGTCCTAGATATAAAATATAAAGCCAGTAATTTCAAAGGCTTCATTCAAATAAATTTCTTTTATTATTCTATGCCAAAATTCTTGTTTTCCTTTTTGATCTAGTTGTTCGTAAAGAACTTTCCAGTTTGAAGGTATCTGCTTTTTAAATTCTTCAATTCTTACAACCTTGTTATTGGATAATTCTTCACTTATTGAATTTATTTTCCCAGACAATATACTGTATTTCTTTTCGTATTCTGGAATATCAATTCTTCCTTTTTCAAAAAGGTAATTCAGTCTGTCACGCTCCGCTATTGCATCATTAAGTTTCTTATTCAAATTGCGCTTTGGTTTACCTGCTTCTTTTTTTACATCAAATTCAAGATTTTTTAATGCTGCATCAAGATTTTCAAGAAGATATTTTTCTGTTTTTGCTTCTGACACTAATTTTGTTTTGTGCAATTTCTCATTTCCACCAAACCAGCATCGTTGATATTGCCGGTGCTTTTTGGTCTTCCTATCTATGCTGTAAAAACTTGCCATTTTCCTGCCACATATAGGACAGCGGAATAACCCACTGAATAAATATATATGACCGGACGGAGCGTATTTTATCTGATTGACACTTCTTATTTCTTCCATTTTTTCTTTGGTAAAATAAGGTTCGCAGAAATTTTCATTTTCCCTTACTTTCCCAATATATAAATCTGACTTGATCATTGTGTCCAATTTGTGCCTAGTAAAATCTGGGATGAAGTTTTCACGAACCCACAGAACAGTACCACGCTTGCTTTTGGTTGCTAACAAATAATCAAATATAGCCCTTGTCTGTTCCTCATTATCATGTACGACTTTCTTTACACCATCTATTTTCTCTATTTTAAATCCTATGGGCACTCTGCCAGTGTAAGCTTTCCCTTCACGGATTTTATAAGCTGCGGTGTCTTTGTATCGCTCAGATATAACCGCCCATTCTAATTCTGCCATGTTTGCCATCTGGTACATAAAGTTCTTTCCGTATGGCGTGGAAGTATCGATCTGCTGACTTACTGATATCAAGTTGCATCCTGCGCTTTCCATGTCGTGATAGAGGTTACAGAAATCTCTCATATTTCTTGCTATACGATCGTATCTCATAATAACAACTGCATTGATTCTTCCGGCTCTGACATCATCCATCATGCGCTGAAAGTCCTTTCTTTTTGCCGTACTATGCCCTGTGATTGCATAATCGCCAGAATAAACGAGTATATTTGCATTATGGTAAGTTTTATTAATGTACTTTTTACAATCGTCTATTTGCTGTTCCATTGATTCTGAATTGTCATCTTTTTTTGATTTCCTTGGATAAATTGCTATGTTCATTTTTAACTCCCTTAAAAAACCCCTCATATTAATAGAGGGGCATAATTTTTATACATAATATGGATTTGGCTTCAATATAATTAATATAAGGTCAATTACAACTCCGACACCAAATAAACCAAAAGTTAATAAATATAAAATTCCAAATAAAATTTTCCCTTCATAGAATTTATGAACTCCAAACCATCCTAAAAACAAGCACAAAAAGAACGAAACCCACTTGTTTTTTGCTTTTGGTGCTTTCGAATAAACAGGAGCTGCAGAACTAGAAGAAGAATTAGCACTATTATTGATAATTATACTTTCAGGGGTTGAATTCTTAATATCCTCAACTTGCTTTCCACACTTAGGGCATACTACACAATCAATATCAATCTTCTCTCCACAATGCTTACAGAATTTTGTGTTTTGTTCCATACGTTTATACCTTTCCTTTCTTTTGATATCATCATTATAAAGCAAAATGATTATAAAACAATACATTTTTGTCATTATTTTATGACATTTTTTTTGCAAAATGAAAGTTTAGGATAAAAAACAAATGGATGCGTTATTGACTTTTCGAACATACGTTCGTATACTTTATGTATCAAATAGAAAGGTGGTATTGGATATGGGAGAGCTTAAAGAGAAAATAATAGAATTAATAGAGAAGTGCATGGACGAGGATGATCTCCGAACCATATATGCATTTATAAAGAGGTTTTTAAGATAAAAGAAAAAGACAAGGGTTTGCGCATTGCCCTTGTCTTTCTTTTTACTTCTTCACAAGCTTTTCTGCTAGCTTCTGTATTGTGTTCCAGTCGTTTTCATCCAGTTCTGAGATAGCGGCTATAAATCTGTACCTCTGGTCTTTTTCCCCGGCTTTCAGAACATCTGCAAGAAATTCAGCTATCTTTTCATTTTCGGTCTTTTGAATGAACATTTCGCCTTTTCCGGTCTCTAACCATTCCTTATTGACGCTAAATTTTTCGCATATCAGATTTATAACAGCATCAGACGGATTTCTTCTTCCTGCTTCATAGCTAGATATATTGGAAACTGATATACCGAGTTTTTCTGCAAATTCATTCTGGTTGCAACCTAATTTTTTTCTTATTTGCTTTAATCGGTTCTGCATTTTCTCACCTCCTATTAATAATATACTACAACATGTTAAAAAAGTAAATAAAAAAATTGTACTTTGTACAAAAAATAGTATTGACAAAAATATGTACATAGTGCTATATTAATAATGTACAAAGTACAAAACAAGAAAGGAAGTGAGCAAATGAGCGAAAAACAGAAAGAATCCCTTACAAGACTAGCTGAAACAGTATCCAAGCTGGACAAAGAGAACTTCAGCTATATTCTCGGTGTTGCGGATGGTATGGCAATCTCAAAGAAACAGTCGGAAGTTGACAAGCAGATTGCCATGTGTGGGAGCGTTAAATAATGAGAAAGGAGATTCCTATGAACAAAGCAGACATGGAAATTACACCAGAGAGGAAAGCCAAGATTATGGACATTCTGTTAGAGATTTACGAAAGACAGGAAGGAATTAAGCTTGTGGTTAAGGACAAGGCATCATGAATAAACAGTGTGTATATGGTGTAGCAACAGGTCAGACGGTATCAGACACACATATCTGATATTCCGACCGAAATTAGATTCATTTTTGAAAGAGAGTAGAAAGAAAAATGTGCGGATTTAAAAGCGGATTGATATTGAAAAATCGTTGTGTAATAGCAGAGGGAGCAAACGACAGCCACAGTGATTTACTGGAAAGCCTTGGAATTGAGGACAACATAGAAAATGCAATGCGTGTTTTCGTGAGAGTGGAACTTTTACCACCTAACGAAGAGTGGTGGACAGATCCAGACACTTGGAAAGAAAACGTGGATCAGGACATTCTGCCAGAATGGTTCGAGAACGACAAGGATAGATATTTTGATGAGTTTAGAAAAGCTGTCAAGGACTGGTGGAAAGAACACGTCAGAATTGATGAAGAAATCGAGGAACTGAGCAGTGGATATTACAGGTTGAAACGATGCAAAGTCAAAAATATGCTAAAAGACGTGAAAGCGATGTTGGACAACTCCACGGTGCAGAATATGAGGGGCAACTCCACGGTGCAGAATATGTTGGACAACTCCACGGTGCAGAATATGAGGGACAACTCCACGGTGCAGGATATGTTGGACAACTCCACGGTGCAGAATATGTTGGACAACTCCACGGTGCAGGATATGTGGGGCAACTCCATCTCCAGAGACAGCGAAAATAAAAAAATAAAAATTTCCAGCGAATGTGATTACGAGATCGTAAAAGAGGAAAACAAAAAATCATGAAAAATGTGGCAAAAGTTTTTATATCTATTGGACTTGTGATCGTGTTTCTTGGTGGAATGCTCGATGCGGATGGAACGTATTATGTTTTTTTGCTGATTGCAATGTCTCTTGGTGCGGTGGTTGCACTTATTGGAGTTGCGATCATGGATGTGGAGAAACGCTGGGAAGAAAAGCGGAAAGCATACTTTTACATGATCCGCCGGAAAGACAAGCTTGACGCTGATGTTGAGTTCCTTGGGGAATTTGAGGACAAAAAAATAGCACCATGAATGTTTTGGCGAACGCAGGTGCTATTTAACCGTAGGAATACAAAAGTATTTCTGCGTTTATTGTAACACATAGTTAAATTTTTGGAAAGCGTGATTTTATGATTTACAGAAAATGCAGAATCTGTGGATGCAGTTTAGATCCCGTGGAAGGAAACATGTGTGAAGAATGCCGGGACGAGCAGTACATGAATCAACAGCGTGAGAAAGCGGTCAGATGCATGGTTTTATCTACAGATTTTAGACAGATGGAAATGGAGGAATTTTTAAATGCCAGCAACTAGATTATGCAGAACGGATGCCGGAAAGTTAATTGACGGACTTAAGGATTTATCTGAATTACTTGAAAACCTTGGTCTTGGAGATGGAAGTGTAGGACTTACGGCAGACGGAAATATTCATGGAATATTTACCTTAGACACAAATCTTCTGGAAATCATTATTGAAGACGACCAGAAAACGGAAATGGTCAGGTACATTGTTTAAGTCTGTGGAGGTAGGAAATGTACAGTGATTACATACCGGACAGTCTCGATATGCTCGAAGAGTACGAGAGGGACAGAGAACGCCGCCACAGATTATATGAGAAACAAGCCAGACGTGAAGAGATGGCAGATATTGAATCAGAGGAAGAGAGGATAAAAGAAAGATGGAAGAATTTGAAAATTTAATTGTGGAAAAACTTATGTCCACTGAAAGAGATGGAATGAAAGATTTAATTGCAGCCATGAAAAATGATGGATTTTTTGCGGCTCCGTGTTCGGGTTCTAACCATTTGGCAAAAGAGGGCGGTTTAGCAGAACATAGTTTGAATGTCCTCGGAATCATGCAGGATATGTCATTTTTATTGGCGGAAGGATCGGAAGTTTTACCGGATGAAACACAGAATGCCATTATCATTTGTGCTTTGCTGCATGATCTTGGAAAGATGGGAGATTATGGAAAACCAAACTATGTACCTAATATGATCAAGAGCCGGAAAAAGGATGAAAATGGAGAATATCCATTGGTACAGTCAGAAGCAAAACCATATGAGATAAATAAAGAACTTCTGTATATTCCACATGAAGTGAGAAGTATTGCAATTGCTGAAAGATACATCAAGCTTACAGAGGAAGAAGAGCAGGCTATCCTTTGGCATAATGGACTGTATGGATCGTTTAAATATGATATTTCCGGTAAAGAAACGCCATTGTATCTGTTGTTACATTTTGCTGACATGTGGGCAAGCAGAATTGTGGAGGAGAAATAATGGAATTTAGAGCTTTAACAGAAAAAGAGATTGATGCCAGAGTGGCGACCGTAAATGAGAAAGGTTGCAGCCTTTTACTTTATAAAGATGCCAGATGTGATATGCGCATTCTGGACGAATCTGTAGGATCAGAGAGATGGCAGAGAAAACATGAGTTAATTAATGGAAATCTCTTTTGCAATGTAGGTATTAATTTTCCGGCAGAAGACGGCGATCATTGGGTATGGAAGCAGGATGTAGGAACTGAATCATATACGGAAAAAGAAAAAGGACAGGCATCGGATTCTTTCAAGCGTGCTTGCTTTAACTGGGGAATTGGAAGAGAACTTTACACTGCACCATATATATGGATCCCTGCAAAGGATGTTGCACTTATACAAAAAAATAATAAGTGGAGCACATACGATAAGTTCAAGGTTGAACAAATTATTATTAAAGATGGTGAGATCGTTGCATTATCCATTAGAAATGAATCGTTGAAACGCAGAGTATTTCTTTATGATGTCAGAAAAAAGGATGTTGATAACTAATGCACGCACTTGTAAAGATTAACCAATACCGAGAGCAGAAAGACGGAACAGACTTGGTTGTATCTGTTCCAGATCTGAAGCTTGGGGACATGTTCCAAAGAAAGAAAATTAGAAATGCCGAGATCAGGTTTGATGATGGCAGGCACATATCAGCAGAGCAGAGAAAAAAAGCATATGCAACTATCAGAGACATTTCAGATTGGACAGGATATCTTCCAGAAGAAATGAAAGAGATATTGAAGTATCAGCATATGATGCGTACCGGTGATGCGTATTTCAGTCTTTCCAACTGTTCTATGGACACAGCGAGGGAATTTATCAACACGATACTGGAATTTGCCCTAGAGAACGGAATACCGCTTTCTGACAATGCAATAGAACGTACAGATGACATAGGAAGATATCTTTACTACTGCCTGTTACAAAAAAAATGTGCAATCTGCGGAAAAGATGGAGAGATTCATCATGAGGATGCAATCGGAATGGGTAATGACAGGACAAAAGTAGATGATTCCAGTTATAAAAAAATCTGTTTGTGCAGAGAACACCACACACTGGCACACAGCCTTGGAGTGATCCGGTTCAGAGAGATGTATAAGGTCTATGGAATTGTTGTAAAGGATTTATAGGGTTGAAACACCTTGCCAAATGGCAGAAAGAAACCTATTCATGCAGAAAATAATATATCACGATTTATTGGAAGCTGGTTATTATCTCCGGGTTTAGTCCCGGAGAAGAAAGGGGATTAATGAATACGATCAACGATATTCCCTATGGACACAAAGAGCCAATGGCTAGAATGTCAAACCCGGTAAAAGACAGAAAGTTTCGAAAAATGGTCGAGAGTGCGAACAACGAAGGTGACTGCATCATTAACGTTGGCAATGGTTATTACAGACCAGTCCCCGGTGATCCGGTGGATGAGAAAGAACTTCAAGAATATCTTGCAAAAGATTTACATAGAGCTAGAGCGGTTCTAAAGAAGCGGCTCTCGATGAAAATGACATTTGAAAGGTGGCGTGAGATTGGAATACTTACTAATCATTCCAGGGAGACTGGATAATCTGAATGATTTCATCCGTGCGGATAAGGCAAGCAGATATAAAGGCGGAGAGATGAAAAAGCAGAATGAAGCTATTGTTTCTGTGTACATCAGAAAGTGCCTGAGAGACGTAAATATCAATAAAAAAGTATTTATGGAATATCTGTGGGTGGAAAAGAATAAAAGGCGTGATTTGGACAATATATCGTCATTCGGCAGAAAAGTGATCCAGGATGCATTAGTTAACTGCCATGTATTAAAAAATGATGGCTGGGAGCAGATCTGTGGATTCTCTGATGAATTTCGTATAGATGCTGAAAATCCACGGATTGAAGTTCGGATTCGGGAGGTGGAAACTTGAACTATTTAGCTGAGATAAAAGCATTTTACGACAGGCTCGAACTAAACCCGCAGCCCAACACTGCAATCGCCTTATGGCATGCGTTAATGTCCATAGCGAATAAAGCAGGGTGGCCAGATACGTTTACGGTAGCCTCGTCAGTCCTTGGACTTCGGTCTGGATTAAATGCATCAGCGTTAAAGAGAGCGAGAAACAAGCTTGCTACAGATGGGTTCATCGAATGGAAATCGCGCGGTGGGAATCTTGCAGCACAATATAAAATAAATAGTCTTGTGGTTCAAAATTACAGTAAAAATGCACCACAGTTTGAACCACAAAGTGAACTGCAAAATGCACCACAGTTTGAACCACAAAGTGAACCTATTAATAAACAAAGACATAAACATAAACAAAATACACCCCCTATATCCCCCGTGGAAAAATTTGGAGAGTTTGCCGCGGCCTATCCGAAACGGTGTACTGGCTGTCTTGTTGAAACAGAATACTGCAATGCGGTACTGGCTGGTGTACCGGAAGATGATCTGGTATTGGCCGCACAGAATTATGCAGATATATGTAGACGGGAGAAAACAGCAGAGCGTTATATTAAAAAGCCGGAGAACTTTTTACGAGAGAACTTGTTTATGCAGTACCTGAAAGGAGAGAACGATGGACCAGTTGGAAGAGATACTGGAACGCATGAAAAATCACTCAACGAACTTATGCAGGAATGCGGAGACACCGGAGACTTCCAGGGATTCTGATGTGTGTCCAATTTGCGAAGGTCGGGAGTGGATCTTGAAAATAAAAGACGGAGTTGAAATAGCAGTACCGTGTAAGTGCCGTGAGAAAGCGGTCATGTCAAGGCGGTTGCGATTCGCAGATATACCGGAGGCATTCCGTGGGATGGATCTGAGATCGTTTCGAATGGATGTGTACAGGAAGCAGGAAAGTAAAAAGATGGTGTCAGATGCCTGTAAAATCATAAAAACCTATCTGGATGATTTTGAGAGCCAGAAGGAAAGAGGCATGGGACTGTATATCTGGTCGAGGACAAAGGGAAGCGGTAAGACGAGGATCGCTGCCGGGATTGCAAATGAGCTGATGAAAAACTATGCAGTGAAGTTTGCAGTGTCACTGACCATCCTGCAAGAGATTAAGAATACATGGCGGAGAGATACAGAATACAGTGAGAACCAGCTTTTAGACGCACTTTACACCACAGACATTCTTGTAATTGATGATTTCGGAGTGGAGAGACCAGCGGACTGGATAAATGACAAAATGTACCAGATCATCAACGAGCGTTACATAAACAAAAAGGTAACGATTTTCACGAGTAATGATCCGCTGGACAAACTATCCTACGATGACCGGATCACGAACCGGATCAAGGAGCGGACATATCAGATCGCATTTCCAGAAGAATCAGTCCGGGATCATATCGCAGAGCGGATGCAGGAGAAAATCATTGAAAAGATGATGTCGGGTGGAAATATAAAATAAAAAATACAAGGAAGGTGAACGAATGCATAAAGTACAGCAGAGACAGAGGTTAATTCCGTCGAGTGTTTATAAGCAGGAATTAGCAAAATGTCAGTTAGGAGATAATATCGCGAATCACATGGGATATATTTTTACAGCCATTTTGTATGACAAGTTTGATATGACGTTTAAGCAGGTCACGAATTTTTATAGCAAAACCGTTGAGCGTCGGAAATCTTGGCAGGACGATGATGACGAAGCGGTAACGAGCGAGAGCATGATGGCATATTGCCGTAAAAAGAAAATTGATGTGGTCAAGTGGGTAAAATCAATACCAATGTCAAAAAAATTGTATATGGCAGATATAAAAAATGGACGGGCAGTGCTTGGCGCAGATCGGAATATCGAGAGCGCGCTTGCCTCCACAATGTATCTGACTATTCCGACATTAAAAGATTCTTACCGCTTTTCGAATGCCAAAATCGAAGAATTTATGAATTGGGTTGCCTATTACATTGATTCCTATTGGCGCAAGCAGCCAAAGAGTAAGGAACACTATCTGACGGATGAGATTATTCGGAATCAGTTTATTGAGGATGAAAATTGGGATATTGTAACAGGAAAAGCGGTGAAATAAGGATTATTAACATGGGAGAGATGACAAAGACAAGCGTAAAATACTGCCGGAAATGTAAATATTCGTACAATCACAGCCAGACAGAGATTATGTGTGGATATTATTCAAAGACCGGATTAAGGCGTGGATGCCCGATTGGGATGTGCGACAAGTTTGAGAAGAAAGGCAGAAAGAGAAAGGTGAAGTTGAAATGACGGATGAAACCAAGCAGGAGATAGGAGCGGCATTGATGTTGTTAAAAAATACACTGATAAGAAACGGTGTAAGCATAGCACTTGTAGGAAGTGAAGATACCGGAAAAGACGATGGATGCATTATGTTTTTTGATACCGCAGAGTATTGTCGCACCGGGAAATTTAAAGGGATATCTGTTAAAACAATGGATTTAGTGAGGTAGAAATATGATGGAGTGTATGAAGAGCATGGCTAAGAAGTCAGAGTTTGGAAAGTGGATTTTGGTAGATGAAATGCTTCCAGATCCAGATAGATATATCTTGGTATCATTTGAAAACTTTTCAATTCCGATAGTTGGAAGATATACGGTTGACGATGAAGACAGTGGAACATTCAGAGTAGGAGATGAGGATGAGACATTTATAGAGAATGATTTATATGTCAATGCATGGATGTATCTGCCGGAATGTTATAGAGAGGAAAGTGAGGGATAGCATGGAGAGATTAACGACAAATAAAAGCGTGGCTGACATGTCGATGATCGAGCTGGCACATAATAGCTGCTATGCAGATGATGAACGCAATGCCAGATACAGAGATTACGAGATGAAAATGGATGCACGAGATTTTGCAAGAAATCTTATGGTCACATTGGCAAAAGATGAATTGCCAGTAGATGACGCAGAGTTTGACGAGGAAATATTGGACAATTTAACGATAGATCCGTTTTTAGATGTCCGTGGTCTGATTGCGTTGTTCTACCGCAATATGTGGGCAATGGCAGATTTGAGGGAAAAGTTGAAAGCCTATGAAGATGCCGAGGAGCAGGGATTACTTCTGCGGTTGCCGTGTGGAATTGGCTCAGATGTATATATAATTCCTAGCAAAGTCAATTATGAATTAAATATTTTAAGTCTGCACCCGGAGAACAATAAAATTTATCATCAGAAAGTAGCCTTGATTACTTTTACAGAAAAAGGATGGTACATGGAGTGTGACAAAGATCGGGAATATGGTACAGACCGAATCCTGCCAGAAAAAATGTACAAGGAAACCTGGTTTTTATCACAAGAGGAAGCCGAAGCCAAGTTGAAAGAAATGGAGAAGGGAAATGGCGCACATAACAAATAAGGAACTGACTATACGGCAGATTGGAGAGTTCTGCACAAACACTCTCTGTAATAAATGTCCGGTGGCAAAGTGGAATGAGGAAAGCAATCTGCATAATGGATGCATGGAAAGTTTAAGACTTCCAGAGGTATCGAGAATTATGTTGGAGCAGATCAAAGGAAGAAAGGTGGAGCGTGATGGAAGATAGATATTTATTCCGCGGAAAGTGCATTGATGACGGAGAATGGATGTCTGGTAGTTATTATGAACTTGCAGGAAGACCGCTTATTTTTAAACCGGTTTTCGCAAGTAAAAAAGCTGTTTACGAGATAGACCCATCAACTATTTGCCAGTGCACAGGACTTAATGATAAAAGCGGCAGACGGATTTTTGAGAATGATATTCTTTCAGGGCATATCGACGTTGAGTTTCCAGAAGATGAGACGAGAAAGCGTGTCGTGTGGCATGAAAACGGATGGTGTACGAATGAGCCGGGCTGTGATTACTACGAGGAACTGGATGATTTTGATTCAGAGAATTTTGAAGTGATCGGCAACATGATTGATAACCCGGAACTGTTGGATGTGTGACTATGACAATTGATGAAGCTATATCACACGCAAGAGAAGTGGCTGAATGCCAAAAGATGTCAGCAAGACTAATCGAAGATAATGCGTATATGCCAGAATCGGTTGATAAAGAAGCCATTACATATGGCAATACTATATGTGCAGACGAACATGAGCAACTTGCTGAATGGCTGGAAGAGCTGAAGCAGTACCGTGCAATCGGCACACCGGAAGAATGTCTGGCGGCAAAATGCACGCCGACCGCCTATGACCCGGATAAGGTCGTGGAACAGTTGGAAAAGCTGAAAAGCCTTGTACCAGTAAATAGGGTACTTGATGATATTGTAAATGATAAACCAAAGGAATTAGGAATGCTTATAGCCTATAACAAGGCAATCGAGATCGTGAAAAGTAGTGAGCAAGAGCAGAAATCTGAATGCGAGTGGAAACTTGAAGATGCGGAATCAAACCTTTATGTAACAGGGTGTGAAAACCGGCAGTTGATATTTGAGGGTACACCAGAAGAAAACGGCTATAAGTATTGCCCTTACTGCGGCAGGAAGATAAAGAGAGGTGGGATAGATGCCTAAAGCAGTATTGGTTATGGATATGCCGGAATCATGTTTTGGTTGCAACTTTTTGTATTGTAACGCGGATGCAGGTATTGACAGTTGCCAGGCTATGGAAGTATCAAGAATTGTTGATTCTGAAACATACGAAAGACCAGATTGGTGTCCACTTCGGGAACTGCCGGAGAAGATGGAAGTGTGTGGGAAGTACCCGTATCCAGGTAAGCCTATCCCGTCGTATAGATTTGGTTGGAATGCTTGTTTAGATGAAATTTTAAAAACAGATGGAATGAGAAAGGAGTAATGACAGAAGCCTTGGTAGACCAAGGTTGACCGCCTAAAGGTGAAGAAAGGCGAGAACAAAAGGAATTTAATTTGCGGTGCTTAAAGCACTATTGGGAGCCGTAATTCCTTATCCACGGACACAGAGCAATCTGTTAAGTGGTTGTCATGAAAAAATTAAAAGTATGTTGGGTAAGTGCAGGAATATCAAGTTTTATGGCTGGATATTTAGCAGGAGATGTTGATGAATGGATTTACATTGATATTGCAGACCAACACGAGGATAGTATCAGATTCATTAAGGATTGTGAGAATGCAATCGGCAAAGAAATACAGATATTGAAATCAAAAGAATACCGGTGCGTAGAGGATTGTGTAAGAGTATTCGGTGGTTTCAAAGATGCACACAACGGATTTGCACCTTGCACAAATTGGTTAAAAAAGAGGGTGAGAAAAGAGTGGGAAGAAAAGCATAAGGATTGCGAATTAACCTATGTCTGGGGATTCGACCTTAAGGAAAAGAACCGGGCAGAGCGGACGATTGAAGCAAATCCGCAAGCCGCACACGAATTTCCGCTGATTGACAAAAACCTCTCAAAAGAAGAGGTACATGGATTGTTTGAACGGACTTTTGATTTTGCCCGACCTTTGATGTATGACCTTGGCTATCCGAACAATAACTGTATCGGCTGTGTAAAAGGCGGCATGGGTTATTGGAATCATATCAGAAAGGATTTCCCGGAAGTCTTTGAAAGTCGGGCGAAGTTGGAAAGAGAAGTTGGTTATTCAATCCTTAAGGACGGAAAAGGTAATCCGGTATATCTGGATGAACTTGAACCGAACAGAGGTAACATGAATACAGAGATTTTCCCCGATTGTGGGATTATGTGCTATTTGGCACAACAGTAAGGGAGTGATGGATATTAAACAGATTGCTG
>JACRYO010000790.1_pt1 | contig 17382 bp, 20 predicted proteins | sample 8023221 | NCBI WGS metagenome assembly JACRYO01 (sample SAMN15823180, study PRJNA655841) | gut metagenome | isolation source: fecal sample D85 from dog with diarrhoea from SPCA | host: Canis lupus familiaris | place: South Africa: Mmabatho, Mahikeng | collected 2019-09 | reverse complement strand
AATCGGGATTTCCTTATCTAATTCTTCACGCAATGTTTTTTGCAGAGAATGTGTCATAACATATTCTGTATCAATAATCGTTCCATCAACATCAAATAATATCGTTTTAATCATAGCTTTTCTCCTTTGTGTAAATGATTTTACTCTTTCCTATTCTAACGGCTAATTCTTCAGGAATTTTTTTATCGGTTACCAAGTAGTCGAGTTCTTCAAACGTGTAGATAAGATAATTATGAGATAAGTTGATTTTTGTATGGTCGCATAGCAGTACGATTTTATTACTTTTCTCTCTAATTGCCTGCTTCATTGCTATATCTTCTTCATGGGCATAATAGATTCCTTGATTATTTATACCTGCACAACTTAAGAAAGAAATATCAAACCGATACTTAGTTAATTCCCAGATTGGGTATCCACCAGTAACTGAACGGCTTTCTTTATTTAATGTTCCCCCAAGGATTGTAGTAGGGATTGAAGTAGTCTTTAAAAATTGATCAGCAATGTCAATCGAGTTCGTTACAGCTTTTTTTATGTTTCTATTCGCTAAATACTGGGGCAAAAGAGAGATTGTGGTCGACACATCTAAATATATATTTTGTTTTTCAAGTAATAATTTACTTGCTTCTCGAGCAATTTGCTTTTTTACTTGAAGTTCTTGATCTGTTCGTCCTAAATATCCATCTATTTTATTAAATGAATTTGCTAAACTGATACCTCCGTAAGTTCTAATCACAAGGTTGTTATCCGCTAGTTTTATTGTATCTCTTCTAGCCGTGTCTCTAGAAGCACCTGTAAGTTGCATAATGTCTTGTAAAGTCAATGATTTTTCTTTTTCCAGTCTTTCCATAATTATCATCAATCTTTTTTGTTGATTCACCTATTCAATCCCCTTCGTAAAAAACGAGTAATTTTAAGTATATAAACATAATAACTTAAAATTACTTAAATGTACACTAGTATATAGTGTAGAGAAAATCAGCTTTTTTTCATTAGAAATAAGTTCCTATTAAGTAACATATAGATTTAGGTATTTATCAGCATAAATTGCATTAGGCGTTTTTTTGACTAATTTACTTTTAGATGATATTATAATCCCACATCGTGACCGATCGGTCACGATGTGGGATATTATAGAAAGTAGGTATGAAATGTCAGAAACGATTATGACGAATTATGAACAGTGGCTAAATATGGCTGAAATGCCAGAGAATAAGCGAAAAATATTAGAAGCTACTATTAGACTTTATTCAAAACAAGGAATATCCAACACTTCAACCAGTCAAATCGCGAAAGAAGCCGGTTTTTCAAAAGCGCTAATTTTTAAGTTTTTTACAAATAAGCATGATTTAACGATGAATTTACTTACACCTATTTTAGATCATATATTACCTGCTTTTACTTCCGATTTTTTTGAAGATCTTGAAAAAAAAGCAGAAGTAAAAGAGATTATTCATTACATCGTTTTTAATCGTTATCAATTTCTAATGGAAAATAAAGAGATTGTCTTAATTTTCTTGTCCGAAATACTAATAAACGAAGAGTTACAACAAGATTTTTTCTCATATATTGATTCCAATAATAAGAATAATTGGACAAGAGAACATTCCCTTTTTTCGAAAATAGATGAAAAAATCACGTTAACGAGCTTGTTCTCAGCGATTGCCAGTCAGATTCTTATGTTGTTTGTTCAATGTCTGATTTTTAATAAAAAAATGACTGAACAGCAACAAAATCAACGTTTAGAAGAAATTGTAGACTTAATTTACAATGGAGTTAAAAATAGAAAGGAATAAAAATAATGTATCTTGCAATAAAAGAAATTTTACACAATAAACTTCGTTACAGCCTTGTCCTAGTTACAGTTTTCCTTATATCGTTTATGGTCTTCTTTATGACAAGCCTAGCAATTGGTTTAGTTCGAGATAACCGAACCGCAGCGGATAACTGGGATTCAACAGGAGTAGTACTCTCAAAATATGCAAATAAGAATCTAACAGCCTCCTTTATTACTGAAGATAACTATAAAGATAAGTTGTCAGATGACGCGGTCCCCCTAGGATATATGTTTGCTGTAACAAATCTAAAAAATGATGATACGACAGTGAATATCTCAATTTTTGCTCAAAATTGGAACAGTTTTATTGCCCCTAAACTTATTGAAGGTCATTATCCTGAAAGTAAGAATGAAGTTATCATTGATCAATCGATGGAAAATTATAATATTAAAATGGGCGATCAGATACAGTTAAATGGAAGTACTGACGAATATAAAGTCGTCGGTATAACGAATGACAGTAAATTTTTTACCGTGCCGGTCATTTATACTGATTTGTCTACCTACTGGAAGTTACAGCATACGGATAAAACAACCAAAACCATTTCAGCAATTGTTCTAAACAATGATGTTGATGTCTCTGGGGAGGGCTTAGTACAAGTAACCGAACAAGATATGATCAGTAATATTCCTGGCTACACACCGGAAGTAAATGTGTTTATGGGAATGATTATAGCTCTGGTAGTTATTACTTGTTTAGTAGTCGGTATTTTCATTTACATTATCATGATTCAAAAACTAGGGCTTTATGGCATTATGCGTGCACAAGGTATTCAATCCAAAACAATTATCTGGTCTCTATTTTGTCAAATATTCGTTTTATCAGGTATGGGTGTTTTAATGGCACTTATTGGCGTATGGGCAGTAAAATTTGTTTTACCGGCAACCCTTTTCTTTTACCCTAGCTGGCTAGCCTATTCACTTCTAGGTTTAGCAATCATTATAATGGCTCTTTTGGGAGGGCTAATCTCGTTGCCTAAGATTTTGAAAATTGATCCTATAGAAGCGATTGGAGAATAAACAATGAATTTAGTAGAAATGAAGAATGTCACCAAGACATATGGAAGTGGACATACATTAACACAAGCTCTATTCCCTACCAATTTTGAATTAAAGGAAGGAGAGTTTACTGCTATTGTTGGTCCTTCAGGATCAGGAAAAACAACTTTCTTGACGACACTAGGAAATTTGCAAACACCAACTAGTGGTCAAATAATTATAAAAAATAAAGAAACAACACAAATGACTGAAAAAGAAAAAACAACTTTGCGTTTTAAGGAATTTGGCTTTATCTTACAAGCATCAAATTTGATTCCATTTTTGAATGTTCAAGAACAGTTAGATTTAATAGATCGTTTAGACAAGCCAAATTCAAAAAAAATGAATCGTGAAGAACTATTAGATCTGCTGGATCTAAACAAGGTATTACGATCTTATCCGAAAGATTTATCCGGTGGAGAGCGACAAAGAGCAGCAATTGCTCGCGCATTATATAATAACCCAAGCATCATATTAGCTGATGAACCCACAGCTAGCCTTGATACAGAACGTGCGCATCAAGTTGTTGATCTACTTGCACGAATTGCTCACGAGTATAATCGAGGTGTGGTTATGATAACCCATGACATGCGTTTACTTGATAAAGTCGACCAAGTTTACACCATGCAAGATGGGAAACTGTCACGTGGAAATGCTTTACAATATAATTGATAATAACGTATGATATTCACATAAAAGTAAAATCCCCTCAATGATGCGTTGATAAGATATAAAACTCCCTAACTACTATATAGGGAGTTTTTATTTGTATATAAGTGCATCTTTTTGTCTTCAGGAAGAAAAAAAGTAATCCCAAAATTGTCGTAGGATTTCCTAGTAAAATAGCAGCAGTGAAGAATAAGTAAAACCTATCCTATATTTATTTGCTTTATATTCATTATTTTGTTTCTATACTGAATGAAGCTCATAAATAGAGTGAACAGAAAATCAGGCGTTTCTGAACAGTCTATTTTTTTATCTTATTTCTATAATTTTGATTCTATTATGTGTTCATAAACCCATATCAAAATCTATGTTCATTTATACCATCGGTATAAAGTTATGTTACAATAAAATTAATGAGGGAGTGATTTTTTTGAAAATAGGATACGCCCGGGTATCTACTGGTTTACAAAATTTGGATTTACAAGAAGACAGCCTAAATAAATTTGGTTGTGAAAAAATTTTTACCGATCATATAAGTGGAGCAAAAAGTAATCGACCAGGATTAGAAATGGCGATTGATTTTGTTCGCTCTGGCGATACACTTGTCGTTTGGCGATTGGATCGATTAGGACGGAATATGGAAGATTTGATTTCAATTGTCAATCGATTGAATGAACGCGGCGTAAGTTTTCATAGTCTTCAGGAAAATATTACAATGGATAAATCTAGTTCGACTGGTCAGCTAATGTTTCATTTGTTTGCAGCATTCGCAGAATTTGAACGCAACCTGATTTTAGAAAGATCCGCAGCAGGACGAGCAGCAGCTCGAGCAAGAGGGCGATTTGGAGGACGTCCTGAAAAATTAAAAGCACAAGACTTAGAATTATTAAAGACTCTAGTTGATAGTGGAACACCTATTAAAACTATTGCCGAACGTTGGAATGTTTCTCGAACAACGATTTATCGTTATTTAGATAAAATGGAGGAAAAAGATGGAAAAACAAACGCTCACTAGTTTTTCTGATCAACAAAGAATAGATGCGATGAAAAAATATAAAATTATTGAGCCTTATCTTAATAAACAAAAAACGATAAAAGAAATAGCTATTAAAAATAAAGTACCTACTCGTACACTCTATCGTTGGGTACAAAAATATGAACATGATGGTCTAGTTGGTTTAATTAGGAAGACACGAACTGATTTTGAGCAAATTAGGGTTTCAGAAGAAGTTCGACAAAAAATAGAAGAATTCGTATTGAGATACAAAAAAATAAGTACAAAGACATTATCTCGAAAAATTGCTTCCTATTGTAAAGAGAACAAACTGGATATACCAAGTTATTCTCAAATTTATAAATTGCGTAAAAGGATTCCCAAAAGTCTCATTCAGTTAGCCCATGAGGGAGAGAAAATATATAAAGAGAATTATGATTTAATTGCTATAAGAAAAGCAACAAGACCGAATGAAATGAGAGTGTAAAATATCTTGTGTAAACGCATAAAAAGATTTCTAAATTGTATAGAAATAGGGAATGCCTTCCCTTATGATATTTAGTAACCACAGAAAACATCACAGGAGGCATTCCCCATGAATGAACTTACCACAGAAATTACCGCTACACTAGTCCAAAAACAAGATTTAGACGAAGTTTTTCGGCACCACCTCGAAATTGCGATTAACCAGCTGCTTCAAACGGAACTGGCAGCTTTTTTAGGCTACGAACGTTACTCCTATGCTGGGATTAACACCGGCAATAACCGCAACGGCAGTTATGAGCGCTCATTTGATACGAAGTATGGGCAACTTAACTTAACCATTTCGCGGGATCGCAACGGCATCTTTGAAAATCACACCTTGCCAGCCTATGGTCGGCACAGTGATAGCCTGGAAACGACGGTTATTCAGCTGCTGTATACCAAGGTAATCACCACCGCTGAAATTGCGGAACTTATGGAGAAAATGTACGGTGCCCACTACTCCAAATCCACGGTTTCCAACATGACTAAAGCTGTTGATGAACAGGTTCAAGCGTTCCAACAACGTCGGCTAGCTTCACAATATGCAGCCGTTTTCTTAGACGCTACCTACCTGCCGTTAAAGCGGGATACCGTCCAAAAAGAAGCCGTTCATATTGCGATTGGGATTCGTCCAGATGGCACGAAAGAAGTGCTGAACTACCAAGTGGCGCCGACAGAATCGACCGGTACCTGGACTGAGTTGTTGGGAACCTTGATCAAGCAAGGTGTCAAAGATGTCCTGCTGTTTGTGGCCGATGGGTTAGTTAGCTTGGATGAGGGCTTAAGTGGGCATTTCCCCAAGGCTAAACGGCAACGGTGCCTGGTTCATGCTGGGCGTAATCTGATGAACAAGGTTCGGGTTAAAGACCGTAAGGCCGTTATCAATGACTTTAAACAAGTTCATTGGGCTACTAACCGGCAAGAAGCCGAACTAAAATTGAATGACTTCGCCAACAACTGGCATCAGACCTATCCCAAGTTAATCAAAAATCTGCTTAAAATGCCGAATCTGCTCACTTTCATGGATTTCCCACCAGCTATTCGCGGTTCATTGTATTCAACCAACTTGATTGAGAACTTTAACAAGCATCTCAAACGCAACACCAACCACAAAGAACAATTTCCAACGGAAGATTCACTGGATCGATTCCTGGTTTCTCAGTTTAATGTCTACAACGAGAAGTCCATGAAGCGAATCCATCGCGGATTCAAAGGACTTCAGGACACCCTAGAATCATCCTTTATTTAAATTAACTACATATTATATGTACGGAGGCATTTCATTTACACAAGATTCTTGACGCTACCCATATTACTCAATAGATTAATATCAAATGGTGAAAATCAACGAAAAAAGGAGATCTATCAAGCAATCTCCTTCCCAATAAATCTCCTCTTATATAAAGTTATTTATGAACACTGATTTAAGCTAAGCTGCCGATATCACAATCTCAGCATCCACTAAATCAGCCTTCAAGTTTTTGACATCTAAGTGGTCAAGGTAGAAATCCGTTACCTTATCACGAATTTGTCGTTCAATTACTCGCCGTAATGGCCGCGCACCCATTGCTTCATCATAGCCTTGTTCCATCAGCCAATCTTTAGCCGCTTTAGTTACCTCAAGTTTGATGGATTTTTTGGCTAAAGTTTTTTGTACATCCGCCAACATCAAATCGACAATTTGACTTAAGTCTTGCTTAGTCAGATGTGAAAATTCCACGATTCCATTAAAACGGTTCAGAAATTCTGGGCGGAAAAATGGTGCTAACTTATCCATTAATGACTGATCTCGTTGCTTGTCACCACTTAATGCTTCATTACCAAAGCCAGCATTAGAAGTAGCAATAATAATCGTATTTTTGAAATTAATGACATTGCCTTGTCCATCCGTTAAGCGCCCATCATCCATCACTTGTAACAGTAACGTTAATACTTGTGGATGAGCCTTTTCAATTTCATCTAATAATACAATGGAATATGGATTACGCCGAACCCGTTCAGTTAGAGTATTAGCATTATCTTCATAGCCTACGTATCCAGCCGAGGTACCAATTAATTTCGACACAGCTGTACGATCAGCATATTCACTCATATCTAGCCGAATAATCGCATTTTCATTTCCAAACATATCTAAGGCTAATTGCTTAGCTAATTCAGTCTTTCCTACGCCAGTTGGGCCCACAAACAGAAAACTTCCAATCGGCTGATCACCCTCTGAAAAGCCCGCACGGTTACGCCGAATTGCTCTTGCTACCATTTCAACCGCTTCATCTTGACCGATTACCTTACTTTTCAGACGCTTATCAAGATTTTTCAAGCGCTCAATATCATTAGCGCCCATATCAGAAACTGGTATACCAGTTAAACGTTCAACCGATTGTGCCACATCATCAATCGTGGCAGTGATTTTTTCTTTTTGATCCGTTTCTTTAATTTTTTGCTTGGTTTCCTCGATCGACTTCTTGATATCAGCGGCTTTTGTAAAGTCCTCCGCTTTAATGGCGGCCTCCTTAGCTGCCTCTAATTTTTTAAGGCGTTGATCCAATGTCTCAACATCAGTTTGCGAATTTTTAGCCGCTAAATGAGCCGCAGTCATGTCGATCAAATCGATAGCTTTATCTGGCAAAGTGCGTTGTGGTATATATTGGATTGAATAATCCACAGCCGCCTTCAAAACATCATCTGGTAATACAACATGATGATGTTTTTCGTACAGCTCTTTAACACCTTGTAATATACGTAAAGTGTCAGCGGCAGTCGGTTCATTAATCACAACATCATTGAATCGCCGTGCCAAAGCCGCATTTTTCAAAATAGTATTGCGATATTCATCTTGAGTCGTAGCCCCGATTACACTCAGCTCGCCACGTGACAAAGCAGGTTTAATGATATCAGCCAATCCTTTGCCACCATCTTCACCACCAGTGGCACCCGTGCCGAGAATCTGATGAATTTCATCGAAGAATAGAATAATATTACCAGCTGCTTTAACTTCCTCTACCAGCTGTTTAATATTTTCTTCAAAAGAACCGCGATATTGAGTTCCCGCTTCCAAAGACGATAAATCAATCGAATAGATTTCTTTATCTTGAATCGTTTCTGGAACTTTACCAGCCACAATTGCCTGTGCCAGACCTTCGACGACTGCAGTTTTACCTACACCGGCATCACCAACTAAGATTGCATTATTTTTCGTTCTACGACTCAAAATTTCTGCAGTTTCTTGAATCTCTTTCTCACGTCCAATCACTGGATCTAGTAATCCATCACGAGCCTGTTCCGTCAAATTAGTCCCTAACTTTTCTAAAATCCCTCCTTTTTTAACAGCCTGTTTACCATCTTTAGATACTTCTATTGTTTTATTATTTTGGGGTAGCTTACCAGTTGCTCGGTATTGAGCAAACTCATCCGGTGTCAACGATTGTCCATTAACTAAATACCGTGCACGCTCCGAATTTTGATTATTCATGCGCCGAAATAATTGATTGAAAACATCATCCATATCATTGTTGAAAAAAGGATCATTTCCGTAAAAATTTGCCATATTACAACACCCCCATAAAAATTTATATGTGTAACTTAGTGACCATAATATCCTTTAAAACTATAACTGAATTGTATCACAATTTTTATGTATCGCTAAGTAAGGTGCTTATAGAATCAATTAGAAATAATTAGGATAATTTTGTTTAAACAATAGTAAAGAAGTGTTAAGCGTATCAGACTAAGACTTTGCTTTTTCGTGGGCTTCGATTGCCAGAACGTCCTTTGAAACTTCGTTCAATTCATTACCTCATTTCTTTTATTATTTATGATACGGATTAAAGCGTACTCTTTGCCCAAAAAAAAATTGTTAATAGGAACTTGATACAGATTAGACAGCTCATTTAAAAGAGAAAATGGAATATCAGAACTATCTATTTCATATTTGGACAACGTTTGAAAATGCACATCAGCAGCTTTAGCGGCTTCTTTGCTAGTGAATCCAGCATTAACGCGCGCTGCCTTTAACGACATAGCAGATTATTTTGGCGTATTGAAGTCTACGATTGATCCGCGGTATGGCGAGATACCGAAAAATTTAATACCTGTTAAAAAATATAGACAGATTCCTGTTTTGGGAGAAATTGCTTGTGGAGATCCTATTTTAGCTGAAGAAAATATTGAAGAATATAGAGAAGAGATAGACGAAAACTTGCCCACTGGTGAAGTCTTTTATTTAAAAATCAGAGGTAATAGCATGGTTCCTACAATCCCTTCTGATAGTTACGTGTTGATTCGAAGACAACCAGTTGTGGAAGATGGAGAAATTGCACCAGTTATAGTAAACGGCGACTCTGAAGCGACTCTCAAAAGAGTTAAACATGTTAATGATGTTGTAATGCTAATGCCCGATAATAATGATTATCATCCTTATATCATTGATGAAAATAATCCAGCAAGAATTTTGGGTAAAGCGGCAAAAGTAAGTTTTGACCTATAAAAAATACCCCATTCGCAGTTGGAGCTGCGGCTAGGGTTCTCATTTCCGAGACTGTGTATATTATTATATCAGAGATGGGGATGAAAAATGAAAATATTGTACGAATATTATTACTTTCAATAGGCGCTTTTCTTGTATTTATAGGTTTATTTGGTGGAATCATAGCAAGTGGAGATTTTTTATCAGGTGGATTTTCTGTCGTGGTAGGAATTCTTTTCTTGAGTTTTTCTCATAAAATGAAAGAAATCATCAAAGAACAAACGATAGAAAAAAATGAAGATGCTACTATTCAAAACCTTGATAAAGAAAACGTTATCGAAAACAAAATAGATATTGATGATTTGATTAAAAAATCAGTAAATATAACCGATCCTACCCCTCCCTCGAATTGTATGATCAACTTATTCTACCATTTTATTAATTAATTTGAAAATCTAATAAAAACTCTCACTCTAAAAGAGTGAGAGACTGCAAATTAGAGTACGGACTTTTTTGGAGTTCCGTTCCTTAATATTAACAAATGAATAAAATCCTTACAACATTTGAGAATAACTTATTAGTAGACACTTACAAAATATTCTCATACTATTTCCTCCATCATTAGTTTTTGTCTATATAAGTTATACTCAAAATCCTAAATATTAGGGATAAAGAATTCTCCTATACAATCAAAAATTTCCTTTATTTCGAACTCCGGTCACCTAACTCTGTTGATCTCTTACAAGCCAAAGAATATCTCTATACTACAAAGAAACAATAGGGTGCCTGGTTGGTCTCTTTGTGTTTTATTTTAGAATCTAGAACGTAAATATTCTTGTCATTCTGATTTTATCTAAGAATATCAATTAAATCTTTTTTTGCAGCCTCTGAAGCGGGCATTACAGAAAAGACCAGTCCAATAACCGAAGATACCCCAACCGCTAGTAAAATAGTAAATAGATCAAGTGACACGTTTACCTTTATCAAAGAACCAACACTATAAGCAAGAGCCATTCCTAATAAATAGCCAATTAACCCTCCTGAAAGAGTTAAAATCAAACCTTCTAAAAGGAACTGCAGCATAATCGATTTTCGAGTAGCTCCTAGGGCTCTTCTTATACCGATCTCTTTTGTTCGTTCAGATACAGATATATACATCATGTTCATTACACCTACCCCTGCGATAAATAAAGATATACCTGCTACAGCTGTTATAAAATAAGTGATCGTACTGAGGATTTGACCAATTCCTTTCGTTAACATAGCCGTATCTAACACTTCATATTCCCCCAAATGTTTCAAACTACCTTTTTCTTTCAATTGGTTTATCACTTTAGAGGTCACCTTGTCAGGTTCAACTCCTTCCTCTAAAGTTAACGTTAGAGACGATGTATCCTTTTCAGACTTAAAATAATAGTGATACGTAGCTTTTGGAATTTCAATGTTTATATTTGATAAGGAAAACAAATTATCTTGTTCTTCTCCTGGAAAAACGCCCACAATCCTAAATAATTCTTGCTCGATTTCAATTCCTTTACCTAATGCTTGCTCAGATGTATCAAATAGCTCTTTGGCAGTAACTGAATCAATCGCTGCGACTTTATTTGACAATTCACTATCTTGACTTGTTAAATTTCGTCCTATAGAAACTTTTTCACCTTCAGAACCTATAAGTTTGATTTGTTTGTTTGTTTTTTTTCCCTTAATTATCAAATCTTTGTAGATTTGCTCTTCGTCTATTTTAGAATAGTCAACTTTTTTAACCCCTTCTACATTTCCTATTATAGATAAATCTGCGTCTTGAAAAAAATCTGTATTTGTATCATACAAAGAAGTATCATTAGGTGTAAAATTTAGTTGAATTTCTACGTTTTTAGAATCGCTCTTAGTAAGATTTTTTATAGTGTCCTTCTCAAAACCCCTTCCAATAGCTAAAATTGTTATAACAGAAGAGATTCCTATTATGATCCCTATCATAGTTAATATACTACGCTTACGATTATTTTTAATCGCTTGCCAAGCTGAACGAAAATTTACATAGACGTTCATTGTACCAACTCCTTATCTTCAATAATGGCACCATCTCTAATCTTAATTAGTCGGTGACAATAAGGAACGACTTCAGGGTTGTGCGTAACCATAATAAGAGTCACGTCATCTTCTTTATTTAAAGTAGCAAACAGCTGCATAATTGCCTCTGATGTATTCGTATCTAAAGCTCCTGTAGGCTCATCTGCTATAATAAATTTTGGTTTGTTAATAAGTGCTCTAGCGATAGCAACTCGCTGCTGTTGACCTCCTGATAACTGCTTTGGGTATTTATATTCTTTTCCTCTTAAGCCAACTCTTTCCAATACTGAAAATACTTTTTCTTTGGTTTGAAAGGGAGAGATTCCATTATAAAGAAGCGGTAATTCTACATTTTCATAGACTGTATTACTCTCAATTAAACTAAAATTTTGGAAAATAAAGCCTACTGTCTGATTCCTTATTCTAGATAGAATATCATCTGTTGTATTAATCAGAGACTTACCTTCAAACAAGTATTCTCCTTCAAATTTACGATCAATAAAGCCTAAAAGATTAATTAACGTTGACTTTCCAGATCCTGAAGGACCCATAATAGCAATCATTTCCCCCTTTTTGACGGATAAATGAATATCTTTTAATACATGAAGAGATTCCTCTTCGTTGGTATAATATTTATTTACGTTATTAAGCTCAATCATTGTTTCACCGTCACTTCTTGTCCATCTTTCAAGCGTACACCAGGATTTTCGATGATTGAATCATTCTCTTTAAGCCCTGTCTTTACTAAGTATTTTCCATTTTCTTCCTTTACTTCTACTTTTTGTTTAATAGCTTTTCTATCTCTATAAATAAAAACAAATACTTCATTGTTTTCTTTAATCGTATTCTTTTTAGCTAATTCTAAATGATTCGTTGGCACATTTATTTGGACGTTATAACCATAATGAATAGGTTCTTTAGGGCTGACCATGAACGTGAAGGTGGAAACTGTATTATTTTTATCTGAGGATATATTAGTTTGTGTACTTACTTCCATATCTTCAGGTAATGCATTAACATCAGTGATTGTTCCTTCTATTGATTTTTCTTCATTGAGCAGATTAATATTTACTACTTGCCCTACTTTTACTTTATTATAGTCATATTCCGTAACGGTTCCTTTTATAACTTTATCTGGACTAACAATAGTTGCATACGGTACTGCTGCGTCTGTCTTGCCTTTATCGTTAATATAGACAATTCCTTTAATTGGTGCGGTTACCGTATTTGTAATTTTCTTTTTTGTTTGTTCAATAGTATTATTTACACTTGATAGATCAACATTCGCTTCATCTAGTACCTGTTTTGCTTGTGAGACTGCATCTTTTTGTGCATCTAAGGCTTGTTGTGCAGCTTCTATTTTATTCTCATCTTCAGCTTTCTCCGCTTTTTTCATTTCTTCATCTATTTTTTTATTTGTAATTGCAGCATGTTCATTTTTAGCAGCAGTTAAGCGAGTTTCTAATTCTTGTTGTTTTTGTGTTGCATTTTCAAGATTTATTTGAGCATTTGTAACAGCCAAATTCAACTTTTCTAGCGATTGCGTTTGTTCTTCCGCTTGATCCTCAATAGTTGTATTTTGATAAGTAGCAATTACGTCATTTTCATTGATCTCTTGACCATTTTTAACGGAAATAGCACTGATTTTGCCGAGCGTCTGATCTAAATTTAAGTAACTAGTATTTTTGGGTTGAACAATCCCTTTTAAAACTAAGGGTTCACTCTTTTTTACTTTAACTAGTTTATAAGAATCTTCTTCCACAATAGGGTTACTCAATTTGTAAATAACAGCACCCCCAATTAATAAAAAGCTGATTACTCCACCCATAATACTCAAATAAATTTGTTGTCGTTTAGTCATTTTTTTAGTCATTCTCTTCTCCTAGATCTAGTTTAAAAATACCAATTAAGACCATTACGACCGGTATCTTTAACAAAAATATAAAAAATATCGTAAATAATAGCATACCTAGGTTAAACGAAGAAACGCCTGTATTACTATCTAGGTTGTTAGTGGTTAATACAGTAAATAAAACGACAATAACGGTCCATACTAGATTTAAAAAGTAAGGATATTTTTTTATAATCTTTTTATTCTTTAAATTTTTATTAGCATAAAAAAACATTATAAAAAAAGCAATAGCCATCAACAAATTCAAAAGTGTAAATATTTTAATTGGCGCACTATTTAATTGATTAAAAATTTTAATTCCCTCGTCACCTAATTTTTGATAAGCAGCTTTATCTGGATTAAGTGATACTGGTAGATCAAAAATAGATAATACTATTTCAACAGCACATAATATTAATGCTATAAAATTCCATCTCTTTATTTTTTTAATTTTTACGTTGTAGTTTTCCATGCTATCCTCCTACTGAATGGCTGTTATTTACATTTTTTTCTTCAATACTTAACTCACTAAAAACATTCAATACTTGTGTCTTAGTGATCCCACGTAATACATATTTTTTTGAAGGTAAATTATTGGAGTTTAGTATAAGTTTGTACTTTTTAAACATACATATATTAGAATACTTAATAGTTTCTATTCCATTTGATAAAATCAATACTTTTCGATTAAAAAATACGCCAGGAATAACTAAGCACACACCTCGTTTTTCTTTAACTTGAATAGAAATAAAAAAACTATCAGAATATTTCTTACATATAGTGACTAACAGTAAAAAAATGTAGTACCTATAACCATGTAAGTACCCAAAATATACAATCCCTAAGAAAAAAAATATATATAAGATATTGAGGCACAAGAAACAAAGACTATACTTAGAAGATTGTTTCTCCAATATAGTCTCGAATTTTTTTAGTTGTAAATTTTCTTGAATTATATTTTTAAAAATATCGTATTTAATATATGGGAACAGCATATTTTTAAATTCATTTTTAGAACTATCATTTTTGGTAGTCAAACAGTATATGTTAAATATTTTCAAATATCGCATAAATACATTCTGGTACATAATCATGGTATTAATGTTATCAATATCAAGTTCTTTACTACTATAATCCAATATTCCATTTTTTTTATACAAATACTTGTTAGTGCTTTCCACTGAATAATTGCCATATCTTAATATCTGCACTAAAATAATTATAATGAATGCACCAAGTGTTAACGCAACTATTAAATAGGTATTCATTGTTACATCTTTATAGGAAATATTCAGATAACTAAAGTTATCTATAAAATCCAATGAAGATAAGACGACAAAAATTATATTTGCTGAAAAAAAAGACATTATTACTATGTCTTTTTTCATAGGTTTAAATATTAAATCAATCTTCTCCTCTTCTTTGTCCGTTACACCTACTTCAAAAAAAGAATTAAAGATCCATTTTTCAGTTTTATTTATACATCTAATAACTATTTTTTTATCTTCTTCTTCTTTTAAATTCAAAATGACTTTATATTTATTTAAAGCTTTATATAAAAACGACTGAGTAAATTCAATACTGTCGACATACTTTAAGTCTTGTTTATCTATTTTTAAAATGCTTTTATTAAAAATACCTTTTTCTAAAATAAAGTAAGTTTCAAAAAATCCATATCTAACACTAAAATACTCGGTTATTTTTTGGAATATTACATATACAAGGTAAAGAAGATACATAAAAAAAAGAAAAGTTAAGTTTTTATTTATTAGAAAAATAGAAAACGGAATAGATATAATTAAACTTCTAGCTATAGAAATAGTATTTATTAAAAAAATACATTTATTTAACTTTTTCATCTAATAACCTCTTCTTTTATTTTTCTAACATCATGTAAATTTACTCCTAGCAACTTATAATCCTTTACAATTGTTTTTAGCTCAACTTTTTTCCAATATTTTTTAAAAAACATATAGTCAGTCTCAATCACTGTATATACTTTAACTTTTGGAATTACAGTTATCTTTCTTATAATAAATCCTTCAAAAATGTATATATTCTTATAATCTATTTTAATTGAATATTTCTTTACATACATATACTCGTAAAAGATATCAAAAGGGATCAAGGTAACAACTAAGAGCAAGACAATCAAAAAAAATTTTTGATTCACAAAAATTTGGATCAAACCTGCAATGCCTATAACTAAGATTGACCCGATTACATTTTTAACTATTGAAAATAATAAATAATTATGATGCATCATAAATTCAAATTCATTTTTCATTGAAAAATTTCTCTTTTAAATGCTTATTTTGCTTCTCGTTCTTTATTCTGTCCCACTGACTTAATCCTGCCATATAATAAATAAAGAATCCTAACATCAACCCCATAACTATTAATAAACTTAGTTTTTCTCTAAAAACATATAAACTTAATGCAACAAAAATACCGGGAATTAAAAACAATAAATGCTTATTATTTAATTTAGGCATTAACCATGTTTGTACTGCCAATAGCCCTAATAATACAATTACTTCTACACTCATCTATAACGCCTCCTTATGCTTTTTATAAATCAAGCTAGCGATCTCTGGAAATAAAATATCTTCAGAAACAAGAATATCTAAATACACTTTTAATGCATCCTCTGTATATCTATCTTTTCCTATTTTTTCATTAATACATTGTAGTTTCTTTTTTACTTTTGAATATGAATATCCTTTTTTACACATTCTTGATATATTACCTTCAGATAATAAAAAATCAATCATAAAATTTTGATCTTCTAAACTAAAATTAGAGAAATAATTTTCCATTTTTACCTCCTATAATAGACCCCCTACAGTCTCCCTTCCTTTCTGTTTTTAAGACACCCTATACCATTACATCAAACGACATTAAAGTATAAATAAAAAAATTCCTGCTAAATTGACTATATCATACAAAATAACTGAGTTTATTTTTGACTAATAAAAGCTTCTTTTGGACTCATAACCGTTAAAAAATATTGATATTTGGATAAATCATATTTGTAGAAGCTCTTAAACAAAAGAAAGAATCAAAATAGTAGAATGATTTTATATAATATAGGCTTGATATAGTTACATTTCATCAAATATTTTAATGTCAACTAATATTAAATGTTAAAATTTTTACTTATTTTAAAAAATTTTTCTTCTAAGAGAAAAAAATTTAATTGTGGAAAGCTAGTATTTGCAACAATACATCTTCTATGCATAAATATATATTTTGTCAAATATTTTTTTTGTTTTTGTGTGATATACAATTATTATGAACAAAAAAATGATTGGAGGAGTTATATTATGGGAGCAATCGCAAAATTAGTAGCAAAGTTTGGGTGGCCTATTGTTAAAAAGTATTACAAACAAATTATGCAGTTTATTGGAGAAGGATGGGCAATTAACAAAATCATTGAGTGGATTAAAAAACATATTTAAAATAAGGATGTGTTAGTATATGGGAGCAATCGCAAAACTAGTGACAAAGTTTGGGTGGCCACTAATCAAAAAATTCTACAAACAAATCATGCAATTTATTGGACAAGGATGGACAATAGATCAAATTGAAAAATGGCTAAAAAGACATTAATGTTTAAACTAAACTAAATTTTGAAAAAAGACTATAAAGTTATAAGGATATCCTTGTATTCTTTGTAGTTTTTTGTTGTGTAAACATTCGGCTTAACGCTAGATAATAATTACTATTTTATTTTTTTGAGGATAACCCTATATCAGTATACGGTTCTGTTGCAAAGTTTTAAATAAAGAATAAAATCCCTTACGGTATCTATGATTTAAGCTGGGATTCCCAATAATACCTTGATTTCAGTACAGACCGAAAACCCGAAGAGAGTGCCTTCTTTTCGGGTTTTCTTATAT
>JACRYO010001187.1_pt1 | contig 17416 bp, 15 predicted proteins | sample 8023221 | NCBI WGS metagenome assembly JACRYO01 (sample SAMN15823180, study PRJNA655841) | gut metagenome | isolation source: fecal sample D85 from dog with diarrhoea from SPCA | host: Canis lupus familiaris | place: South Africa: Mmabatho, Mahikeng | collected 2019-09 | reverse complement strand
GCTGACAATATAATCACTCAAATATGACCAAGTATCTTCAACAGATAATTCGTCTCCATTATCATTCATAAGCGTCATTTTAAACCATTCATTACCTTCATCATCTTCAGGTAGCAAGCCGAATCCAATTGGATTATCAGTCAATGTTTGATCGTATAAATCATCCTCGTTTAATGCTAAAACATCTAATCCTTTACAATTTCCGCCTCTTCTAAACGTCACAAAACCTTTGTAATCCCAACGTTGGAAAGAAACCTTAATAGTATGTGTGCCCAATCGTATATTCGGATCATAATTTTTCATTTGTCATTCCTCCATTACGTAAATTTCATTTTCTCTATGTTTTATATCAATTTTTTCACTTTATTCAGGACTTGTTCATATTTTATCGTTTTTCGTTTACTTAAAAATACATAAAAAATTTCGACTCGTTTATGGCGTCCGAAACGAGAAACCCTAGTAGACAGCGGTAAATGCTCGATTGATCCAATAATCAACGTCCTCGCAAGTATCTACATGTACTGCAGCACACGACACAATTTCTTGTGCGTCCTCCCCATTACGAGAAGACCTACTCCTTATTCCATGAGTTTGCGTCAAAGTCTAGATCCCTTAGTAGCTGCTCATGATTAATCTAGACGCTATTCTAACTTGTCTAACTTCTAAATTCCCTCTTGTTTACTCTGCGCTTATTATTTACACAAATTCATTTCACCACTATCCAAACAAGCGCATTTACTCGATTGACCAATTTTTTACGTTACCAATCGTTAAAACCTACCCCGTCACTCCCCGAAGGGAATTGTTGATAGATCAAGTCTACTCCTTATTTTTCTAGTGACTCTAAGTTCCTTTAGAAGTCTCGACAATATTTTCAAGCAAGCGAAAAACGATAAAATACAAGTTATGAGAATGATCAATTCAGCCGATCAAACGCCCCATCCCTTTTGCGGTACAACGCAAGACTCCATTTTTTCTTCGACCAATCAGTACACCGTTTTGGTCATAAACATGTTTGATTGTTGGATATAGCTCTTTTAAGGGGATAGGATCTTTTAAAATTATTTGCTTTTGTTTCCCAATGTAATAAATCATTTCCTCTGAGACTTTGTCTTTCTGGATTATATATTTCTTACACTGCACAACGGTTTTACTTTGGCCAGTTGATAGTTTCTTCGTGATTTTCTCTGTAGCGGTACACCGTTTACCGTAGTGACAAATATCTTTGAGACTCAAAATTCCTGTATATGACATAAAATAAACCACCCAATTTCTTTAAATATTTTTAACAAGTTTTTCTTGTTATTTTTCAAAAATAGAGAATTGATTTTCGTTCATGACAAACAAAAAAGAGGGAACGCATCCAAACATGCGTTCCCTCTAATTTCAGCGTTCGTCATACGGCAAAGAGCCACACGGACATTTTTATAACATTATGCTTAGGCATAGATTCATCGTAATATCACGTATTTTTAACCTTAACACAGCCAAAAAAAGTGGTATCACTTTTGAATATCTGTTATACTAAATCCATTGCGGGTAATACCGTAACACTGAAAGGTTAACGCATTAAGGGCCAAATCTTAATGCCGTGTATGAACGCTGACGAAGGTTACCAGCCTTCCGAGTTCATACCGCCTTTCTTTTTTTTGTATTTTCAATTGTCCAAATTTATCATCCAAAAGTGCAGAACGAAAATCAATTCATCACAAGCATAGCAGACAATTAAATTTATACAAAAAATGTAAGCGAATAATATTCGTATTGCCTGAAAAGAAGTAATATCAAGATTTTTAGCTTGTTTAAATAATGAAATTATCTCTCTTCGCGTATTATTATAACTCAAAAAAAAGGAGTATGCAAACATACGTTCCCTTTTCTATATTTGAAATTAATTATTTCTTTTAACACTTATGACGTAAAAGGCTACGTTTGTGATTTTTATCATAATATTTTAACTTATAAATTCTATTAAAATAGCTATTATTTTGTAATATTCGTAATATAATTAGAATAATAAAAAATTTTTAATTTTAATGTTACTCCATGAAGCAACAATCACTTTGTCAGTAAAGTTTCACTCTAACCAGTCTTTCGTAATAGTGCTTGGGGAGCTTTCATAATTCAAACGTTTTTCACTTGATACTTTAGCAGCTATTGGTTTTTCGATAAACCAATTTTTTACATAGACAAAAATCAGGTTCTGGATATTTTCGACTTTTTCGGTTTTTAATTTTTGATAGGCTTTTAACAGTGTCGTGTATAATTCTTGTTCTGCATTGACATAATAACTATCGAGTTCTTCAAAAACTATCGAAATACCACTTTCTATTTCAGCTTTTTTCTTTGCATTATGAATAGTCTGGACGGTTTTTTGAGCTTCACTGTAACTTGAAGAAAATGTTTTTATCAAATTTAATACTCGTTCAGGGACAAACGTAGCAATGCTGTCGTTTGTCATAATTGTCTCAAAATTGTCTAACAACAATTGATCTTGTAGGCGGTCTTTTTCAGTGTCTATATTGTGTCTATTAGTGTCTAATATATTATTATTAAGTTCTGGTATGATTTTCATACCCTCTGATTTATCAACGTTTTGGCACGGTATGATTTTCATACCCTCTTGAGCCCCAAGGGATTCAGCGTCTGATTTTTCGTCGAGGGTGGGTATGATTTTCATACCCTCTGATTTATCAACGTTTTCCCTATTCTCTCTATCAAATTTTTCGAGTAAGTAGATATCATTTTCTGAGACTTTTAATTCTGCTAGATATAGTCTATTAGGATTATTTTTCCCTAACTGTTTGTTAAATCCCATCTGCTTTTGTAATAATAAACCAAAGGATTCCAACTCTTTTTTGATTGCTATCGCTTTTTGTTTTTGGCAGTTTAATACTCTACATAGTTCATTTGTCGTATAAGTAAAATAAACATTACCTTCTTCATCGATTTGCCGTTTGCTGATTGCGATCTCTAATCTTGCTTTTAAAAGCATATAGGCAATCTTAGTTGAATCTTTCATTTTTTTGTATTCGTCAGAAACAATAAAGACTTTTGGAAATTGATAAAATAATTCGTTGTAAACTCTATCCGCCTTAAAAAATTTAAAATCAGTCATTGTAGATCCTCTACTTTCACGTTGTTTTATTTATGTAAAATTACCTACTCTTTTCGAAAATAGCAAAGATAAATAAAAAATGCAAACGCATTAAAACTGTTTTTTAATTAAATACTACCTAAAATCAGAAATAAAATGAATTATGTACTACCTTTAAAGTCATTAAGAACTACTTTAAATAAATATTATTTATAATTAAATACTACCAGAAGAACGTATGAATAAAATTTAGTTTTAAAATTAAAGATAATTAAGTACTACCAGTGTCAAAACAAAAAATAAATTAAGAACTACCTTATGCATATAAAACATACTACCATTACTAGTAATATATACTACCTTATTTCAGTAGTATATATTATATTATTCTTATAAGACAAGGCTTTAGGCTAGAAAACAATAGATTATATACTACTAAAAAATACAATAAGTACTACCAATGTCAGATATATATAATAATTATGTACTACCATTAAAATTAACTTATTTAATAAGATACTACTGTGTTAATCTGAAAAAAATTACTTTAAAGTAGTTACATACTACCTGTTAATTTAGATACTACCATTAATACTTAAATTAGATACTACCTATATTTATATTAAGTACTACCGTTCTAAGAATAAGATAATAAAAAAATACTACCAAATTGCAATTAAATACTACTTAAAATGTAAAAAATAAGAACTACCCAAATTAGGTAGTTCTTAATAAGAGAATATCAGATAAATTTGTACAAGTCATAAAAAAATTAATCTTAAATTTTTAAATATATATACTTGTTAATTATAAACTACTTTATTTAGGTAGTACATAATTAACAGATAAAACTACATGCTTGTAGTTTGTCTAGCTAATGAGTTGCATATGATTTATATAAAGGTGTGCAGCATAACTTAGTTGAAGTTAAGAGAATAGAATAAATATTTTTTGTTTTGCTAATAATTAAACACTACCTAAATATGGTAGTGTTTAATTATATAATATTCATTTTGTTACAAATAATCGTATTATAAAAGCATAACAATTGGGATAACTATTTTTTAGATTGTTTAAGTACTACTTAAATTAGGTAGTACTTAAATTTTGGTTTAAGGTAGTAGGTAATTAAGAAATGATATATATCTTCTTTTATAATAGAAGGGGAGAGGCCTAGTTAAAAGCAGCGACAATTAATAACAATGTATTTAATGCTTCACAAAATCCATTTGGTGGACAATGCATTGTTATTAGCGATGATCTACCGTTCTAAGTAGTTTTTTCTATTGGTTGCATTCGTGACTAATTATGGTATAATTATGAGTAACAAAGAGGTATTTCATTATATCACCAAACCCCATCAGCGTGCAGGCTGATGGGGTTTTTTTTACGTTTCTATATTATAGAATTAACGGGTAGGCTTACTGTCTTTTTTGGCAATTTTGCAATCAAGCCATTTGCAGAGGTAACTGCACACTACATCTGCAAGTGGCTTGATTGCAAAAACAAAATCAAAAAGGTATTTCATTATATCTCCTCCTCCCCTTGCCAGATTAGGCCGGGGTAGCAGACAGCAAAACTATTATAACATAACTGAAATACCTAAATGACATATACAGATATGATAATTTATGTATTGATTTTTCTAACAAAAGCACATATTTTAATATATACTACCTATTTTAGGTAGTATATATTTTTAGATACAATATCGATCAGTTTTGAGGAAATGAAATTCTAGATATTTTTTGCTACATAGAGTTACTTTCAATATTTTTTAACGTAATTAGGCAGAAGTCACTCATCCTCTATAGGTTTGTGATGAAATTGCTATTGATCCATTTAAGTAAGAGCAAAAAACTGGAGGTTTATCAGGTAATTGGTCTAATGGATTTAAGTATGCGGTCACCGTGTATAGAGTTGCTTATGAGATTCAAGAAAATAAAGTTATTCCAGTATTGCTATATGGAACACATAACAATTTTTATGAATTAGCCGAGAACACTCGCAACTTTATTCGTGTAGATGAATCGGCTTCGGTTGAGTTATAACTTTAGCTATATCAATCAACCGACCGACATATGTTAAATCTATATACAATAAAAATACCTACTTAAATGGATGTTAACGGAAGTGTATGGTGAGTAGTTCACTCGTATTTTGATATCGTTTGTATATGTTTTCAGCGTTCTAAGTGGCTTATTTTGTCCAATAATAATATGGAGTGGAATCCCTTAAGAAACACCGTTGGCAATTGTTGTTATAACATGTTATAATTTATTCATCAAAAACTAAAAGGAGTGTGATAACATGGGAAAAGAACTAAAGGTTAGAAAGATCGGCAATAGCGTGGGAGTGATCCTTCCAAGCTCTCTTGGATTAAAAAGCGGAGACACTGTCCAAGCCAAACAAGAAGGCAACTTATTCATATTAGATACTACTCAAATAGCAAAAGAACACGATCGCAAATTGATTGAAGAAAGTTTCCAAGACTTTGAGAAAGGTTTAACAGTTTCAGAAATTGAAATGGTAAAAGCTTTCGGAAAATACGGCTGGAGTGAATAGATGAAAGAGTACACGCTAGTTTATTCTAAAAGTTTCCAGACCAGCCTTGAAACGATAATAGAAGAATGGGAAAATGAGCTTGCTCTTTCTCCAGCCAGCATAAAAAGATTTGTAGGTGCGATCCAGAAGGCTTTAGAACTAACCAAAAATTTTCCAACTATGCATGAGGAAGTTTCCGAAATCTATGGAATGGATATCCCAACATATCGGATCGTGATCGGCAAAAGCTATGCCTTATTTTATCGGATCGACCATGAAAAAAAAGAGATACTTGTAGGACGTATTTTCCAATCTAAACAAATGAAACTAGGCTTTTAACAATAATTAGGCAAAAGTCGCTCATCCTCTACAGGTGGGTGATTAATGCCGCTCGATATGGTTGTTAACCGTCGGTTACTCGAAGATTGATATATAAGACTTAGTACCTTTTTATTTTGCTCCATGTTATGGCCGAAGGTCTAAAGATACAATCATTAGTCTAGAGAAAAATTAAGAACCGTAGGAACTACGGGGATCGCTTGGTGAATAAGAGACACTGCTATTAGTGAAAAAATAAGATATCAAGTACGCTCTATTCCCAAAAATTTCGTGACTTTACTCATGAGAGGTTCAAGTAGTATATTTTTAATCAAAATTGACGTAACTTTTAATAAATACTACCTAAATAAGGTAGTATTTATTTTTGTGTTTTAAAAGAGGAAGTCCAATATATCTATGGGAAACTTCTTAAATATTATGTTGGTACATGAAAATATACATCCCTGCTAGACTATTTACAACATTTTACTTTGTACGTATTCTTGTTTTAAAAGGAATGGGATAAAATATAGGTACAATAACTATTTGATGCTAAATATAATTAATGGAGGAGAGATAGTGAACATACTTAATGAAAAAAGATATGTATGGTTTGCTGGTAAAAAATATATTACTACTTTCAAAAGATTATCCGAGTTAATGCAGCAGACTGTTAAAAGTGCTATGCCTGAAGGATACAAGTTTAATTTTGTTCAATCTTCAGTATCTACTGAAAGTATCTATTTTTCAATTCTTTCTGAGAGTAGGCTTTTTCATTTTAGAATAAGTTCTCATGTAAAGAAAACTGATGTTGATATATATACGTTCCGTACAAATAATTATAAAAATTTAAATGATTTGAGTAGAAGTATCAGTGAATATCTCAAGGGGAATAGCTATCTCAAGATTCGATTTTCACATATATTAATTTTACTACCATATTTGAATGAGAATTTCACCCTAATTCAAGTAGATAAGTCTTTCATTGCCTCAGGTAATCAAGGAAATATGAATATTAAAAGTAACAAAACGTCACGTGTGCTATTGGCGTTGATGGGTTACGGAATTTTTTATAGAGATGACCAAAATGGCCAGATTCTAATAACTCGGGCCGGGCGTTCATTATTAATGAAATATAGAAAATTTATACCGGAAGATTTTCAAAACTTACAGTTAGAAAACATGTGTTCAGAAGATTTATTTAGATTAGCAGAAGATGATAAGTATAGATTTGAAGTTTTGAAAATTCAAAAGAATGAACTATTGAATAAGTTATATCCTGAGAATGCGATAAAAGCACATTTTGGTGATGCTAATCATATGTATAGTTGGTTCATTCCTAAAAGATTTAGAGGGAAAATCAATGCTGGAGATCAAGTGAAAGTACTCAATCGAAATAGTACAGATGTCGTAATGATAACAGATATCTATGTAGAAGATGAAGATATAATCAAATATATGAAGCCTGTGATAAAACTTGTTAATAAAAATAAAGGAAACGGATAACACTTTACAATGCTGTTTTGGTACTCCAATTTAAACAAAACAATCGAATTTACGTACTTAATTAAGTACGTTAGAATGGAGATATAAATTAGAGGGGGAGTAGATATGGCAAAAACTGTCTTAAATCCTAGCTCAGCACGGAAAAATTTTTATAAGTTGTTGAAAGATGTAAATGAGAATCATACGGAAATTGAAATCATTAGTGAGCGCAGTGAAAATAATGCGGTGCTTATTGGTTTGGATGATTGGAAAGCAATCAAAGAAACGCTATTACTTGAGCAAATAGGCACTTTGGGTGTTGTTCGTAAGCGAGAAAAAGATGATAGTGGATTTACTAATGTTGATGAAATTGATTGGGATAACTTATAATGAATAACTATTCTGTGATGATTAAAAACTCGGCTAAAGCTGATTTAAAGAAAATCAAACAGTCTAATTTGAAACCTCAATTTGAGAAGGTTATTCAGACTTTAAAGGAAGATCCCTATCTCCCTACCCAATCATTTGAGAAGTTAAAACCTACACATGAAGGTAGGTATTCTAGAAGATTGAATAGACAACACCGGGTTGTTTATAAGGTAGATGAAGATGAACACGTGGTTGAAATTTATTCAGCAAGGACGCATTACGAGTCACAGTAATTACTTGTAAATACATTATCTCGTGGTATAATGTATTTACTAAGTAATTACATACTGTTAGAAATGAGGGATTTAAATGATTACAAAAACAAGAAAACAAGGCAATTCAATCATGTTGACAGTACCTAAAGATTTTAATGTTCCTAATGGAGTCGAAGTTGAAGCAAAGTTGGTAGAGAATGGTATTCTTTATGAATTTGTTGAACCACAAAAAGAATTTTATGATTTTAGCGAAGATATTTTGTCTGATATAATTGCAGAAGGCTACGATAAAGATGAGATTCTTGTAGAATTTAAGAATAGAAAAAACAAAATGCATTCTTCCTTTAGAGATATTGCTGAAGATACACTTACTAATTCTAAAGTAATGACTAAAGAGGAGTTGGCAACAGAAATTGGCTTATGAAATCGTTCCTTCAAAACATGTCATTAAGTATTTAAAAAAGCTAAAAGAGAAGCCATTGAAAGAAAAATTTTTGAATTTAATTTATGATGAAATTGCGATTGATCCATATAAGGGTGAACAAAAAACTGGGGATTTATTAGGTATTTGGTCTAGTGGGTTCAAATATGCGGGCACAACATATAGAGTAGCTTACGAGATTATAGAAAACAAGGTTATTCCAGTATTGTTATGTGGAACGCATGAAAACTTTTATGAACAGTTGAAAAAATTAATCTAGTGATTTGTTGTCGTTCTTAAGAAGGACGGCTTCTTTTTTATCGAAAATCTGATTCGTCTACATGACTAAAGTCGCGAGTATTCTCTGCTTCTCGATAAATTAAATAACGTCATTACTTTGAGGAAAGCTATAAATCAATATATTTCAGCTTTTCCTTATTTATGTACTACCTTTTACTTATTAATTATAAGGTAGTACATATATATCTTTTTTTTGGTAGTAACTAAAAATAAATATGTTATAATAGTATCAAATGAATATTGCTAAAAGAAAAGAGGTAGGAACGTGGTAGCGAAGAAATATGTAATCGGTAATTTTAAAGGTGGCGTAGGTAAAAGTACGTGCGCGCAAATGTTAGGGTTTGAATCAGCAGTTAATGAAGGAAAAAGAACCTTGATAATTGACTTGGATATGCAAGGAAATACTTCTGATGTGATGAACTTAACGCATATGAACTTCACTAACGAAGAAGGAGGCGGAGAAGGTGAACCGATTGTTTACGAAAATACTGTGACTGACGTGTTGATAAACAATCTTCCACCTAAAGAGGCTGTCTATAAAGTAATCAATAACCTCTATATACTTCCAGCAGACATGTCCTTTGAAATGTATGATGATTGGATCAAAGACCAATATAATGATTCATTATCCCAATTCAAATATATGAAAGAAAAGCTAGAACCATTATTTGATGAGTTTGACGTCATCTATTTAGATGTCCCACCTTCTATTTCTGTATATAGTAAATCCGCGATGTACATTGCGGACTGGGCAATCGTCGTCTTACAGACCCAAGTAAAATCGATGAGAAATGCGATGCAATATCTTGAGTATATGGACTTTTTTGTGAAAGAATTTGATACAAATTTATATGTTGCTGGTGTTATTCCTTTCATGTTGGAAAGCGGTGACGCAGTAGATCAGGAAATGTATAAACAAGCCCAAGAGATTTATGGGGAACATTTGATTAAAAATGTTGTACTCAAAAATGCGCGCTTAAAACGATACGACGGATCAGGTATTACGATGGAGAAGACAAAGAAAGGTCTCTTAAAACAATGGGATCGCAAAAGCCACGAATTATTTATCAGTATTTTGAAAGAATTGGAAGAACACGAGAATTGGTATGCGGAGGTGGAGTAATTGGCTGACATCAAAGGACTTGATATTTTTGGGAACAACAAAGGACTCGCCAAAATAAAAAAAGAAGCAGAAGCAAAGAAAAAGCAGCAAGCAATTACACCATCTGAAAATAAGCAATTAGAAGTGCACCAAGTTCAAGAAATAAAAACTTCCTCCAATGTTGAAAGACAGAGTAGAGGAAGAACAAAAAAAGTTGGCGCACCAATCAGAAAGTTTGATAAGGTTTATTCCACCAAGCATCCTTTAAAACTGTCGACTTTGTTAAATGCGACTTCCAGAGTTTTAGTAGAAAAGTATGAGACTAATATGACAAGAGATGAATTGCTTAGAAAAGCTTTAGATGAGTATATTAAACAGAATCTTACGCAAGAAGATAAGCAAGATTTGTTTAATGACGTGGTGAAAGAACTAGACTTGTTCAGAGAAAAATATCCAATTGTTCCAGAATTAGATGATCGTGGAGAAATAATAAGAACTACCAGTCAGATAAAACAAGATACCGAAGACTCACTGCGCAAAGGGTGGGGAATGAATAATAAAGTTAGATAATAATCAAAGAAGAACTAAGTAACTACCTTTAAACGGTAGTTACTTAGTTCTTCTTTGATTTGCGTGAAATAGAGGGGATTTATTTTTCTGGTTACGTGATTAAAAAATCCAAAAAATGAGCATAGGAACGGTTATGATTTTAGGGTGTGTTTTAATGAGATATTGTGATTTCATTAACAATTGTATGATAATCTGTTGTTGAGTTAGTAAATAAGTAATAGAGCTAACTCTAAAATAAAACTATTAGGAGGAGATGTAGGTGAAAAAGTTTAAAAAGAAAATATATTTAGGATTGGTTGTTGGGGTGAGTATGTTTGGGTTCATGGCTCATACTAAACAAGTAACTGCAGATACTAACCAAAAAGAAAGGATTATGAGCCAATTAGATGACTCTCAAATAGAGTATGTACCCAATGAGCTAATTGTCAGTTTAAAGGCTACACAAAGAATTTCAACAGAGAAAAATAAACCGCAAAATTTATTGGGTGTAAAAGTTATGGTGGAAAAAGATTTGACTCTTAGGACAAATGAAAGCGATTATAATAAGCGAGATCAAGTATTATTAGTGAAATTGAACGAAGAAATTAGTGTGGAAGAGGCAGTAAGAACATTTAATGCTTCTGATATGGTCAATTATGCAGAGCCAAACTATGTGGTTGAACTAGAGCCGTTGAATGATGTTGAGGAGCCAAATACAACTGATTCTTTAGGAAATCGATCAATTATTCTTAACGATCCTAATTGGAGTAAACAAGCTAATTTAAGAGAGATTAGCATGCCATCCGCTTGGGAAGAAACCAAGGGTTCTAAGGATGTGAAGGTAGCGGTCATTGATTCAGGAATTGATTATCAACATGAAGATCTTTCTGGAAATGTAGATGAAAGTTTGAGATACGATTTTTTTGACGATGATACAGATCCTATGGATACTATGGGACATGGACACATATTGCCGGGATTATTGGTGCTCAAACAAACAACGAATTAGGTGTTGCTGGAATAAATTGGGATGTTACGATGGTACCTATACGTGTATTTGGTAGTAGTGGAGGTACCAGTTTGGCAATCTTAACTGAAGCTATTAATTATGCATCCCAAAAAGGGTTTCCAATTATCAATTTTAGTATAGGTAGTGTTGTTTATAGCAGTACAGAAGAAGCAATTAAAAACTATCCTGGATTATTCGTAGCAGCAGCTGGAAATAATGGGATAGATATGACTGATAAACCTTTTTACCCAGCTTCTTTGGATATACCTAATATTATTACTGTAGGAAATTCTAGTGGTTATGAACGAAGTTCTGATTCAAATTATAGTAAAACAGGTGTTGATTTATTCGCTAGAGGGTTTCGTGTTTTTAGTACATTTCTAGGAAGTAAATACACGTATATGTCAGGTACCTCGATGGCAACACCTCATGTCACTGGTAGTGCTGCATTAGCGTTGTCACTAGATCCTGATCTATCTACTGATGAATTAAAAAAAATCATTTTAAATAGTGTTGATTCATTTTATGAACTATCTGATTTATGTCTTACAGGGGGAAGACTAAATACGAATAATGTCGTACGACAAGTAACGGGTAAACTTACTGCATCTAATATCACATTAAGATTAAATAGTGAATGGTCAGATGAAATTGCTAAAGAGATGTGTCACGTTCACTGGATTGACCAGTCAGGAAATGATTTGACGGATCAAGTGGTTGTTCTAAAAAACGAAGTGGATACATCTAACTTTGGCGATTACGAAGTAGTATTTGCATCACCTGATTTAACAGATCAAATCTCAGTTACAGTGACCGTACCTCGATTACGTAAACTTACGCTAGGAAAAGAAACAGCAACCATTGATATTGGTTCCGCATGGGATAGTGTCATAGCCATTGATACTTTTCAAGTGAAAGCTATAGATGATTTTGGGAATGATGTTACAAATCAAGTACAGGTTACTATTAATGCTGATATAGATACAATTAATTCAATTCAAGCAGTGATTAAGTTTGAAGTTCCAGAATTAGGCTTAGCCCAAATTGGTAGACTGAATATTACTGCAAAAAATAGTACAATCAATGGATTGAATGAAGTTAGCATCGAGCAAGAAACAGAATGGAACAACTCGTCTGCTAAAGAGATTTGTAATATCACAGCAACTAATCCAGATGGGATAGATGTAACAGAAGCCGTTAAAGTAATAGAAGATAATGTAAATTCAAATGAAATTGGTTCTTACAAAGTAAAGTTCCAATTAGGCTTTGATGGCCCTAAGTTCAGTACGACAATAATTGTGGAATAATACTGTTTATTTGATAGAGTAGACGCTCTTTGGAACGGTAGTTAAATGACAAATAGTTCTCTTTTTATGAAATAAACTCAGAAATACCACATAGTTTAATAAAGGCCTGGAACTTTTTAAGGTTTTGGGTCTTTGTTTTTAACTAAATGAAAGCAGAAGTCGCCTAGCCTCTATTGGTGATTGATGAGAGTTACCGTTTGTAACTGAATATCGTAGATAAGTCATTGACGATGAAAGATCTAAATTTGCTAAACTTCTAAGATGGAGAAGAAACTAAAACGTGAACAACGTAAGTTATCAAGACGTGCGTTGTTAGCTAAAAAGAAAGGAATCAATCTATTTGAAGCGAAGAATTATCAAAAGCAAAAACAAAAAGTAGCTAAGTTGTACGAAAAAGTAATGAATCAACGTACTGATTTTCTGAATAAGTTGAGTACAGAAATAATCAAAAACCACGATATTATCTGTATAGAAGACTTAAACACACAAGGTATGTTGCGTAATTATAAATTGTTAAAAAAAGTATTTCTGATGTATCTTGGTCTAGCTTTATGGTTAATTTACAATATAAAGCAGACTGGTATGGACGAGAAATTATCAAAATAGGTCAATTTTTTCCATCCAGTCAAATCTGTTCAGAATGTGGATATAAAGGCAGCAAGAAATCACTCAAAATTCGAGAGTGGATTTGCTCTATTTGCCATACACATCATGATTGAGACGTTAACGCTAGCATCAATATTCTGAACGAGGGTCTACGAATACGAGCGTTAATTTAGAAAAATACATTTAAGAACCGTAGGAACTACGGGGATAGCTTGGTAAATAAGAGTCATTGCTGTTAGGAAATAAATGCACTATCAAGTAAGCTCTTTTCCCAAGAAGCTTTTGCTTCAAGTGTTAAGAAACATCAGGTTTAGCTAAGTGATGAGCAGTTCACAAGTAAATAAACAATGTATCATTGCACATTTGTTCCGTTTTTGAAGTGTGAAATCAAAATAACATGAAGCATATCGAAATTTCGGATACGGAGTTTCTTCTATGGAGCTATTTTTAAAATAGAATAATAGGGATTAAATGAAAAAAAAGCAGTTATTTGTTAAAATCATTGATGTTATTAATAATAAGTGTTTTTTTGAAAGGAGAATTAAAAAAGGTTTTGAAAATAAATAAAAAACTAGTACTACTTGTTATATTATTAGTTATTGCTAGTCTTTATTCTTTTTTGTTTTTTAGTAATACACAAAAGATCTCAACTACAGGAGATATCGCTTTTCACTTTTCTAGAATAAAAGGCTTGTCCTCAGTATTTTCTGGTCCAATAAATTTTACCACATTTAATAGTTATGGCGGAGGGGACAATTTTTTTTATCCGTATCTAACACTCTTTCCAGCCGTAATTTTTTACTGGATAACAAATAATTTGATTCTAAGTTACATTTTATACGTTTGGGTATTGAATATTTGTACAATTCTAGTGACCTATCAATATGGCCAAAGGTTCTTTAAGCGAATAGATGCAGCTTTCTTATTTAGCTGTTTGTATAGCTTTTATGGATATCGTTTAATTGATATATATCAGCGTTCTGCAATTTCAGAATCAATTGCGTTGACGATTATACCAGTTGTCTTGTATTACACGTATAATCTTCTCTATGAAAGAAAGAACTGTGTGATTCCTTTAGCTATCAGTATGAGTTTGCTCATTTATACCCATGTTCTCTCCACTTTTATGAGTGTGATTGTTATTGGCTTCTTGTTTATCGGCTCTCTTTTCTCTAAGCGAAAAGAGAAAAAAGAAATGTCGGATCTGATATTAAATATGATAAAAGCTGTTGGTTGGACCATTCTTTTAACGGCTTACGTTTGGTATCCGATGTTACAACAAGTCCTACATCAAAAAATTAATCGTCCTTTTCGCACAAATCTTCAAGAAAGGGCATTGAATATTTCTGATAGTTTAATCGGTGCAGTAAATAATGATTTAGTTACGTTTACAATGGGAACAATTGGTGTGGTTTCATTGATTCTTCCACTTTTCTTTTTAAAAAAATTTACCAATAAAGAAAAGATTATTTATTTTTGTGCAGTGACCACTTGGTTTTTATCAACGAATCTTTTTCCATGGGAAATTTTACAAAAAACACCTATTCAAATCATTCAATTTCCGTGGAGAATCTTGGGTTTTCAAGTGCTTTTTGGTTCATTAATCTTAACCATAGTGTTTTTAAAGTGGAAAACAAGCAACAAAAAAAGTATGTGGAGCCTTGTAGGAATAGTTCTTATTATTTTTACTGTGACTGCAGCAACAGAAGCAAATTATTCGCATAAAATTCAGTCGTATAAAGGTCGTTTAGTTATGACCAAAAAAGATGTTACACGTTATACATCCTCAAGAACTGGAGGCCTATATGACTATGCACCATTAGATGCATTGAAATATAAAGATCATTTAAAGAAACATGAAGTAAAAGTTGGTGATCGATGGGAGAATGCATCTCATAAAGCATATAATTCCAAAATAGTCTATACAGTAGAAGATGCCGATGAGCAAAATATCACATTACCTGTATTCAATTATTGGGAAACAGTTGTGAAAGTAAATGGGAAAAAGAGCACTATAGAAAATGACAATGGTTTAGTGTCTATTAAAGGTACGAGGAAAAGAACTATAGTTGAGGTTTCATCTACGTATCCAACTACGATGATTCTATCTTTATTAATTAGTTCAATAACTTTTATATTCTTATTTACACGTTATTTAATAAGATGCTGCGGTGAAATGAAAATAGATTAGATAGATATTATAAATATGTTGATTCTATTTTCATAGCAATGGAGAAAATACATTAGCAATATATAAAAGAAGGTATCAAGAGTCACAGTGAATTTATTCCGAAAAGTGAAAAGAGCAAATATAAAATTTAATAAAAATATAGAACTAACTAGGAAAACGTAGACGTAATTTCTACGTTTTCCTTTTCATATATATTAAATATTACGGAAAATTATATAAACTAATTTAGTGTTTTGTTTGTAATTCCTAATTTTGCTCCACTTTTAGATAATTTTTAAGTCTATTTAACTCATCAGACATTCTATGCTCATTTTCTCCAAATTTGTTTCAACTCTTTCGTACTTAATTTTGCGTATTTGAAAATTCTTCTTTTAGAGTACTTTTATTACGATACTAGTATGATATATATCTATAGCAAACAGTTAAAATCTTCCTAAAATAAGCGAATAGCATTCCTAAAACCTATAAAATTTTTAGATGAAGCGACAAGTGGACAATTAATAAACTACTTGAACATGAAATTATGGATCACCTTTCAAATTTAGAAAATGGAATTCTTATACTTATTGCGCAACATTTATTGATTGCAAAATTATGTGACAAAAAGAACTAGTAGAAGAAGGAATAATGGCTTGATAATAAAGTACTACCTATTAAAGGTAGTACTTTATTTAATTTAGTATAAATTAACACACTACTATATTTTAGGTTTCATATTATATAAATTAATAATATACTACCATTTGTTGGTAGTATAATTTAAAGGTAATAAGTTATTCTTTTATTACTATGTTTGGGTTTTATAGCAAGGAAAGTTTAATAAGAGTTTGGACCTAGCAAACAATATTAATGAGGTCATTAAATCTTATTATCTTTAGTGATATAACGAAATATCTACACAGACAAAATTATGATCTTGCGTAAAGTTATAAAATATTAATAAAAATATTTTATTAATGAAAAGCTTGGTAGCACGGTTATTCATATGCTAATTTATTTCACTTTATAGTAAGGGGAGTTCTTAGTATATTGTTCAAACTTAAATTTCATATAATTTAATTATGTAAATTAGCTATTCTAAGAACTTCTACGGATAACTGCCCGTCTAAAATTTAAATAAGAGCTTAGAATCTTCATATAAGTAAGGTTAATTTTTTTGTACAAAAAAGTCGGAATATTCTGAGTTACTGAAATGATATAAAATCATAAACTAAATCCCTTGATTTTATTGACTTTCAAAAGTTTATATATATAAGTTAATGATTATGGTAAAATATATACATAATCATTAACTCAGAATATTTTTAAGAAGGGAAACAATAGTGAGCTATAATGTACAACCGTTAAGGACAAATGAAGAGATACAAGATTTTCAGTTTTGGCTAAGAAGAACAAGTAATCCGGAAAGAGATAGTTTTTTATTTTTGTTTGGAATCAATAATGGGTTACGTATGTCAGATATTATAGGATTAAAAGTTGGAGACATACGAGGTAAAAGTAAGCCTATTATTGTTGAACATAAAACAGGTAAGCGAAAACCGATTTTTATAGATAATTTGAGAGAAGAAATTTTATTATATACTGAAGGTAAAGAAGAAAATGATTGGTTATTTCCGAGTCGGCAACAAGGTCGACATATAACAAGGGATCGTGTCTATCAGATATATGCAGATATAGCAGAAAAATTAGGACGAGATGATATAGGAACACATACATTAAGAAAAACTTTTGGGTATCACTACTACAAGAAAACTAGAGACATTGCTACCTTAATGTTTATTTTTAATCATAGCTCGCAAGCAATTACAAAAAGGTACATTGGTATAACTGAAGATGAAATAGG
>JACRYO010000563.1_pt1 | contig 17507 bp, 14 predicted proteins | sample 8023221 | NCBI WGS metagenome assembly JACRYO01 (sample SAMN15823180, study PRJNA655841) | gut metagenome | isolation source: fecal sample D85 from dog with diarrhoea from SPCA | host: Canis lupus familiaris | place: South Africa: Mmabatho, Mahikeng | collected 2019-09 | reverse complement strand
GTGAAAAGTATCGGACCGCTGGAAGGGATGACGATAGGAGCCCAGATAGGTGGAGTTATTGGTAGCGCTATACCTATTCCTTTAGTAGGTACAGTTTCAGGTGCTGTAGGAGGCGCTATAGTAGGTGGAGTTATAGGAGGTTCCAATAAACTTGTCCAATTTTTTAAACCAGATTTATATGGCAATATAAAAGATGGGGCTTATAAGTTATATGATGAAACAACGGAAACTATAGGGAATATATCAAAAAAAATAGGAAAAGCTGTTGGACAAAACACTGATACGGTAAAAAATGTATATGAAAATGTGCAACAGACAGGTAAAGCAATTGGAAAGGCGCTATCTTTGGTAGAAATACTAAAGATTAATTTTGAATGGTAAAAATATGAAAAAATTATTTGCTGTATCATTTGAACAAAGTTTGAATTTATTAGATGATCCTTTTGTTACTTTTATGAATAAAGATGTCAATAGATTACCTGATCCTCAAGGCGGAAGAAAGATATTTGCTAGAGGGATAGGTACTCTACTCATTTTATTTTTAGTAGGAATTAATTTTTTAATCGCATTTATATCTACAAAAGGTAGCGAAGGAGAATTAGGGGAGAGTACAGTCCCAAAGCCAGATATTAATTTTTTACCAATAGAACTATTCTATGTATTATTTCTTCTATGGATTATTTTAGTAATAATTTTTAGAGATAAAGGAGAATATTATCTTTCAAGAATAAAAGGACAGTTTAATATAAACTTATATATAGTTTGGCTACTGTTAGAAGTGAACTTGTTATTCATAACATTCTTCTTAAAACCATTGACGTTAATAGGCATGAGCTTGTTAATAAGTATATTAGTATTAGTAGGTTATATAGTATTTAGGACTAAAAAAAGATCATTAGAAAATGTGCTATACGAAACAGAAAAAGAGAAAGATAAAATAGATAAATTGGTAGAAAAAGTATTAAAACTAGTGATGAAATATGGCTGGCTAGTTGTAATTATAGTTGCGCTATGGAAGCTGATTTTCCCAAGCAGTAATGAAGTTCGAACAGATCTTGTAGGATTTATAGGTATTTTAGGAATGTGGCTAGCGATGGATATTGCAGTGATTATCGTAGAAGCTTATTTATTCTTTCCCTATCTTTTACACGGTTATTACAAATATAAATATCCTGAAGAATATCGTGAATGGGAAGGCAAAACACAATTGGAATGGTACGGAGAGAAGTATTTTAATAAGCATATAAAAGGTACAGAAAAAGAGGAGAGAGAAGATGACTAAAAAACAAGAATTATTACCATTAGGAAGTATCGTGTTATTGGAAGAAGGATTACAGAAATTAGTAGTAGTAGGGCGAGGTGTGGTATACACAGATCAAGTGACTGGAAAAGATACCTTTGCAGATTATATGGCTGCCTTATATCCAACGGGCTTGAATCCAGAAACGACTATTTTCTTTAATCATGAAAACATCGATAAAGTAGTATTCAAAGGATATTCGGATGAAGAAGAGGAACGATTTTTAGAGATATACCAAGAATGGAAAAACGACCTTGATTCTTCTGCAAAAAAAGAAAGCCAAGCGACTGAAACATTTGGTTTCTAATTGTTTTGCAAAATGTTTTAAAGAAAACAGTACTGCAATTCTTTCTAAAAAGAGGAAGGTTTCCTCTTTTTAGAAGTACATAGTAGGACTTCAAACATTAGAACAAATTACTAGCTGTTCAAATGAAAAACAATTATACCGCGAGAACATCCATTATGATCATTTGGTACGTAAAATAATGCCATTCGATGAGGAATTAGGAGATAGCTAATTGGTTAATAGAAAAATAATATTCAATCAAAAAAAGGTCAGTACTTATTAAAGCAAGACTGCCCTTTTTTTGATTATAGAAAAGTTATTTTTCTTTTCCCAACTTCAACTTCCGTATATTCAAGAAGTGCTGAGCAGTGACTGCCAAGGCACCGTATAAAATCGCATTGCCTTTCAAACGGGTGTTGCGTACCAAAATGTCTTTCGTAAACTGGCTTGTCAAGTTCGCATGGATTTGTTCGATCATTTGCGGATTTTTTTCGTAAAGCTTACTATTGATGACGATCACATCTGGGTCATACATCATGATGATATTATTGATCCCAATGCTTAACAGGGCAGCATTTTTTTTGAGTAGAGCTGTGGCATCTGTGTCTCCCTTTTTGACATAATCAGTCAAGATATCTGAGTTGACATAGTCTAACCCTTTTAACCGGGCAAATTCTTCATAAACAGCTTTGCTGGAAGCATATTGTTCCAAGCATCCTGAATTCCCACAAGGACAAGGTCGACCATCAGGGTATAAAATCGAGTGACCAAGTTCCCCAGCCTTTCCATGTTTGCCGACTTGCAATTTCCCAGATGCTACAATCCCGCAACCAATACCACTGTGTATACTAATACTTACAAGGTTTTGATAATGGGAAGAGAAGGTATATTCTCCCAAAGCCGCCAAGTTTGCTTCGTTATGTAGGTAAATAGGAAAGTCATAATGATCAGCTAATTCTTTTTGTAAATCGATTTTGTGCAGATCATAATAGGGCGTAAAAATTGGGTGGTCTTCGAAAACTACGCCGTGTATACCAATCGTCATCCCGACAATTCCATGTGGCGTTTCTGGCAAGTCTCTTATCAATTGATGGATTGACTCTTGAATGTGATCAAACACGTTTGTGGCATCAATCGAGATCCGACGCTTAGAGATCGAAGATAGGACAGTGCCGTCAATATAAGAAAGCATTCCTTCTAAATAATTATAGCCAATATCAAAAGAAAGAGCTGTGGCAGATTGGGGATTGAAAGTCAACATGATCGGCTTTCTTCCTCCTGCAGTGGAGGCATCTCCGACACGGGTTTCAACAATCAGCTGATCATCTAGAAGTTTTTTAGTGATGTCTGACACAGATGCTTTGTTCAACCCTGTTGCAGCGGCTAATTCTGCGCGAAATACTTCTTTTTTTTCAATAATCGTTTTTAAAAGCGTTGCTTGGTTCAATTCGCGAATCGTGTATTTACTTGAGATCATAGAAGTTCCTTTCTTGGTCCTCTGCTAGTAAAACCAACGTTATATGTTAAAGTATAGCGTGTCTTATTCCATTCGACAATGAAACATTTGTTATAAAATTAGAATCAATTAAATGACAAATGAATTTTTTGAAAGCGCTTGACAAAGATAAAGAAAGTCGCTTATGATGCAATTGTAAATTAGTTTAGTGTACTAATCAACTAAAAACAAGGAGGAACAAGATGAGTTATTTTCCGATGATCAAAGAAGTAAAGTATGAAGGGCCAAGAACAGAAAATCCATTTGCTTATCGACATTATGATCCTGAACAAGAAATCTTGGGGAAACCAATGAAAGAACATTTACGATTTGCAGCTGCTTACTGGCACACGATGACGCAAGACGGATCTGATCCATTCGGCGACCCTGTGAATATTCGCTCTTGGGAAGGCGAAAATCCATTAGAAACAGCGAAGAACCGAGTAGAAGCATTTTTTGAACTTCTTGAAAAATTGCATATCGAATATTTCTGTTTCCATGATGTAGACATTGCTCCAGCTGGGGATTCTTTAGAAGAATTTTTCCAAAACATAGATACCATCACAGATTTGATCAAAGAAAAAATGGAACAGACTGGGATCAAGTTGCTTTGGAATACCGCCAATTTATTTTCTCATCCGCGTTTTGTCCATGGAGCAGCTTCGTCAAGCAACGCAGAAGTTTTTGCCTACGCTGCAGCTCAAGTAAAGAAAGGATTAGATGTCAGTAAAAAGCTAAATGGAAAGAACTACGTCTTCTGGGGCGGACGAGAAGGTTATGAGTCTTTGCTGAACACGGATATGAGATTCGAACAGGACAATATTGCGCGGTTATTCAAAATGGCGGTGGCATATGGTGAAAAAATCGAACATAAACCGCAATTTTTGATCGAACCTAAGCCCAAAGAACCTTCGAAACATCAATATGACTTTGACGCTGCTACGACAATGGCATTTATCCAGAAATATGATTTATCAGGAGACTTCAAACTCAATCTTGAAGCAAATCATGCGACTTTGGCAGGCCACACCTTTGAACATGAATTGACTGTTGCCCGATGCTATGATGCTTTGGGATCAATCGATGCCAATCAAGGAGATCTTCTTCTAGGGTGGGATACAGATGAATTTCCAACCAATATTTATGACACGACGCTAGCCATGTACGAAATTTTGAAAAATGGCGGGATCGCACCAGGAGGAATCAACTTCGATTCGAAAGTACGACGTTCTTCCTTTGAGATGGAAGATCTATTACTTGCGCATATTGCTGGAATGGATACCTTTGCACGAGGATTGAAAGCTGCCGCCCGATTGATAGAAGAGGAGTTTTTCGAAACAATTAAAGAAAAACGTTATGCAAGCTATAAATCAGGTGTGGGAGAACGGATCGTCATGGATCAGGAAGATCTTGAAACACTGACGGAGTATGCTTTAGCACATGACCAAATAAAGAATGAATCAAGTCACTTAGAATGGATCAAGTCGCGTTTGAACGATTACCTAGTATAGAAAGGAATTCTTTATGATAAATAACCCGATTTTAACTGGATTCCATCCAGATCCTAGTGTTTGTCGTGTTGGGAAAGATTATTATATCGCTGTTTCTACTTTTGAATGGTTCCCAGGTGTCATGATCTATCATTCAAAGGATTTAAAACATTGGCACTTGGTAAGTACGCCTGTCAACCGAACAAGTCAGCTGAATATGTTAGGGAACCCGGATTCTGGAGGTGTCTGGGCTCCTGCTTTGAGTTATCACGATGGGAAATTCTGGCTGATCTATTCCGATGTCAAAGAATTGAGTGGTAGTTGGAAAGACGTGAACAATTATTTGATTACATGTGATACCATCGACGGAAAATGGACAGATCCAATCTATTTGAATAGCTCAGGATTCGATCCTTCCTTGTTCCACGAGGAAGATGGGAAAAAGTACTTGGTCAATATGGTTTGGGATTATCGTCCTACTCGTCATTCTTTCTATGGAATCGCTCTTCAAGAATATTCACCAGAAGAAAGAAAATTGATTGGTCCATCAAAGATCATCTTTAAAGGGACGAATCGAAAATTGACAGAAGCACCTCATCTTTATAAAATCAACGGCTATTACTATTTGCTGACTGCAGAAGGTGGAACGAAGTATGAACATGCGGCAACCATTGCCCGATCAAAGAAAATCGAGGGTCCGTACGAAATCCATCCAGAGAATCCGTTGATTACTTCTTGGTCATCTCCCGAACTGCCTTTGCAAAAAGCAGGTCATGGGTCATTCGTTCAGACACATACAGATGAATGGTATTTTGTCCATTTGACAGCTAGACCACTAAAATACAAAGAAACACCGCTTTTAGAAAACAGAGGGTATTGCCCCTTAGGAAGGGAAACTGCGATCCAGAAAATAGAGTGGAAAGGGGGATGGCCGTATATAACTGGAGGGAATTTTCCAAAAAATAGAGTGGAAAGCCCGTCCATACCAGAACAGATGTGGGAAAAAACACCTATCAAAGAATCATTCGATCAAGAACAGCTCCCTCTGCATTTTCAAACATTAAGGATTCCCTTTACCGAAGAAATCGGTAGTTTGACTGAGCGAAAAGGTTATTTGAGACTGTTTGGTCGAGAATCATTCCATTCGCTGTTCACCAAATCTTTAGTTGCTAGACGATGGCAGCATTTTTCATTTGAAGCCGTGACGAAAGTAGAATGTTCACCTGAGAATTTTATGCAACTAGCAGGAATGACGAATTATTACAATACTAAGAACTGGTCAAGCATCCATCTTACACATGATGAAGAGAAGGGAAGGGTCATCGCTCTTTTAGATTGTGTCAATGGACAATTATGTGAACCAGTCGGAATCATCCCCACACCTGATAATGTAAGCGCTGTATATTTAAAAACTATTGTTTCTTATGAGACATATCGTTATTCTTATTCATTCGACGGGAAAGTATGGATAGACGTTGGTCATACTTTTGATAGCTTAAAACTTTCCGATGATTATACTGCTGAAACCCAAGAAGGATTTTTCACGGGAGCATTTGTTGGTATGTTTGCCATCGATACTTCCGGCACAAGACTGGCTGCAGATTTTGATTTCTTTTCGTATGAAGAAAAAGGGGGGAAGCCATGAAACAATGGAAGAAGCTGAGTGTCGCTCTATTAGGAGTCAGTCTGATAGGCGTACTAACTGCTTGTGGAACGGGATCTGAACGTTCTTCAGAAGACAATTTAGAATTGACTGTGTGGACGTTCACAGACGAACTTTCGACGATGATCAATGAGTATTATTTGCCAGCTCATGAATCTTTGGATTACGAGATAAAGATCGTAGAGATTCCTTCTGATCAGTTTGAGACAAAATTAGATCCAGTGTTAGGAACAAGAAATGCACCTGATGTCATTGCCTTAGAATCTGCGTTCGTAAAAAAATATGTCGAATCAGGATTGATGGCTGATCTAGGAGAATACGGTCTGGAAGAAGCAGCAAGTGATACCTACTTATATGTCAAGGATGTCGGAACTAGCAGAGAAGGGACTTTACATGCTTTAGCTTGGCAAGCAGCGCCTGGCGGATTTTATTATCGTGCTTCTCTAGCAGAATCACTTTTAGGGATTACAGATGCAGACCAGATGCAAGAGCAAATAGCTGATTACGAGAAATTTTATGAAGTGGCAAAAGAAGTCAAAGAAAACAGTGGTGGGACTGTCCAGATGATCTCCAGTGTCCAAGACTTAGCAAAACCATTTTTTGGTATGCGGGAATCAGGATGGGTGGAAGATGAAAAGCTAATCATCGATGATAAACTTCATGAATTAATGGATATTTCACGGCGATTTGTTGAAGAAGATTTGACGAAAGATACAGAAGGTCAATCAGAAGCATGGTTTGCTGGAATGAATGGCGAGACAGACTTTGGATATAGTCTGCCTACATGGGGATTACATTATTGGTTGAAACAAAATGCTACTTCTGCAGACGGCTCTAGAACAACAGAAGGGGATTGGCGGATGATCCAAGGACCTTCTTCTTGGTTTTGGGGTGGTACATGGATCGGTGCCACGGACACCTCAGAAATGAAAGAAGAAGCGGCAGCGCTGATCCAATATCTAACTACTGACCCAGAATTTTTGGAACAATGGGCAAAAGATACGGGAGACTTCGTATCGAATGAACGGGTAGTAGAAGCAATCAAATCGTCTTACCAAGAAGACTTTCTGGGCGGGCAAAACCATTATGATGAGTTTTCTGAAATGGTCCAATCAATCAATGCAAAAATTCTGACTGAATATGATCAAACAATCGAAACGTTGTTTATCGACCATTGCTTGACACCTTATTCTAAAGGAGAGACGGACAAAGAATCGGCTATCCAAAATTTCAAAGATGCCGTAGCAAATGCTTATCCTGATTTAGAAATTGATTAGTTGGGACAGTTGTCTAAAAGGTACAAGAAAGGAGATTCGAGTGAAAAAAGCTAGATTTGAGCGCTACAATCGTTATGGTTTATTATTCATTGCCCCATTTTTCTTAGCATTTCTAGTATTTCAGCTTTATCCAATCTTCTATACTATTTTTTTAAGCTTCACAGATTTGAAAGGATGGAGTACAGAAGCCTCGATCGTCGGTTTCGAAAACTATGTCAACCTTTTGAACAATGCATTGTTCCTTCAATCAATCAGAAACACGTTGATTCTTTGGGGTGTGAATTTTGTCCCTCAGATTACGTTGGCGCTCCTTTTGGCTGCTTGGTTTACAAATCTCAAATTGAAGTTGAAAGGGACTGGTTTCTTTAAAATCATTTTCTATTTGCCAAACATTATTACAGCAGCGTCTGTAGCCGTTCTATTTTTTGCGTTGTTCAGCTTTCCGATGGGGCCGATGAATTTGGTCCTGACTCATTTAGGCGTGTTGGAGCGACCGTTTGATTTTTTCCGAAGTGTGGCAAGTACACGCTTGATTGTCTCTTTTATTCAGTTTTGGATGTGGTATGGACAGACAACGATCGTGCTTGTTTCAGGGATATTAAGTATCGATCAGTCGCTTTTCGAATCTGCTATGGTTGATGGTGCAAGTGATGCTCAGATTTTTCGAAAGATTACGTTGCCGTTATTGAAACCTATCATGCTGTATACTTTAGTGACGTCATTGATTGGGGGTCTGCAGATGTTCGATATCCCGTTTTTATTGACTAACGGAAATCCTGACAATAGTGTCAATACGATTACAATGTTCATCTACAAACAAGCGTTTACTGGTAGTCGGAATTTTCAGATTGCTGCGACAGCCTCTGTCATTTTGTTAGGGATGTCGATTCTTTTGAGTACATTGCTTTTCCGGTTTTTCCAAGAAAAGAGCAAAGTGAGGGGAAGAAATGGATAAACACTATCGGTTGCAACGTCTGCTGATTTATGGATTCATGTTGTTACTGACGTTTTTGAGTATTTTTCCCTTTTGGGTCGTTCTGATGAATTCCACACGTTCAGCAGAGCAAATACAACAAGGGCTATCCTTACTTCCGGGAACACAGTTAGCAGCGAATTGGCATGTTTTGAGGAATAAAGGATTCGATGTGTTCAACGGATTCCAAAATAGTTTGGTGATCTCAGCTGGTGCTACGTTATTGAATGTTTATTTCTCTGCCTTGACTGCGTACGGATTGATTGCTTATCGCTTCAAAGGAAAAAGGCTTGCTTTTGCCGTTATTCTTGGATTGATCATGATTCCTCAGCAGATCAGTATGATTGGTTTTTATCAATTTATGAATCGGTTGGATTTGCTGAATAGCTATATTCCATTGATCTTTCCAGCGATTGCATCGCCTACGACTGTCTTCTTTTTGAAACAATATCTGGAGACTGTCTATCATTCCGTTTTGGCAGATTCAGCGCGTTTAGATGGTGCAGGAGAGCTGAAGATTTTCCATAAAGTGATGCTTCCTTTGATGAAACCGGGATTAGCGACGATGGCTATATTTTCATTCGTGACTACTTGGAACAATTTTTTGATGCCACTGATCTTGATCAACGATACTGACAAATTTACCTTGCCGATGTTGATCCAGCTGTTAAAAACCGATGTCTATCGTACAGAATTCGGCAGTATGTATCTAGGGATTTCTCTCAGTATCGCACCGCTTTTGCTGATTTATCTGTTTTTATCGAAGTACATTATAGGTGGCGTGACTGCAGGTGGGATCAAAGAATAGGAAAAACAGACATTGTCAGCAGTCGCTTTTGATATTTATAATAAAAACAAGGCAGGTGGTTAAATGTATATTTTAGGTATTGATCTAGGAACTAGTTCATTGAAGGGATTAGTAATGGATAGGAATGGGACGATCCAGGGTGCGGCGAGCGAAGACTATCCGTTGCTACAACCAGAAGCTGGATTTAGTGAACAAGATCCTAAAGACTGGATCCAAGCTTGTGGTCAAGTGATCGAAGAATTAGCTGAAAAAGTGCCTGATTTTACTCAAAAATTAGAAGGAATCAGTTTTTCTGGTCAAATGCACAGTTTAGTCGTACTAGATGAAGCAAACCAACCGTTAAGAAATGCGATTTTATGGAATGATGTGCGTACAACCAAAGAGTGTGAAGAAATAATGGAAAACTTTGGTGATCGATTACTTGAGATTACCAATAATCGCGCATTAGAAGGTTTTACGTTGCCTAAAATGCTATGGCTTCAAGAAAATGAGCCGGAATTATGGTCAAATGTTCGTCATGTTTTATTGCCGAAAGATTACCTTGGATTTTGGCTGACAGGAAACCAGCAGATGGATTATTCAGATGCTGCAGGTACGTTATTACTTGATATGGATAGAAAAACATGGTCTGAGGATCTCTTACAGACTTTCCATATCTCTCCTAAAATACTGCCTCCGCTTGTATCTTCTACTACTTGCATTGGATCGGTACGCAAAGAACTAGCAGAACAATTTGGTTTTCACAAAGAAGTAAAGGTATTTGCTGGCGGAGCAGATAATGCATGTGCTGCTTTAGGTGCTGGGATCATCCAAGATGGCGCAGCTATGGTCAGTATTGGAACCTCAGGAGTATTTTTGTCTTATGAGAAAAATAACCAAAAGTCTTATGAAGGCAAACTCCATTTATTCCATCATGCAATAAATGATGCTTATTATTCTATGGGAGTGACATTAGCTGCGGGACACAGTCTCAATTGGTTCAAAAAGACTTTTGCCAAAGGACTTTCTTTTGACGAACTGCTGCAAGGAATCGAAAAGATCGAGCCAGGTTCAAATGGATTATTGTTCACACCCTATCTCTCAGGAGAACGAACACCGTACGCCGATAGTCAGATACGGGGGAGTTTCATTGGTATGGATACTCGACATACACTTAGCCATTTTACCCGAGCGGTGTTGGAAGGAATCACCTTTTCATTGAAAGATTCGCAACAGTTGATGGAAGAACTAGCGAGTCGCAGATTTACACGTATTGTTTCGGTGGGAGGAGGCGCAAAAAATCTTGCATGGCTACAAATCCAAGCAGATATTTTTGATGCAACGGTCTATTGTTTAAGTGTGGAGGAAGGACCTGCATTAGGCGCAACAATGATTGCTGCACTAGGATTAGGGTGGTTCGATACACCTGAAAGCTGTTGTCAGACTTTTATCCAATATACAGATGCAGTGGAACCTCTCTCACAAAATGTAGAAAAGTATCGTAAAATCTATCAACAATACCGAAAAATCTATCCAGCAACGAAGGAAATCTGTCATAACTTATAATTTATAAAACAGAAGGGCTGTGACAAAAGTTTTGTCACAGTCTCTTCTTCTTTCTTGAATCTGACCACTTCTGTCACAACCTCTTCCATCTTCTTTATTTCAACCTTGGTTCGATTCTTTTCATCTCAGCAATCAATGCTTTTCTGCGCGGATATTTTTCTCGAAGTTCTTTGGTCAACAATTTAGCTGTCACAAGTCCGTTTGGCAAGCTAGCCATTTTTTCTATTTGGTTGCCAAGTTTTTGGTATTCCAATTTTGTCGCAAAATTAGCTACGTTTTGACGTAATTCAAATTCATATTTTTGTAATAACTGTTTAGGACAATAGTTTTTCAAGATATCAAAGTACCGATCGACCATGATCAATCTGTCTGTACTTTTTACATAATCCCACAATAAATCATAACAATCTTCTGCTGCATAAAAACGATCCACATTTTTATGATATTTAAGAGCTGAAAACAGTTCATTACGTATGATCGGCCATGTTTCAGGTGGACATGCGTTTTTTAGTTTTTCCAATGTAGGGAAGTGGATACTGTCAGATGCTAATAAACGTTTTTTCAAATTTTCTATTTTACTTGTATCATCCGTATTTTTTAAAGTAGAGCCAGTTGTTTTTCTGATGGATTTAGACTGCTTGTCCGCGTGTGTTTGTTCTTTTTTGTGGGGCTCGCCTTTTTTTACAGATTCTTTTCGTTTTTTGGCTATTTTTTTCTTTTGGCTAGAAAACTCTTTTTCCTGAAATTCTTCTTTCAGGATTTTTATGGAGTAGTTTTTTGAATAAGAGGCGTCAGTATGATCGACTTGGCAGATGAACCAAGAGAACATTTGCCTTTTTTCTGCACGGGGTACTTCTGCTAATAATTCTTTCCATAAATAATAACAGTCCTCTATCAGAAGAAGTGATCGTTCGTCCGCAGGCTCCAAATAGCATGTTTCAAGAGTAGCAATCACTTCATTGATCAGTTTGAATGCGGGAAGATAGGCATTTTGCTGTATAAGCGACTCAACAGCTTCTTGGATGAACTTTCGCATCTCCATGATGAACTTCGCTGTTTTCCTGTTTTTATTTTTTCCGATAGGATGATCGTATTTGTGGGCGATCGTTGCTAATTTATCTGTGTAGTTTATTGCATGGAGCGGGATTTTCTCTTTGAAGCGTTCGATAAATTGCGGATGTTCTATAAGAATCTCTGTTAAAAGTTCCCGTACAAGAGAGGAACTAGCGGAAGAAACAAGGGAAGAGAGTTCGGAAAGCGAGTAGTTGGATTTTTTTATGGGTTGTTCTTCGTAAGCGAATAAGACAGCGGCCATGTGCTTGCAGTTTTTTCCTTCTATGGCATATAAACAATCGCAAGTCATATTCATCTTTTCATCCCATGTGATCACTACCTTATAATCTTCCGTGCCAGAAACTGTTGCAGTCAAGTGTTTGCTCGTATAGTTCAAATGACTGACAAACCCGTGCAGATGATAGCTATACCCGCGTTCCAAAATGTTTTCAGGAAAAAGCTCAAGCCAATTATTCATATAGTTCTCCTTTCATGAAACACTTGTTTATATTTAGTATAAAGAATCGTCAAAGAAAAAAGTAGCTGATTTTACTATATCTGTGAAGCAACTTTTTCTCGAATTGTCAAAAATTAATTCTGCGTTCCTTTTCTTAGATAATGGGAGAAAAAGTAAAAAAATAGCGTATTTTAAAAATGGAACTTTTTGTTTTTTTATTTATCTGGCAAAAATGAAGGAATTTTGTTGGAAATAAATAATTGTTCCAATTGATAAAAGAGGTATGATGTAACGCAAAGAAAGATTCAAGCAGCGTTCGTATCAACAGTCCGAATCGCCACTTGCTTTGTACAGTAGATAGTAAGCGGTTTAACGAAGGGGATAAAAGATATTTTTCCTGCTTTGTTAACTTAGAATGTGTCTTCCCCAAAATTCATTTTTTCTAAAGGTAAAACATAAGTAGGCAGATACTACCAATTATCCGTTACAAAACGCTGCTTGAGATTTTTCTTTAAATCCATACAAATTTTTCTATACCCGACTAAATTGGTTCCTGATTCATCAAGTAATTGACTTTCTTTGATAATATGATAAAAATGCAAGCAAGGAGGAAGATAAACATGCTTAAAGATCTGAACCAATTGATTGATTACATCGAAGAACATTTGACAGAAAGTCTTACCTATAAAAAAATAGCCGAAAATACAGGAATCTCTGAATATCAGTTAAAGCGCATCTTTACGTTTATTGCAGGGATGTCTCTGATGGACTATATCAAAAACCGTAGATTGGCTTTGGCTAATCGCGATCTTCTAGGTGGGGAAAAAGTAACAGAAACGGCGTTTAGATATGGATATGAAACAGTCGAGGGTTTTTCAAGAGCTTTTCGTGATTGGTCAGGTTATCTGCCTTCAGAAATCAGCAGATATGGCATACAAAAATCTTTTCCACGCTTGACATTTTTTATTGATGTCAGAGGAGGAAAATCGATGGAATTTCGTATCGAAAAGAAAGAACAGTTTTATGTGGTAGGTGTGGCGAAAAAAGTCCCTGTCCAATTTGAAGGAGTTAATCAAGAAATACAAAAGTTAGCGCAGACGATCACGGAGACTCAAAGGGAAGAGATGCATAAGTTAGGAGATTTATATCCACATCAAGTAATCAACGCTTCTTATGGATTTGATGGAGACCGCTTGGAAGAAAAGGGTAGTTTGATGCACATGATCGGCTTTGCTACGACAAAAGAAAATCCGTACGCTGATTTAGAAATGTTTGCTATAGAAGAACACACTTGGGCCATTTTTCCTAATAAAGGACCATTTCCCCAAACTTTACAAGACACTTGGGGGAAAATCTATGCAGAATGGCTTCCTTCTTCAGATTATGAGTTAGTTGAAGCTCCCGAGATCTCTTTTACAAAATGGGGAGAGGACTTCAGTCATGTTTACAGTGAAATTTGGATTGCAGTGAAAGCAAAAAAATAGTTAAAAAATGAAAGTATCCCTACAAGAAGAGCGTAATCGTGTCATTTCTCTTTAATTTTATGTAAGATGAACTTAACATAATAGAAAGGGTGGGAGAAATGGCAAAGTATAAGATTGAAGAAAAACCAGAGTTTGCAGTGACAGGTATTGGTGTGGAATTGAAAAGTAGCAATACAGATTTTGTCGGTTTGGCAGCAGAGAAGCAAGCCTTTGAGCAAAAAGTCATCAGTGACGGAACAATAGACACCTTGAAACAATCTGCTGAAAATCATTATTTCTTTACAGTCAACGAACCCTATGACGGGAAAATGATGTACTATGTCGGTGTTCAAACGAGTCAGGATATTCCTAACACTACGAGAATCATCCCATTTCCAAAAGGAACCTATCTCATTGTAAGCGCTTCTGCTGAGTCGTCTGAAGAGTTGAGAAATGATTTGACGAATACGGCCTTTGGACATGTTTTAAGAGAAGTAGAAGATTACGCCTATGTTGGGGGACCGAATGCTGTCGTTGAAATGGGTGTTGCCGATGGGAAATACATTGGAGAAATCTGGATACCGGTAGTCAACAAACCATGATAATATAGAGGTCGTGAAAGTAGCGTTTTGACCTGAGCATTAGAGAGGAAAAAGAGGCATGACAAGGATTTTGTTCCTGGGAGAATAAAAGAATTTATGTAGACGATTCCGATCAGAAAAATGCAGGCCCAGTAGAGAGAATTATAAAAATCTCTCTACGAGGCCTGTGTTTTCTGGTCTTTTTTCTTTTTCCAAAACGGCTATTTTATGTATCAGACTATCAAGTGTGATCTTAGCCATTTCTTCTTCTGCTTTTTTCTGCAGCCGAGCGTAGCTTTCTTCTAAAGCTTCCTGGATATTTGCACCAACGACGCAATTTGGGTTTGTTTTTGGATCGACTTGGATAAGCTGTGTATTACCTTCAATGCTACGATAGACATCTAGTAAAGAAATCTGATCTGGTCTTTTGGCAAGGGAAGGTTGCGGTTTTCCGGTTTTTGTAAGGATCAAGCCGGATTTTTTGAGCTGACTCATGATTTTACGTACATTTGCTGCATTTGTTTCGATACTGCTGGCAATCATCTCACTAGAAAGCAATCGGGTATCTTGAAACATTTCAATATAGGCAAGTACATGGATTGCATCACTAAATTGCAGAGAATACTTCATCAATTGTCATCCTTTCATTTTTTTTGCTTGACTTATCTTACCACACTCTTTATGATAAAGGTGTAATTTATAAATGTACAGCTGTAAATCTTAACAAATAAAAGGAATAAGGAGTGGGAAAGATGCATTATTTAGTAACAGGAGCAACTGGAGGTTTTGGTGGTTATGCGCTGGAATTCTTAAAAAAGATGGTTCCACAAAATGAAATCTATGCACTAGTACGTAGTGAAGAAAAAGGAGAAGCACTGAAAGAAGCTGGATTTAACATACGTATTGGTGATTATGATGATTTAGATTCAATGAAAGAAGCGTTGAAAGGAATAGATCGATTGCTTTTTGTCTCTGGCGTTCCAGGAAATCGCCAAGCCGAACATGAGAATGTAGTGAAAGCAGCGCAAGCAGCCGGGGTATCTTATATCGCTTATACAAGTTTTGCAGATGCCGATCACTCAATCAGTGTATTAGCGCCAGATCACCAATTCACTGAAAAAACGATTAAGGATTCAGGTATTCCCCATACATTTTTACGGAACAATTGGTATGTAGAGAATGAATTACCTATCATTGGGCAAGCTTTAACAACTGGTCAATTCGTTTATGCTGCAGGAAATGGAAAAACAGGTTGGGCATTGAAACGTGAATATGCAGAAGCCGCAGCAAAAGTACTAGTAGAGAATGACTCCCTAGAAATCTTAGAATTATCCGGCCATCTAACTGACTATGAAGAATTAGCCAAGGCATTAGAGCGTGCGACAGGTAAAGAGTTAGAAATTATTGAAGCAAGTGATGCAGCGTTTGTCGAAAATCTAAAAGAAGCCGGATTCCCTCAAGAAGCAGCTGACATGTTTTTAGCGATCCAACATGATATCAAAAAGGGTCAGTTAGCTGTTTCTTCTGATGATTTAGAAAAAGTTTTGGAAAAACCATTAGTCTCTCTTGAAGCAGCATTGAAAGAAATATTGGATCAGGAATAATGGATGATATAAAGAGGTTGTGAAAAAGCCGCTTAGTTTTGAGTATGAAGAAAAATTTTATGAAAATGGCTTTCCACATTTTTGCATAAATTTGACTTCATGCCGATAAACTGGTTTTTGAACACCGTTTACCAGAGGTTGTAAAAAAGCTGTTCTGCATCAAGCAATAAGAAGAGTCAAATAAAAAATAGTTCTTCATATGTTTCGTTTGGCTGGACTTATTACCGCGAAGTTGGTAGAAGAACACCGTTTTTATTCGGAAAAAGCAGCTGAGACAAGATTTTTGTCTCAGCTGCTTTTGTTTATCGATAAAAAAGTCTGGGGAAGACGATGGATCAGGCTTTGTTGGAAACAGAGCCGATTTTATCATTTGCTTTTACATCACGTGCGGGTTTAATTTCTAGGTTTTGGACTTTGTCGCCATTTGTGAATACAACGACCATATCCGTGTTTTTGCCTGCAGATTGAATAGCAGCAAGATCAACTAAAGCAATCAATTGACCTCTTGCGACTTTTTGACCTTCTTCTACATATAAAGTGAATGGTTCGCCTTTTAAGTCAACGGTGTTGATGCCCATATGAAGTAAGACTTCGATACCAGAATCAGTTTGGATACCAACGGCATGTTTCGTTGGGAAAATGTTTGTGATCGTACCAGCGATTGGAGAGAAGATTTCTCCATTTTCTGGTAATACAGCATAGCCGTCACCCATCATTTTTTCTGCGAATACATCATCTGAAACTTCAGTGATTGGAATCAGTTTCCCATTTGCGATAGCGTAAATATCTTGTTCGATCGTTCCACCGGCAAACGTCTCTGTTTTAACCACAGTGTTTGTTTGTGTAGGTCGTGCTGCAGCGCCACCATGCAATTTTGCCATCTCATCTGCAACGAATTGTACTTCTGTACCTACGATGACTTGCGCATTTTTTCCGTCGATGATCTTCATACCAGGTACGCCAGTGGCTTTGATTTTATTTTGATCGATCAGGCCTGTATCTTTGACTTGCAAACGAAGGCGTGTAGTACAGTTATCGATCGAAGTTACATTGTCGGCTCCGCCTAATGCAGCGTAGATTTTGCTTGCTTGTGCCGCATATTTATTGTCTGAATTAGTCGTTGCAGTATCGTCATCTGAAAGATCTGCTTCCTCGCGGCCAGGAGTCATCAGATGGAATTTTTTGATAGCAAAGTTAAAGCCAAAGTAGTAAATCACTGCTGTTACTAATCCTTGGACGATCAACATCAATGGCTGATTCGCAATCGGATTTTTCAAAGATAGGAAGTAATCGACAAATCCGGCACTAAAGGCAAATCCTGCTGTCCAATGGAAGAATGCACTCACTGCTAAAGAAATCCCAGTGAAAATTGCATGCAAGACATATAATGGCCAAGCAACGAACATAAATGAGAATTCAAGTGGTTCTGTTACACCAGTAAAGAATGAAGCAAAAGCTGCTGCTAACATCAATGAAGCTGTTTTTGCTTTGTTTTCTGGACGTGCATTTCTG
>JACRYO010001648.1_pt1 | contig 17529 bp, 25 predicted proteins | sample 8023221 | NCBI WGS metagenome assembly JACRYO01 (sample SAMN15823180, study PRJNA655841) | gut metagenome | isolation source: fecal sample D85 from dog with diarrhoea from SPCA | host: Canis lupus familiaris | place: South Africa: Mmabatho, Mahikeng | collected 2019-09 | reverse complement strand
ATCTTGGTCAGCAAGATTTAGGTAGTTATTCAAGGCGGTGGGGATGTGGTCAGTAACCATCGCTTTCAGCGTGTATTCCTGTTCAACTGAACAACCCTGAACGTCAATAAATTTCAGCAGTGAGCGTAGAATATCATCAATGACCCTGATCTTGGAATAGATGGCGGTAGGTAATTCCGCTCCCGCTGCCCGAGTTTGTTCCGTGAGCTTGTCAAGGTCTTTGAGTAACGTTTTGGTTAAAGGAACAACAGGGGTGGGAATGACACTCGGGGAACCCTGAGTTGTGTTACGGTTCCTAAAAATTCCAAATGCCATTTCCTACCCCTGTCGTGTTAGTTATGTGATGAATTAGGACATGATGCTTCGCGTGGAAGCAGAGTTCCCTGAGGTCAGACCCTCCTGCTTACGAGAGCGATCAACGTACTCGGCGGAACGGGTAAGCGTCTTGCCAAGGGTATCAATGGTCTCTTCCATGGACTTGTTAGCCTGAACCTTGAAGGTATCAATAGCATCCATCGTAGCGTAGATATCCTCAAATGCCTTCTGCAGAACTTCAGGCTTGACCGTTGCGGAAGCGGCCTGCTCGTGGATACGGCCAGTCTGCTCCTTCAGCATTTCGGAAGTACGCAGAATGACGTTGTTGGTCGTGGCATTGACAGCCTCAATCTGGTCCAGAACAAGCTTCTGGGTAGAGAGAGCACCAGCAACGGTCATGGCGGTTTCCAGAGCGGAAATCGTGGTGGTGCGGGCACGCTCAACACCAGCGATAAGCTCAACGTTGTTCTTCTTCACAAGGTCCATGGCAAGGTAACCCTGAACCGCAACAGCAAGCTGGGTAAGGATATCCTGATGACGCTGACGGACGGGGAAAAGGACATCCGTTTCCAGAGCGTTAGCCTTCTCCACCTGACCCTGACTGCGGAGTGTGTTCACCTCTGCGGCAACGGCCTTATCAATTTCCTCAGCAAGGCGACCATACTGGTTCAGGCTACCCATGGAATCCCATAGGTTTGCCTTGGAAACTTCCAGAGCGGCATTGTCCTTAAGCAGTTCATCCTTGCCGTGAAGCATTGCCTTGGTGATGTTATCAAGCTGAGTCTGTGCGGACTCATACTTCTGGAAGTACTTCTCAATCTTTCGGCCACCCGGGATGAATCCCAGAATCTTCTTAGTGGGGGAAAGGTCGTCGGCGTTCGGGGTCAGGTCATCGACCGTGCTACGCAGTTCAGCCAGCGTCTTTGCTACCTTAGCCTGAGCACTTCCGCCGTCACCCTTCTTTGAACCCATCATGGAAGAAGATGAGTGCTGAAGCAGTCGGCTGGCACCCTCAGATGCCTTCACCATTTCACCAGCGGCGAGAGTCTGGATTTCCTGAAGCTTCTGCGCGAACTCGGGACTCTTCGTGTTCATCTGGGAGACTTCCTTACTGAAACTCAGAGCAAGTCCCTTAGCCTCCTGCGCTTCCTGCGGAGTTAGTGCCGGCAGAAGCCCATTAGCCTGCTCGGGAGCGATTTCTCCAACAGGCTCAGGGGCGTGAAGCTGAATAGCGGAATTGTCCGGGGGAGTAAGAGTCATTGTTTATCTTTCCTTTGTGTGGTGAATATTCGGTTAATTCTATTCTACTATAACATAAGAATACTGGTACGCATAATCGCATTTAATAGCAAAGTGGGCGTGCCATTCCCTGAGGAATAACACGCCCACTGTACCATAGTTTAGAGGTTAAGTCCAAACGTGCGGATAATGCCAGCAAGGCCATCATTGAAACCCTGACCAACAGCACGGAACTTCCACTCACCGTTATAACGGTAAAGTTCTGCGAAAATCAGTGCTGTCTCCGTGGAGTAATCCTCCGTAAGGTCATAGCGGACGATTTCCTGCTTCGTAATCTCGTTTTCGAGACGGATGAAAGCGTTGCGGACCTGACCAAACTGCTGACGACGAGCCTCAAAATCGTAGATGGATACCGTGAAAACAATACTCTCAACATCATTGGGTACCTTGGTCAGATCAACAACAATCTGCTCATCATCCCCATCGCCTTCACCCGTTCGGTTATCGCCCTGATACATCACGGATGCTCGCTCGGGGTCAAACTGCGGCACTCCTCCACTGTTGGGCAGAGTTACATCACCCATCTGATTATAGAAAACGAAATCCGCTTCGGAGCGTACCTTGCGGTCACTGTTGAGTAGCAGAGCAGAAGCGTCAAGATCGAATTCCTGACCATCCGTAGAACGGGCATCCCAGCCCAGACCTACCGTGATACGGGTTAGGCCCGGATCATTCTTCGTGAGTGAGAGATTCTGCCCCTTGGAGAGAGTTAGTGCCATGCTATTTTCCTTTCGTGGATGTATATATTTATGTAAGTGTAACGTTAATTATACGTTGATACCATAGTTTGTGGCAATTCCCGCCATGCCTGAGCTATAACCCTGACCAATGGCACGGAACTTCCATTCGCCGTTGTTGCGGTAAATCTCCGCGAAGACCACTGCGGTTTCCGTGGAGTAATCCTCGCCAAGGTCAAAGCGTACTTCCTCGTTATCCGTACTTGAATCTACCAGACGGACGAAAGCGTTGCTGACCTGACCGAATACCTGCTTACGTTCCTCAGCTTCGTAAATGGATACTGCGATGATGACCTTAGCAATGTCAGCGGGGATTGCCTCAAGGTTAACATAAATGGTTTCATCATCACCCTCGCCCTCACCCGTTAGGTTGTCGCCGCCATATACTACAGCGTCGGCTTCGGACTTGGTGTTATTGAAGAATACGAAGTCTGAGTCATTTCGGACCGTACCGGCTTCGGTGACCAACAGTGCAAAAGCATCAAGGTCAAAATCCTTACCATCAGTTGAACGGGCATCCCAGCCCAGACCAACATTAAACTTCTGGACACCGGGGGCGGTCTTGGTTAGTGAAACGTTGCTGCCTTTTGAAAGTGAAAGTGCCATGATGTTTTCCTCTTCTGTTAGAATTTATGTTTTTGTCCCGAAGGACCGCGTACTTTTGTTATCCGCAATAAATCGGAAACTGTATAATTATTATAACCTATAGTTCTAAGGAAACCTAATTACACTAGGTAATTCCCCGGTTTCCAAAATCGCAGATGGTGATTATGCATATCTTCTACCCGCTCACTACCTCTCCAAAGATACTTGATATCAACCAAATACTTTTCCGAGTTCCTCGACTTTACCACGTTTATCTCCGCCGGCCAAACGAACATTGAACGTGCTTTCTCCTCTGCTTCCTCTTGGGTGTTCGCATCAACCCTGAATTTTGAGGTGGCTTCAAAAACACCCGAGTACGTTTTCCAGTAGGAAATCTTCACTGGTGCTTCGGCGGTTCCCACTTGGTAGTTTTTAGAGTTTTTCCGCTGGTCTAACTGGATAACATCACCAGCTTCCGTATCCGCTATCTCAAAGGCACGGTGCAAATATGTCCGCTTCCGTGAGAATTTATCCCGAATATCATGGACTACATCCATTTCTTCCCAAAGCTCAGGGCGCTCTGAACCAAAATACTTGTTGATTTCACTTTCCTCCTCGGAAGAAAACCTTTGCTCACAGGTTCGTACCACATAATCAAAACCGTCAACATTTCGCATCAGCCGGGCAGTTTCTATTTGTGACGTTTTATTAACGCGGCGATAATGGTCAGCGAATTCTTGTAGCTTTCCTAGGTATTGGGCGGTTCTAAACATGTCAGATTCATTGAGGTCAAGAAAATACTGGTTCTTCTCCAAGATCTGCTTATTGAGTCTACTTACCTTAGCCATTGCTTCCTGAGGGTCTTTTTGAGCACCGGCAGTAGCATAATAGAAAATCTTCTGATCATTGATGCTCTTCGCCAGCTTACCTGTTTCCTGTAACTGGTGCTGAGTCATATTATCAGTGCCCAGTTTTTCGGTGTAAGCAGAAAATTTTCGCATTTTTGATTGAAGAACGTTGTAGGAGTCACTCTCACATCGTTGCCCGGGTTTGGCATTACACATCTAATCTCCTTTGGGGTTACCTATATGCTATCCGTTTTGGCAACACCTCCCATCATCTACTGCACAAGGGGGACGCAAGGATAGTTAAAACAGAGGGAAGATAAGGATAATTCCTTATCTTCCCTCTGAAAGGTTACGCTACCTGCTTGGCATCCGCAGCAAGCTTCTGCGGAGTCTTACCATTGGCCGGGTTACCAAGAGCAGTGAAAGCCCAGCCATTTCCTTCCCGGGTAACCTTCGCCATAATCATCGCGTTATGGCTACCTGATTCACGCAGATCATAACGGACAACTTCCTTCCCAGTAGAATCATCAACCATCCGGCAGAAGACATTTTCAATCTTATCGAAGGTGTGACCACGATAAGAAGTAATAGTGAAGACCAAAGTGGTTGCTTCTGCTGGCAGAGCGGAAAGATCCACCTTAATCTGCTCGTCATCACCGTCACCACGACCCGTCAGATTGTCACCTGAATGGACAATGGCCTTCCCCGCGTAACGCTTCCTGCCAAAATAAACTGTGTCGAGGATGTTCTTCGCCGCATCCAGAACAATGACGCTGGCATCAAGGTCAATGTTGCCACCGAACAGACCCTTCTTCTTAGCATCCCAGCCAAGCCCGAGAGTAACGTTGGACAGGGAACTTCCAGCCTTTTCCAGCGATAGGCTCTGACCCTTTTGTAGTGATAGTCCCATTTCATTCTCCTTATTACTAATGTGAATTTTGCTATTAAAAATTATATCTGCTTGTTCCAGCTAATTGTTTGTTTCGAGTTTCACTAGAAGCTTTGAGAAGAGATCAATGAGTTCATTGTAGTCCAAGTAGGAACTGTATCGAACCCCTCGGTAGTCCTCAATTGAAGCAACTTTCTCCACAATTTCAGGGAACAGCCTATTCATGTCAATCGGCTTGAGAGAAACGGATGAAGGGAAGAAAGGAATTTCCTCAGCGGCAATACCCTTCTCCAACGCACGGTTCGTTTCATGGAGCACTGATTCCAACTTGTCCCGGTAGTGCTTCAAATTTTCCTGCGGATCGGGAGTCCCCACTCGCAACGAGCCTCTGTCACCACGGTAGCGGAAGTAGAAGTTCATACCATCAACTTTTCCGTAAGCGACTACGGGGATGTTGCCTTCAAAAGGTGCGGTGAATTTTAGGCCACGGTCAGAGAACAGCCCTTCAAGTACTGTTGCGGCTCGCCGCCGGGTTTCACGCTCGGAGACCTGTTGGGCTTCTTCATCTTCGTAATCCTCCACTGAAATCCCAAAGGGAAAGTCTTCGTTGTTGTCTGTCATCGTGCTCCTTTTCTTTGTGACTTCATCATAACATGATGAAGCGGATTTGTGTGTATTGACTACTTAGGCTTCTAGGTAGGCATAGACAGGGCTAAGGATTTCCTTCATAACCTTACGAGGGTTCCCACGGTCATATACATGTGTCTGAGCATGGTAAATAGCCTGTTCAGCGGCTTCCTTCTTGCGAAGATCCTTAGGGGTAAGCGGGTCTTTGAGGCTGAGTACCTGCTTTAGGATTTTCGTCTCCTGAATGGCGGTTCGCTGGTAGTCAAGGATAGAGTCAAAGAACTCCTTGAACTCTTCATGGAAATCCTTGGCTTCCTTGTACGCTTTATTCGCAGTATCAATTTCCGCACTAGAACTAAAGAAATTGTCCTTGCCTGCTTCAAAGAACTTCATCGCCTTCCCGAGCTTCTCTTCCATTTCGTAAATCTTTTCTGGAACCTCAGCAATGTAGGCAGAGTCAAATCTCTTGGACAGGTCAGACAGGCATTCCTTCGCCTTTTTGAGATCTTCAGCAATAGTGTTCATAGAAGTGGTCATCTGGGTGCGGGCAGCCAACTGGCTATCAACGACTTTTTTCTTCTGATTGATTTTCTGTAGCGTTTCATTGACGATCTTGGTTTTATTTTCCAGTAGGCTAAGAACGGAATTAACTTCTTCAGTCTGAAGTTTTGCCTTCAGGTTAGAGGAGAACAGCCTGCGAATGGGAGCTAAAACATGTGTCTTATGACTACTCTGCAACGCCTCGAGGGGTGTTGTTATCCCCAACGCTGAAAACGGCGTGGCAGAGAATTCCAAGGCAAACGTTGTTTCCAGAAGTTCATACTTTTCACCAGCCTTATACAGAAGCGATTCGTAATCGTTGAGGCAGTCTTGGATTTGGAGACGCATTTCTACGGGCAGCGCATTTCGGGAGCTAAACCTCTTTTGTATCAATCGGGGCATGAAAACACCAAGAGCGGTAACACCCATCCCTCCGAACAGGCCGGTGGCGGCGTTCTGAGCAACAAAAGAAACGAGTTCCATGTTCTAATCCTTAATTTTTTCGGTTGAAGAATTTGACTGCTGGTTCAACAATGCTATTGAATTCATCAATAGGGTTACGACTCACATAAGTATGATTTTCGGCCTCTACGATGTATCGCATAATTTCATTGTAGAGCACGGGATCGCTTTTGACAAATCTATTAATGGTATTTCGCATTTGTTGCGTTGTAGCGAAAACCGTATCGTTGAAATTGAGGCTTTCATTTACAAGGTTAGAGAATTTCCTGACCGCTGTTTCTGCCCTGTTGCCGGCACCATCCCAATCTGAGACATTAGGATCCCCCACGGCGTAACGCCATTGGGGGTATTCCAGCATTTCGCGGTACGCGACAATGCGTGTCTTGGCCGTAAAATGAGCAGGGCCAATTTCGCTCAAAAACATCGGGTCATACTTTTCTTTCATCTCGGAAAATTGCCCCGAGAGGTGGTCAAAAATGCTTTCAAGTCGAGCTAAATCAGCCCGCCCGATATTTACCCGCTTAAGTGCTTTACCGACAGCATATTCACTGCTTTTCGCTATGCTGTTGCTCAATTCTAGGCACGTCTTCATATCAGACGAGAGGGAAGTCAATTTCTTGCGAGTCGCCCGCAGTTGGCCCGAACTCATCTTCGAACGGCTAAGCTCATTGAGGAGTTTAAGAATGGCACTCAGCGTGTTTTTAGCATCTTTTGCCCTATTGAGGACGGTAACCGTCAGTTCAAAATCAAGGTCCGGCCACTGTGACGTGAAATCGTGGGTAACCGCAAGAATCCGGTCATTGATCGCATTGAATTCCTTCTCAAATTCGGCATACTTCTCCTGATATTCACCTAGTGTTTCCTGTAGCTTGGATAGCTTAGCTCCACCCTTACGGAAGTAAATACCGTAAACGGACACTGCCCCGATACCAACACCGATGGCAGTATCAGCAAAACTTAGAACATCCAAAACGTTTCCCCTTTTCTATGACAGGCAATAATAAGACCATAACATTGTTCCAGCGTTAAAGCAAATTGCCGACCCCAAAGGGCCGACAATTTGCTTCTACTTCTTTCGCAAGACTTCCGACAAAACCCGGCATGGCTTAATCGTGGCTTCAAAAACCTTTTCAGGGTTGCCGCCAGAATATTCCTGCGTTTCAGCTTTCAAGAGGCTCAAACGCGCTTCCTCCATCATATTCTTATGCTCAGCGGGAATCGTCTTGCGACCGCCATACCTGAAACCCCACAGGGTGTTCAATTCCTTACGCACCTTAGCGGCTTTCCGCATTGCCACGGGATTGTAATTCACAATTTTTTCAAGCATGTTCTCAAGCCGTTTGATAAGTGTCTCAGCATTATTTAGTCGGGAATCAATTGTGACGGGGAACCGGTAGAAGTCAATATCCAACGTGTTGATGTCTTCCATGGCGAGATTATAGGAATCAGTTGCCTTTTTGAGGGCGGCGGGTACCTTATCCCAGAACAGCGGGTCAAAATTCTTCTCAATATGGGAAATCTTCCGCTGTGCCTCTTCAAGACGTTCTCCGAGCACCTCCCCTGCCCGCTGCCCGTTGGTGATTCTGGTCTTCATAGAAGACGTATTTGAAAGGTAATGGTTGATGAGGTTCGGCAATGAATAATCGGCATTCTTAACGAAATTCTTATTCGCTTCCCATTGGCGGACAAGGTTATCGAATTCGCTCCTGCTGACATGTTCGTTTTTTAGCTTATTTAGGATAACGAGCATGTCTGCCAGACCCTCAGCATAATCATCGTGGGACTTATAGAAACGGTCACGGCTGTGCGGTGCGGCTTCCATCCCCCGATTCCCGCTTTTCGGGAACGCAAGTTGGAAAGATGACTTTGCGGACAGATACTTGTCATCCAAGGCCTTGAACCTCTTTGCCAGTTCGGCGTAGGTGAGTTCACACTGTGTTTTGAATTCGTTGAGTATCTCACTGTCAAGGATGTTACGCTTATGGTTAATAAACTGCCGGCCCTTTCCAGAGGCAAACCACGCACCTCCAATGGTTGCCGCACCAATGATGAAACTATTGGGGTCAAAGTCCAGCCCAGCCATCAAAAAATCAAGCACCTGCTTCTCCTATCACCTTCTGGACACATTCACCAATCCACCGCTCAACCTCTACTGCGGGAGTGGTGCTGCCAAAGGTCGGATGCGCAAAAGACATGGTATAAGTGCCGTTATCAACGGCCCACTTCGCATCCGCCCCCTTTTCAAGGGTGGGCACGTAAGCAATGATGTAACCAGTGTCAATATCGTTTAGTTCAGGGATATCCATGCGAAGGTATTCTCCTCCGCCATCATTACACAGGTACGCTCCGTCCATTAGGTCATAGACCTTAGCGGCGGCGGTAGTTGCCATTTCTTCCAGTGAGACAGTCATTGTTTTCCTTACTCAAGTTGATGATAAACCTCATTCTACTGTATGGAAACCAATAAAGCAAGTTATCCTTCAGAAAATAAAAAGGGACACAAGTTAGGTGCCAGTCCGGAATTATTCTTAATTTGACATCTGTGGAATCCTTCTTTATGATGGGAACATAATCACTCACAGAAAAGGATTTGAACATGGCTCCGAAACACACGACATTGGTAAAGCAGATGGCTCGCCTTGAAGCCATCCGTCTGCTTGTACTGAACGTACCCGGCCCCGCCGAAGAGTTCGTACATGACCAGCACGAACGTGGCGAAATTCGTGGCTACCGTTCATTTGCCCGAGAAGTGGGTGCCGTCATCGCTCGTATTGACATTACTCCGAAGGAAAAACTTGCGAATGTTACCCGCTTGGTCTCCTTTATTCCTCGTGAATTTATCTCCGACCCGAATGACAGGGAAGCGAGCGAGTATAGCAATGGTTATGAGAGGGGAGAGATTGAGTTCGCTAAGCGGGTTCGGCGTATCCTAAACTCTCCCGTTACCGCCTAAATTTGGTATACTGGGAGATAATACCTTCCACAATTTGACTACATACTTATGTGCTGATATAGTTTATCGTATTGGTACAAAACCCGAGAGATAAATCGGGTATCGTATATAAACTTAAACATTCACCTCACTAAAGAAAGACTAAACCTATTATGGCTTGGAAAATTTTCCGAACATCAATCATCATTTCGGTGATTGCTCTGATTGTCAGTTTCTTCTATGGCGGTTGGGCGGCAGTGGCAACTGTGGCGCTGCTGGGCATTATGGAAATTTCACTTTCTGCTGACAACGCTGTCGTGTCAGCCAGAATCGTTAAAAAGCTTAGCAAGAAGTGGCAGACTATCTTCCTGACTATCGGTATTTTCGTTGCCGTTTTTGTCGTCCGCTTCGGCGCTCCGATTCTGATCGTCTCCGCTGTGACAGGTCTTTCGGCCTCTGACGCTCTGGCGCTTGCTATGGAAAAGGGCCCTGCTGATCAGCCCGGCAGTTACGCTTACATTATGCACCACGAGCATCCCGCTATTGCCGCTTTCGGTGGCCTGTTCCTGCTTCTGATTGCCCTGAACTTCCTCTTTGAAGAGAAGGAACACTACTGGCTCTCATGGGTTGAGAAGCCGCTCGCTAAGATTGGTAACATTGACAACGCCGCTATTATGGTTGCCCTTGGTGTTCTCACCGCCATTGCCGCTGTCACACAGGATCTGAAGGTCGTCATTTGTGGTCTGGCAGGTATTCTGACTCACATGCTGGTTAGTGCTCTCGGTTCCTACTTTGAGAACCGCGAAGAAGAAGCCGCTGAACATGACGAGGAAGAAGCCTCCCATCGTAGTCCTAAGGATGCCATCATTGGACTCACAGGCAAGGCTGCCTTCTTCTCCTTCCTTTACCTTGAAGTACTGGATGCCTCTTTCAGTCTTGACGGTGTTGTAGCGGCCTTCGCTGTCACCTCCGACCCGATTCTGATTGCCCTTGGACTTGGTTTTATCGGTGCCCTGTTCGTCCGTTCCACTACCATTTACCTTGTTCGTAAGGGTACGCTGGATGACCTGATTTATCTGGACCACGGTGCTCACTGGGCGATTGGCTCACTGGCGGCTCTGCTGTTCGTATCCATGGTCACCCCCATCCCTGAACTGGTGACGGGTACCCTGTCGGTTCTTATCCTCATTGCCGCTCTGATTACTTCCGTGAAGCGGAATAAGCGTCTGATTGCGGAAGGTCATGAGGATGAAATTGAAGTCAAGGACCATGTTGAAGGTCTCGGTAAGCGCCACGTTGAACTAGACCTTCCCGTTCATAACCATCCTGAATCATCAACCGCTGTGGAGGATAAGGCGTAACATCCGCCATCATTGAGCATAAAAGGGGCCTACCATTTGGTAGGCCCCTTTTGTTGGTTCTCTCTTGAATGGATATAACGCGTAATGAATGGTACTCTGTATTTTTAGGATTACCTGTAGGATATAATTGCCACACTAAGGAGAAATCATGCTATCAACTAAAACGAAGATTTATAAGGAACTCGCTGAAATCCATTCCCGTGAGGAGAGTTTGCAGGCATCTTTGAAACTTCTTCAAAACATGACTCCCGAGCAGGAACTTGCGTTTGAACTCCACGAATACAACTGCCGGCGAGGTGATAACTGTAAGTTCCGATACGAAATGGCATGGTCCTTCGGAGAGCATAAACACTGGATGGATAAAGCGGTAAAAGTATCCCAATTCGCGGAAGCTCGACACATCCTTGCTATCTTGCACATCACCCAAGACAATAATTAATTGAAAGGACCAGCATGAAAATAGTTGCCATTACCGGCTCCGGTATTTCATCGGGTTCCGATATCAAAACCTACCGGGAGGATCCCCAATGGGATTCCTATGCTCAGGGAATGGCTCATTTCTCACGCTACGGAAATTACCTGCCTAAACTGTGGGAACACTGGACGCAGATGGCCCGCACCATTGAAACAGCCATCCCCAATCCGGCCCATTATGCGTTGGCTGAACGGGGTACAGCTATCATTACACAGAACGTGGATGGTCTTCATGTCCGGGCCGGGTCAGAAAATGTCATCGAGTTACATGGAAACATGTACTCCATGCGATGTCTGCGGTGTAAAAAGACAATGCCCTGCGACACTTCCACAACCTCTCCGGACTGCACCTATTGCGGTTCCTCTCGGATGCGCACCAACTCCGTATTGTTCGGGGAGAGGCTTCTGACAAGGAATGTAACCGAAGCCCAAAAACTTGTGATGGATGCTGATGTAGTGCTTGTCATTGGCACATCAGGTGTTGTATATCCTGCTCGGGCTTTGGTTGATCTGGCTATTGAGCACACTGAATACAAAACTCGTACCACGATCCTATTTGATCGCGTTCCATGGCCTGACCTCCCTGATTTCACGGAGGTTATTATTGGCCCAGCGGAGGAAACCTTGCCCCGTTACCTAAACGCTTTGTAGGGCGACATTGAGGGACATTCAATGGTCTTAAGAAGGAAGCGACTCTCAATGAGAGCCGCTTCCTTCTTCTAGTGGTTACTGTCTTCTAACTCGTCTTCCAATTCTCGGAGTTCGTCAAAGGCCTTCTGTCGGGCCTTCATTTCCGTTTCTTCAGCGGTGATTTCCTCAGCGGTCATTTTGCTGCGGTCGGGCATTGTCAGTTTTGCCATGATATATCCTTTACATTCAGTGATTAGTGTTAGGGGGCGATGCCGGTATCCCACTTATAGGTATCCGGCCCTTCTTCTCCGTTGCAGAACACCTCAACGAACTCATTGTATTTATCTCCCGTGAGAGCACGAACGATCTGATCGATGACCCAATCCTTATGATGGCTTCCATCAAAACCGCTCCACTGGAAAGCAACTGCCAGTGCTAGCGCCTGAGCGTTCGGGTCAGAGTTCAGCAGAGGTTTAATGTCCTCAGCCAAGGACTTGATTTCTTCTTCCTGATACTTGGGTAGATATTTTTGCTCAGCCATTGACCGCTCCTCATTAGATGTTTATGTATAGCCTTACCTTACCCCAATATCCAGAAATTTGTCAAGACGCTGGGAAAGTTGCTATTTGTGGATGGATGTTGTATGCTTGAACTATCATATTCACTTAGGGAGAAAATCATGTCTTATCTAAAGAGTACAACCTGTTTCGTGAACAACGCTATTGGTATTGACCCCGTTGGTTGCGGCTGTATGGATTGTATCGTCGGTGATTCCATTCCCGTCGATCAGGTGAGTACTATTGAAGATCTCCTCCGTGAGCATTGGGATCAGGATCGTGAAATTATCAACCGTGATCATCAAACCATGCTCATCTATAAGAGCTTCTCAGGTAATCCAGTATGGGAAAGCATCAACGGCACCGATGTTGAGATTCTCCCCGAAGAGACATATTATCCGATGGATTATGACGCAGAAGCTGAGGATCCGATTATCATTATTCACCCTCCATACCATGTATGTGATTCCTGTCGGTCAGGTGAGAGTATCCCCGCTGATTCTGGTCGGAAATTCACTAACGCGTACCGCCGTTATTTGAATGGTTCCACCCTGTACAACATGTCTGATTCGGTTCTGGTGGTTTTCAAGGAACTGTGGGAGGACGATGAGTATGAAGTCATTTCCATCAATACTTCTGACCCAGATAGCGTAGAAGTATTGACCGACTAAGGAATAATTTATACGGGTATGGCATCATTGGGGTATTCTCTATCCGCCGATGCCATACCCGTTTCCGGCGGTGAACAGGTAATTGATTTCGAAAAAGAATTTCCATTTTGGATTGAAACCCGATATCTGGTGGAACAACAGATTATACTAGATAGCATTATGGTTCAATAAATGGGCGAGCAATTACAGGAGGAGGTTTATTTTCGTAGCCGTAAATATTGCGGTATAAAAATATGATTACTCTATGTAAGGGGACACAATGAATAAAGCTCTGGGTTGGAAGAAAAAGATAGCTTTTGGCGGTGCCATGGTCATCGTCTTAACCGGCTTGACCACAGCAGGCTCAGCCGTCGCAGCCCCATCAGCGCAAGCGGTTACCAAAAGTAACTGCTATGTAAAATACAGCGATTATTTCTACGTCAATGGCACGCGTACTCGCTTGATTTTGGGGACGTACTGTTATTATGATTACAATTGGTGGGAAGAAACTTTCCTGCTCAACAAACGTGACGGGTGGTACTTGAAGTAATTTTCTTTGATACCCCTTTCGACCATTGAGGCCCGCTTCTTTTGAAACGGGCCTCAATGGTCGAAAGGAATCATTTTTTATGGGAGTTACGCTCAATACCCATACACATTATATCGGTTATCATATTCAAATATTTTATTGGCTTCGTCTTACGGTTTGACAATAGTGTTAACTTCAAAATCCCGGCCATAAATCTTCCGAGCTTCCGCAACACTCATACTCTTACCCACGTAGGGCAAAAGGTCATTGTTTGAACCGCTAGGACCAGACGCTCCCGGGAAAGCTGTGATAAGCAAGGATGGGTGGTGTTCTGTACCGGGTAGGGTGGGGTTATCCACGAGAACAATAGTAGCGAAATCAGTGTTCTTGTGACTCTTCACCTCAGCAACGCATATGGGCTTAGCCTTCTCGTTTTTTTGAACTACGGTCAGAGGGGTGTCATCACTGAGTTCGCTGGCAAGGGTCATACCCAATTTGCCTTTGGTTTCCACCATCAGATAACGCTTGTCCGAAGCGAAGGAACTCGGGTCAGCACCACGGGCAATAAGTTTCTCTCGGTCGTCACCTTCCAGATTCTTCCTCTGCCGAGCAGCCAAAGTAAGAACCTCGTTGAGGTTTTTGGTCTCAGTAAAGGTCGATCCCGCAGTATCAGTGTTAAAGTGCTTACGCTCGGTGTCAGCGAAGTAACCAGCGAACTTTTCGGGCATCAAATGTGTGTGATGGAGAGGCAATCCATTTTTCCGACGATCCAAATTGGTTTCGTTAGCGGCTTCCACTGTCTTAATGCGTTCATCAATCAGGGCACGTTGGCTAGCCACAGTATTCCTGCGTTCTTGCAGTGCTTTGATGCGGGTGTTGATCTTATTCAAGTCTTCCTCGGCGTTCTCCTCGGAAGTGGTAACCATACCCATTTCAATCTGTTCTACAACGGTTTCATAATGGCGGTCCAGCTTGCTGATTTTCTCATTGATGCTATTGGTCTCTACCATGGTGGCTAGTTTCTCTTTCTCCAACCGCTCAAGGGTTCGAGAAGATTCCTTCCGGTACCTTTCATAATCCTTGGCACCTTGAAGTTTTACGTCATACTTGCTTTGTAGCTTTTCCGCACGCTCGGGGTCATCCTGCCTAATTTGGTCAATTACCTCAGGGGTTAGGAGGTAATCCCTTTTAGCATCCTTGTATGCCTCTTCGTTTTCGGGAGTTGGGTTTGCTTCATAATCTGCTTTGGCACGGGAGAGTGCTGTCTTAGCATCACCATAGCATCGGGGTCCGCCTGTATAACACATTTTTATTCCTTCGTCGGAGGGTAATTAGAATAATTCTAGCGATGCAAAAGAATCTAAGAGGGCTTACCTTAAAAGTTTGACGGACAGGGATTTTACTGATACGCTGAATGAATGAATACTCTCATTGATAACTTTAAGACAACCCGCGAACAGGCTAGCGTGCTGGAATTTGAACTATACCCCTTCAAGGAAAAGTTTCACCGGTTCCTGCGGGAAAACGACCCTGCCGGCCGGGCGGATTACAAGATTTTTGGTTGGTCGGATTCAATGAAGCCGACGAAGCACCGGTTTGCTTTGCCCTCCGAAGAGTACACGCTGAATCTATCCATTTCCACGGAGGAAGCCATCGCTTTCGTTGCCATGGATGAAGATGAGGAGCTACACTTTATGATTCCCGTTGAGTATCTTGAAGATGCCAACTGGGAGAACAAGATTCTTGCTGAGATGGAATCTGATGAGAACCTTGTACGCAATGAACTCATTGAGATGGCAGGTTTCGATGAGGCGAGTAAGGTGCATATTCATACTGAGCTTTATGCGGTTCGCGGACCAGCAAACCCGGCGTTTGATGAGATTTTCCGGGTCTCCTATGGAAAGACTTCTCCTATCTCAACCCTATGGTTGGGCGAACTCGTTACGCGTTATCGCTTTGCCGAAAACAGTGCCCACTTTTATTCCAGAATCTCACATGGCCTGTATTCGCATCTACCCTATCATCTGATTGAACGTGGGTACAGTTCAGAGTGGGAAAAGTACCGCACATTGACCCCGAAACAGCGTCACGAAAAGTTGAAGACCCTGATGGAGGAGTAGGACTAGGACAGGTTAAACGTTTGCGGGGCTGTTAATGTTACCAGCCCCGCAAACGTTTTTGGTTTTACTCCCAAACGGGAGCCATCTCCTCCAGATGTGTAGCGAGAATCTCATCTTCTACAAAATAGGGATCCTGTTTCTCTGTGGACGCAATATTGCCCACAATTTGACCAAGACGAAGGTCGGGGTTCTGCATCCAGTATCGCTCCAAGCGGGCGAGTACATGAGGAATACGAATTGTATCCCGTGTGCCGGTGATAACACCAGCCGTGGTTTCAGTTGCGGTAGTGTCCGTTACTGGTTCCATTTTCTATCCTTAATTTGTAGATTTATTTCGGTCCCCCAATGATAGGTTCATTAGGTGTTAATCATTCTATCACCTTATCGAAATGAAACTAAGTGTTATGGTAAAAATGAACCCGGGAATTTACTCCCGGTTTGCTTTGACGACCGCAAGCACCTTTTTTGCTAGGCCCTCTGAACGGTTATGAATAACATTGAAAACACACTGCGAGACAGGATCGGCGCCTTCAAGTTCCTGAACGGTTACCTTCCATTCCGCCGTATTGATAATCACCTTTTGTGACAACCCGTTGCCCGCATTCCCTAAGAAAGACTTATACGGGTAGTTTTCACGAAACAATAGGAACTGAAAATTATCGGTGAGGGTTTCCTCGATCAAAGCACATTGGTCAGCGAATTCCTGCTGAGCGTCTCTGATAGTCTGCAAATTCGGTCTTCCTGAAGATGATTTCATCGTACTCCAAACCTCCCCAACATTCCTTTCAAACCGGAAATATTTGCTGAGGCGGTCTTCAACTTGTCGCTGATATCGTTTGCGGGTTTCGGGGCACTTGAAGAAGAGGAACCAGAATTGAAATTTTTATGGAAATCATCTTCCTCAATGATCTCTCCAATGAGCACTTCAGGGTCATTGCTATCCATGATACATCCTTAGTGTAAATGGTTGGTAACTTTCATTGTAACCCAAGTTTATCTCATAAACAACCTTGCTGATAAGATTAACTGAATCAGAATGAAAGGGAACCTCTATGTATGAACCCGATGAGCGTTACGATATCGTGGAAGAAGCACTTCAAGATACCAAGCGTGGCCCTATCCGGCCTAGCCGGAAACTTACGACGATGGTTGGTTTAGCCTTCCTGTGGGTGGTGTTAGACCTTGCGTTCCTTGGCTATATATTCGTTTCAGGATTGACCTTGGGAGCTTTGACAACATTGATGGTTTTCACCTTTGTCGCCCCCACCTTAGGTGTGACTTTATTCTTCCTCGGATATTCCCGCCGGTATCGGTTTGTGCTCGGGAAAACAGTCGAGCGGTCAGGTTTGGTGGTTCTCGGTGTGGCAATACTCAACATCGTAGCGTGCTTTATTCTCAGAGGCACACTCTGAAAGACGTAAAGCACTATTCCAGCCTCTCGGAGGCCAGACGGCTAACGGGTTAGTAAGCTCCATTCATATTCGCTCACAAGGCCATCTAGGCTGCTCTGGACAACAACTTCAGGGCGGGCAAGTTCAAGCTGAGTAATGACATCCAGCCGGCGGGCATAGTCAGGATGGGTTCCCACGATAAGGCGGGTCTGCGGGCGTTGGGTAAAGACACCAAGTTCCAATAGTGTAATGGGGCACAGTGTTTCGGAGGGAAACCAGAAAAGAACAGTGTCAACACTTCGCAGAGCCTTGTACTCCCACTTGATTTGTTCAACGGCAATATCACCTGTGAATTTTGTGCTCCGACGCGGGTTCAGGGCTACCAATTTTGAATGGTGGGAAAGCTTACTAATGATTTCAGACTGCCAATCTGGACAGCCGGTAATTCCGCCAGCAAGAAATAAATCCGCGTGCTCGGGGTATTGGTTTGGAGCTTCAACTACCTGCAATTGTCATCCTTCGTTTGAGTAATGAGTGTTGCGGAAGCTCGGAAGATTTATGGCCGGGATTTTGAAGTTAACAC
>JACRYO010002323.1_pt1 | contig 17768 bp, 18 predicted proteins | sample 8023221 | NCBI WGS metagenome assembly JACRYO01 (sample SAMN15823180, study PRJNA655841) | gut metagenome | isolation source: fecal sample D85 from dog with diarrhoea from SPCA | host: Canis lupus familiaris | place: South Africa: Mmabatho, Mahikeng | collected 2019-09 | reverse complement strand
TCCCAACAAGAATTACCGGCTGAATCCCAGTGTTTCCACTCATCGCGGTTATAGTTTACAGATTTCTCAGGCTCCACCTTTAAAGATTCAAGTGCTTTGTTGCTTGTGCCTTTATCAACGGGTGCGTCCCCGCCAAGCTGTTTAGTTTCACCGCCGATTTCTATGATAAGACCTTTAGATCCTTTAAGGAAACTGGAAATATCAAAGCCATCAGCGGTAACCTTATTAACCCAAGCTTCAACTGATTTTGATTTAGCCTGAGCGAAAGCGGCAACACTATCTGTTCCAGCGGGGACTGGTGTTTTAAACCACGCAAAAACCATTGAGAGTATGAATAACGCCCAGATGATTTTCATAAAGAAACCGCCGCCACTGTTTCGTCTTGCCATTATGTCTTGCCTTTCGTAGAAACCTGTACGGTTTTTCTATCGTCGTCACGGTGCTGACGCATGAGGATCAGCACCGCGACGACTTACTCATTAAACTGTTGGCCGGCTTGGGCGTTTTGGCAAACTTGGCCTTTGCGGCAAGGAACTGGGTAGAGAGTTTGATGGCTTACTGGGGAGCCTTGACGCGGGCTTATTAGGTAAAGCTGGGGCAGACTTTTTAGGAAGCTCTGCCGGTTCCGGGTTAGAAGTGAAAATATCATCCTCAGAGAAAAGATCAAAGGTATCCTCTTCATTACCCTTCAAAGTATCTGAATTATGGGTATTATTCTTGCCGCCGAAGAGATCAAATTCATCTTCGTCATTGTCCTCAGAGGGGATACCAAAGATACTGTCATCTACTTTTACAGAGTGACTTGATGAAGTGTTGAACCCTCCAAAGGGATCAACAAAATCATCTTCCACAGGGGATTCCTTCAATTCCCGAAGCAATTCAGCTTGCTTTTCGTGCTTTATTGATTTCGGGGAGGCTTTCAAAACACTATCCATATTGAAATCATCTGATTCTGGCGATTCCATTGACTCTTTTTCCAAGGAAACGCTAGGCTTACCTCCATCTTTCTCAATCTGGGCTTCATTGAATGAATTCAACTTACCGAGTAGACCACCCTTTTTCTTGGACTTTGGCTTTGGTTCATCTTCAATAGGGTCAGAGAAGTCAGAGACAATCTCAGGAGCCTGAGGTTCCTTCTTCATTGATAAACGCTTACGTTCTTTTGTGCGTTCAGGGGTTTCAGGCTCAGCAGGGCCATCACCGTCAGGGTCTTCACCGGCAAGGAACTTATCAATCCAATCCTGATCAGCATAGTAACCTTGGAACTGCTCACCTTCACCGAACACCTGAACATAACCGCGTCCCTTGATGTTACCCGGCAAACGAGTAGCATTATCATTGTCAAGAGTCATCTGAGAAGCGATGGTATCAGCTTTACCAGCGGCAATACGACAAGCAAGGTTCTGCTTCAACTCACCATAGATAACCGTAGCATCGGGACGCTGGGTGGCAAGCACAAGGTGAACACCGGCGGCACGGCCTAGACGGGCAATGTCACCAATAGCCTTAGACGCTTCGCCCTTCAACTCGTTTTCTTCCTTGACCTCATCAGAAGACTTAGCAGGAGACTGGGCAAGGAACATGTAGGTCTCATCGACCAAAACCATCAATGCATAGGGAACTTCTGGCAAATCCTTGAAGTGGTTTACCCCACGAGCTTCCATCTCAGTGTAGCGATTCATCATCTCTTCATTGGCATAACGGATAATTTCCACACCGTCAGCAACGTTCGTGGCGATACCCATAACAACGGGGTCGTATTTGACATAAGGGGATAGTTCAACTCGTTTAACGTCAATACCGAGGAAGCGCCAACGGTCAGAGTGCTGAATGCAGTGGAAAATGATATTACGCTGGATAGTCGACTTACCACCACCAGTTGTACCGGTAATCAAAGACATGGGAGCCTTTGATACATCCCAGAATACTTCACCTTCGGTACCGAGTCCAAGGGGGATCTTATCCCATTCACCCTTTGATGAACCGGGGTAAGGGGCATATTCAGGAATTTTCGTGACCGGGGCACAGGATACCATTCCTTTAGAGGAATGCCATTTGTAAATCCATGTGTTGTCGTCGGTAACTGTTCCATTGAAGTGACGTTCAAAGTTCTCACGGTTTTTCTGCTCTTCGGATTTGTACCGTGCGGGGAAATGAACATGTGTTTCCCCGGGTATGGTAAGTTGCTCCCAATTTTTGATGCTGACATAGGCCCATGGGTTGATGGAGTCCTTGTTGGAATAACCAAGTTCAGAGGCAGCTACTTCATACATGCGCATAAGAATAGAATGCCGCTGAGCAAAAACTTTACTGGTTCGGCTAAACACGACAAGAAGCAGGAAAGCCCATAACAATAAAGCACCACTATTACCAACAATGGTAAGAACAGTGGATACGGCAGCTAAAACTATGTAAAGATTCCGCCATACAAGCCATTTCCCGAATTTTGGGTATTTCATTTTATCGGTTGGGTTACCCTCTTGGTCCTTGACGTAAATCGGGTATTTATCTTCAATAAAAATAAATTTGAGGGTGCGGTTCATAATGTTGGCGAAAGATGCTGTAGGCACACCATTATTGATACGGCTGGGGCGGAACTTTCTATCCCAGAGGACACCGAATCCAATGAGAAGGAAAATGATGCCCGCCGGTAAGGTGAAGACAGACCAGAAGCCAAGGCTGTCAGCGATTTTCCCGCCTTCAACAGCGAGAATAGTGGATGAGTATAGCAAGATGTTCCTTTTCTGTATGCTTAGCACAGTTTGTAGTTATCTCTATCGGAGTCCATCCCATGATAGAGAACAAAAAGTGTGTAAATGTCAGCCAGATATCATGGTATTATTATCAGGTAAGCAAAACGAACCACACAAAAGGAAGTCATCTATTGGAGCATACAGAGTCCTCGCAGAACAGTACCCCATGTCGAGAAAACATTGAGGTATATGATTCCCCATATTTAAGTGATTTTGATGCTCTCGCTTTCTTGGAAGAAAACCCGCAGGTAAAGGGTAAAGAAGATGAGCGTGACGTTCTGTTGAAGGCTGAGGTGCGTCATAAGATGGCACAGTCTAATACTGTGGCTCTAGCTAAATCACTATGTGCTAAGTGCCCGATTAAGGATTCTTGCCTTGAATGGGTTATCGCCACAGAAACCGAAGATACTCTCATTTATGGTGTAGCCGCAGGATATACCCAGAAAGAACGCGTGCAGGCTATGCGCCGCCGCGCTGCATAAAATTTCCCCGTATAAAGACCAAATTTAGCGTGTGGTATTATTGCATAATACCGATATAAATTTTGGTTGATTACACTAATCAATTCGTACTAATTATACAGAAAGAGAAACAAATGAATCTATTCACAGTCGTTGGAAACGTGACCGAAGATCCGAAGCTACGTTATACTCCATCAGGAACTCCGGTTGTTAACTTCAGTATTGCTGAGACCCCCCGCAAGTATGACTCTGAATCAAGGCAGTGGAAGGATTCAGGCGAAACTAACTACTACCGTTGCACCGTCTGGAACAAGCAGGCCGAAAATGTTGCTGAGACGGTAGTCAAGGGAACCCGCGTCATCGCGGTTGGAAAGCTACGTACCGAAAAGTACGAGCGTAACGGTGAGATGGTGACTTCCACTAACAACCTTGATATCGACCACATTGGTCCTTCACTGGCTCACGCCACTGCTACTGTCACCCGTAACCCGTCCGAAGGCGGTAACACTGGTGGATACCGTAACAACGGCGGTGGCTACTCTGATGCCGGCAATTCCGCACCTTCCAACGGAAACTACGGAAACGCTCCGATGGGTGGATACGGTTCCACGAATAACGACCCTCCCTTCTAATTCTAATCACTGATATTGGGGCTGTACGGGACAGTATAGCCCCAATATCTTTTAACCGCAAGTTCAATTATTCTTTACACAAGTAAGGCCCCCAAAAATTTTGGGGGCCTTACTTGTATCCTATCTTTGAATGTAAGCGAACAATGCGTGCTCACTGACATCATAGGCTGAGCGTTCATGGTCACGAACCTTAACTCCGGGGTCTCTTACCCCGCCTAGATCATTTGGCCTACGGTTAAGCAAGCAGTCAGGGTATTGTGCTTTATCTTTACTACCATTGCTACGTGGGCGAACAATGTATGCATCAGGGTATGAGATTGCTAATGCTCCCACAACCATTCCCGTGCGGATAATGTCCTTGGGGTTCAAAGCATCACGTTTACCATGTTTGAATCCTTTAGGGTCAGCGACCCCTTCAATACCCATAACATGATATTTGATGTCGGTCAGTTCTTCTTGTATTCTGCGAACAACCTCTTTGGCCCACACAACACTATCAGGCATTTCATCGGTGCGGCGGAACGTTGAAGAAACAAAAATTTTCCCCTGATCGTTTCTGATACAAAATCCTATGTACCGGGCACCGGGGTCAATACCCACAACGATGATATCCCCGGCCTTATAGGAGTCTTCTATTTCTTTACACCACTGCTCGCGGGTTTTGAGCGCTGTCACTGATTTCTTAACCGGAGACTTCATCACAGGTGGTGAGGTTGTGGTACTAACAATTAAAGGCATTGAGCACGCTGGGCATACGGAGGATGCAACAGAAACATCGCCCCCGCACCATTGGCACTTGATTGAGGACGATGTTTCTGTTAGCATATTACTCTCTTTACTGGATGATGGTATCTGCGTAGTCTAGAACCTTCAGGAAGTTGTCTTCTCCTGTTTCAAGGTAGAAGTCAAAGAAATCAAGGAACTGTTCGGATGGTACCTGTGATGCCTTTTCGACATTGAACGTGTGGATAAGGAGCTTCCGAAGCTTGCCATAATCAGCATTAGCATCATTGACAAATTCCTTGAACTGCTCCAACATGTTGTTGTCAAGGCGGTTCTCGTTAGTTAGAGCGGGAAGGTGCTCAACTGGCGGGAAAACATGGAACGGAGCGGAAGCATCAGTAAGCGGGTTAGACGCTGGCTCGTCCATGGTCATAGGTTCCACCTTAGTATTCTCTAGCGTCTGGAGAAGCGACTTGGCCGCTGCCTGACGTTCAGCCTGAGTCTGAGGCTGGTTATTCGGCTTGGTCACGGCAGGAGATTCTACACCATTGGTTGCCGGAGCCTGAGTACGCTGGGTCTGGTTCGGAGCCTGAACAAGTCCCAAAGCCTCATTGACCTTGGAGAGATCAAACGACTGATTCACGATTTCCATACCTGCCTTGAAACGCTCCAGAGCAAGCTTTCCTACCTGACCAACCCACTCATTGACCTGAGCATTGTCTGTTGGAATGGGGAGAATGTTTTCGATGGTGTCAATGACAACACCTCGAACACGGGTATGCGAGTTAGCCATACGGTCGGAGCGACCCTTGCCACTTGCCCATGCGTGAATTTTGTCTGCGATAGCCATAATGATTTGACCGAAGAGAGCTACATCTTTTTCGGTGAAATTACGACCACTGGTAACCAGCGCCTTACGGGTGAAAGATTCCATGCTAAAAGCAGCCAACACGGAGTACGACCCGAGGTTACGGGTGCCATCGCTGTTGAATTCCTTCCACGCAGGTTCTTCTTCGACAGCGACATTGCGATTGGAACGCTGTACCTGATTCCTATTAGAGGGAGCAGAATTATTTGCGGGTGCGGCATCCTGATTCTTCACAGGAGCCTGAGCAGGAACGCGGCCACTGGGAGCAGGGTCAGCATCAGGGTGAGTAAGGTGCTCGTTAGTCAGGCTACCGTTAACACCAACGAGGATGTTGTTCACGTTTTCCTTAGCGACTTGCTGATTGGGGCGCAATTCAGCAATCGGAGTTTCCTTAGGAATTTCCTCTTTGGTTTCCGTATTCTTCTTCTTCCGCTGAGATTCAATACGGTATGCGATGGGGGTTCCCTCATCATATGCCTTCTGAACTTGCTCAAATTCAGGGGCGGACTCATTAATCCACGCCTTCTGCGGGTACCTCAAACCTTCAGTCTGGATTTCCACACTCGCTACCCGACCGTGGTTTCCCTTAGGTTCCTTGAAACGGATATCGATGACTTTACCGACACCCTTCTGAACCCAAACTTCAGTGCCTTCACCATCATGGGATACAAATGCTTGGCCGGGGCCAGCAGGCATATTTGACATGTTTTCCTTCTTTGTGTAGTAGTAATTATAGATGTTCGCAGTATATATTCTGAAAACAAGGCGGTTGACCTAGGAGGCCGTTTCCACCTACTTAGTATATCATACAAAATACTATTTTTTTCGGGGGAAACGGCCAACTATTTTAATTATTTTCGAGGGTTGAACGTCCAAAGTTCAACATCAATCAGCGGGTACGAAGCGGCAACTTCCTCAATCATTGGTCGGGCTTTCGCCCATTCCAAACCGCCAATACCACAGCCGATCTGAGGCAGTGCAAGACCACTTAGCTCCAACTCCTCAAGACCATCAAACGCGGCCCAGAGCGAGGCTTCCAGCAGGTCATACGTTGCGTTTTTACCCATCTTGACCTGTGAAGCCATATTGAAAATATACTTACCATCCACCTCTGACTTCATGATGAACACATCACCGCCATTCAAACCGGGAGTCCGGCAGTACTGAGCATAAGCCTTATAGACATCTGGGTACAGTTTGCGAACCGTCACAGCGATACCGCTGCCCATCACACCCTTGCAATTGACACCATGCCCGATAGCCGGCATGTCGGTGGTGAAAATATCGCCTTCTTTATATGTAATCATACTGTAAGTATAACACCTCTCTGATATTAGTTTTCGTGGATGGGGCAGTGTGGAGCTTTAGTGGGGTGATCTACTGTATCGGGGAACATACCGGGTTTGCCAGTACATCCGGGGACAACTTTACCCGGGAAAATACGCAACCCCCGAGTTAGAGAGTCATCATCCTTAGCCTTAGCATAACCACCGAATTCCTTCTTCACTGAGATGATTCTAGACGGTGGGATGCGAATGGTCGCGCCATTTTCAGGTGAGACTTCAATGTGATAATTGACCACATGGAGCATACCTTGAATACGCTGTTCTTTGATTCCACCCTTCTTCTTGTCGGGAACACGTACCATAATAATCACTGAGGTGGATTCCAATGGGCCGAAATCGATGTTTTCCCCAGAGAATATCTTGAAGGTTGTAGCGAAGTGACCAGCATACTTATCGAACCCTAATTTCTTCGGATAGGATTTTCCAACAACCTCACGAACGGATTCTTCCGCTGTACGAAAATTACGCTGGAAGCCATCGGCAAGACTTTGATCAACGCCTTGGCTAATATCCGTAATCTGCCAACTGAAGCTTTTACGATACGCGTCGGTTTGAATCTTAGCGGTAAAATAATCTGTTTCCCAAATCCATAATGAAATGTTCGGGTCTTCTCCAAGTCTCCACGGTATTCCTTCCATGGTCATTTCCTCCTTATGTGTAAGTTATTAGAACTGATACTGCTGCGAAATCCAATATACCAACCAGCCTACCCCGCCCATGATAGCGACGGAAAACACTGTGAAGGCAGCCCATTTAGTGAAATCACCCACCCAAGACAAATCTTTGGGTTCGTGCCCTTCCTTATGCTTACGTTCCTTTTTGACGCCGGGAATCCATTCCTTAGCCTCCTCTTTCTTGTCAAGAGGCTGAGGTAGCGGCCTTGGTGCCGGGTCGGAAACTTTCTTGACACTTTGAGCCATGTCAAGATTTAGTGGGCGGAAGACAATCCTATCTACCTGTTCATCCTCGTCAAAGATGTTTTTGTTAGCCATCATTATCCCTTATCGTTAGTGATGTTTTCGAACCATTCCCCTGAGGGCATTCTCAGAGTAGTTCCCGTCTGAAAGTTTTCCTGTAACCGCTCTATCGCTGTGCTGTATCCAGCGAAAACATGGCTGGATTTTTCGGGTGCCAGAATACATAGTTCCTCAGAATAATCCATGTGTTTCTCTACCAGAGAAACAAAAACATTCTTTTCGGAAATAGCCAGAGCAGATGGAAGTCTCGTGTCCTTACTGGACAAGCATATAAGCGTTCCCTCCATTTCCGTAGAAACAAGGGGTTCTACTTTATCGTAATTCCCATAATTAGGGTAATCGTGAGGATTCACGTTACGAGTAAGAATATAGGTTCCCATAGGGCGTAAGGTATAAGCTTCATAGGAACCATTGAGGGAATTATAGGCAACAAAGGTTTTATCAAATTCAGTGTTTATAACAGGAAGTGATGTATAAGCCCACTTTCTGATATCGTGGAGAGGGTTATTACTTTCACTTTCATAGAATTCATGTATGGGAACGTTTTTAGCGTAATCACCCCATGTAATCATAAGGTCTTCGGCTGAGAGTTTGATTTCTCCATGAAGTAATTGCGCGGAGGGATAAAGTTCTTCAAATAGAGATGCCTCCCACTCATTATAATCCACCGTTCAACACCTCCTTGATATCTGCAGGCAATGCTACCCCCGTTAGCAGAAAGCATTCTTCATCGGAAAGCATAAGGACAAATTTCTCTTCTTTGAAAATTTTGGGTAGTTTTGCTCGGATACCTGAGGTGTGAGTACGAGCAGTAGCAATACCAATTTCGTCGTTGATAGTTCCCAACGTTCCGTTGCCGTTTTCTATACTGCTACCAACTGACCGCGCCAGACAGTCAATCTGGTCCTTACTGAACCAATAAGGCATACGCTCATTAGTTTTTGTCATCGCTAGCAACATCCTTAACACTTACCGGCTTTTCCATGCCGGAGAAAGATAGGGTTCCCTTATATTCACCAGAGATTGAACCCGATTCAATAATAACGATTTCCCCCGGCTCGCATTCGCCGCTTACACATACAGCAATGAACTGACTGCGGAGTTGCGTGGCCTTTACTTCGCCCGTGTAACCTGACTTCTCGCCATTGATGAGAACGTTCTTGTTCTTATCAGTGCTGATATCAGCAATAGGGCCAGCAAAGACTTCTGCGATAAAAGCATCAGGGGCACCCGTGTACCCTTCCATCATCTTTCCCATAAAGTTGTCGGGGGCCAGCGTAGTCGCTGATCCATAAACCTGAGTGCCCGGGTCGATCTTACCGCCGACAAAGGTTCCACGGGCCACCCACGCCCGTTCAGATAGCTTGTCACCATCTACCGTGGGGGCAACAAACATCAAAGTTCCCGCAAGTGATGTATATACAGCAATGAAAACAACCATTGCCAGTACTGCTAAGGAGATTATTGTCTTCGCAATTCCAGTAATACCACGCGCCGCAGTGGCAACATGATTACGTGCTGATTCTGATTCAGGAACAGCAGCACCAGAAGCGGCAAGCGGTGAAGTGTAATTCTCTGATACCTCTTCGGTATTCTTACTGCGGGAAAGTTTAGTTCGTTTTATCATAGTGCTAACTCTATCGGAATGAGGAATTATTTTCTGTGCTTAAAGAACTGCGGCTCCTCCAATTGGGGAAGAGCCGCAGTTACATTATTCTAATGTGGGCAAATCGTCAAACCCTCAAAATCTGCGGGGTTAGCACCTTCTTCTAGAACAAAACAGAACCCATCAGGCATAGGGTCTTCCTGACCCCAACCATAACTTGTCGGTGCTCCAATTGCAGAAGCAATGAGGCCGGTGGCAACGAAAGCAAGTAGAAGAGAAGGACCAAAGGGAACATATGTCCGTTTACGCTTTTTCTTTACGGTTACTTCAACGGGAGTTCCATCAGTAACTTCAATGGGATTTGGCTCTACAACGTCTACGGAGGTCTCCTCTTCCCGTTTTACCGCTTCCATAATTTTCTTTTCAGCATTCCACACCGTTGATTCAGAAGTGGTTTTCTTCACCGTAAGGCCTAGTAGTTTCAGTGCTGGCATCATTAGGAGAGCAATAATCGCAGAACCGAGGAAGGCAAGCATCATATTCAATGGGCCTACCCACCATGCCAGCAAGGTACCAAAGGCGAACATGAGTTTAACATCAGCCCACCCGAAGAACCGCAGGAAGGAGAGTACGGCAAAAATGAGGACAATGCCAAACCACACGGCTAAGGATAGTTTGTCATCAAAAGAAAATGACGGCCAAAGCCATATAATGACGGGCACCCCAATGAACTGTGCCAACGTGGTAGGCTCACTGGGAATCTTCATCAAAGCAAAATCAGTAGTAGATGACAATACCAGAAGATACCCTAACACCCCTACGGCGAGACTGGAATAAACACTTCCGTTTGATAGCCAGTACGCTAAATATGATGTGGCTAAAGAACTGACAACAGCACTTCCGATTACGAGCTTCCATTTGAAATTACGATCCCCATAACCTCGCTCCCGCCATGCTGGTATTTTCCAGAAGGACAGCCCGGCGAAACCAAACGCAATAGCGAACGCTGCGATACTAAATATAAGCAATGTATTCCTAAGAGACTAGACTGAGTATGCCTGACGAATTTTACGACCGGCTTCTTGCATCAGAGCGTTTTCAAATTCTGCCAACTCTGATTGCCTGTGTCCCTTATATAGGCTAGACAGTGACTTATTCTTATTCCACGTCTTATCAATAATAGAGAACAGAGCGGAGAGGGAAGCGCCGTCAGTTTCAGCGTCCTGTTCCATAGCGGTTGAAACTAATGCGGCGGAGAGGAGGGTCTTCTCCAAATCCAATTCAATTGAATCAACGGCGGTTTCCTTAGCGACAAGAGGAACCGTGAAGTCCTCTGAATCTAGGGTAGTTGTCGAACGAAGGTTGGAGACCATCTTAATTGAAATGGAATCCTTGGAGACCTTCTCCGGGGACTCGCCTAGCATCCTCGCCAGTTCAACAATGTTTGGCTGTCGGCCATTTTCCGCTTCAAAAGTGGAGATGGCTCGTGAATGCTTCAATTCATTATCCGCAGCGGCACGACCATGAGACTTGCGGTTAAGGTTATGTACCCATCGTTTCAGTACAGTGTGTAGGTAAGCGGCAAACGGGATACAAGTGGAGTCATCATAACGGGCAACAGCATCCATTACCCAAATGTAAATCTGTTGCTGGACATCCTCATTATCAGGTATGTGCTTTTTGATGCTGGACATGTTATTACGTAGAAGAACAAAAGCAAATGAACCATAGAACTTACAGAGGTCGGCAAGATAGTCAGCCGGCAGAGCAGAAAGATCACGGCGGTAAGTGTTATAGGTTAGGCGTAGTCCCTTAATTTCAATGTTGGGATCCTGTGTGTTCCACTCACGGAGAAGGTAATACGTTTCTTCACCCTGCTGAGAGAAAATCCGGAATAGCCCATCCTCATCTTCATCAACGTTTCCGAGAGCGCCGATTTTTTCCTGAATAAGCTTTGAGGTGACATGGCTATTTGCCCGGAAGTGGAGCAAATTGTAGGAGATCAGTGGAGCCTTCAGCCAGCCATCATCTTCAAGTATTCCGCCAAAGTAACGAGGGGAGCGAGAATCCTTCAATTCCAATGACATATTCCGACTGTTGCGCCACTGCCGGACATACTTTTCCGGCAGACGGTATGATTCGTTAGCCCCACCAAGAAGGTAACCCTTTTCATGGAGGCTAATGACTGCTTCGCTTACATCAGAAGCGGTTGCGGTTTTCTTACTGGAGCAGGCCTTGGTGATTTTCTGCATCGGGTGCCATTGCCCGTCAGAGAATTCATCGAGGATCTTGATTTCGAGTTCGGTATTGCGTTTGGGGTTTAGGCGTGCGGGCATGACTGATGGTTCCTTAGTGGGAGAGGGCGGAGTGAGCGAAGATTTTATGTGTTTCGGGGGTGCTTGTGGTTTGCTTCTGAAGGTAAGAAAGCGCCATGCTCATCTGTATTTCAGAAGGCTTTTCTGACATTGATGGGTAAAAATCAAAAAGCTTTACAAACATCGCATTGAGAACACCGGCGAACTGCCGGCGGGCTGGCTCTGTATTAGATTCAGGTGAAATCGCAACAGTTAGATGAGCGTTTCCGCCATCTTTTGCCATTCCCCGAAGTGATTCTAAGAAATTAAGTTTCGTTGCGCTTGTAAACATCTTTCCGAAAGATTCAATTCTATCTTCGCTTACCTGAAAGCGAATGAAAACACAGTGGTCTGTGTCCCTTTTGAGACTACTCATACGTATTCTATTCCTGACTTTAAACTGTTGGAGGTGGCTAATTCATTTAGCCGATTTATCTCTTATTTCCTAATAAATGATTATATCATACAGAATGACTCCGCCATTTCAGCCGATAGATCCTCCGTCTACAACTATATTTATGAGAGGCTTGAAAGTGGCAGATATCCCAATGATCAACAACATCAAAGGTAAACTTATTCCATCAGCGCATCGGGACAACGAAGACGATGTTTTTGAAGGCGACGATGAACTAAGTAATGCCCAAAATGATGTTCTTGAGCAGTTCCGTATCCCCGCACATACAGAACTTGAAGACGATATGCTTACCCCCTCTAAACTAAGCAGAGTCCAATTCAATGAAAGCACACCGCGAGGATTCTCCTTCAAGCAGGTAGAGGCATATCACACTTCCGTTACGAAGAGTATTAAGCGTTACATTGACCTGCTTGAACGTCGTGACCGAGATGTACATAAACTAGCCACTGAGGTAGATAAGTACCGCACAGATGTACAAAATGTTCGTTTTCAATTGGAACTTCTTCAAGGTTCCGGTCAGGCATTGGTCAATGATGATGGCGAATACCTCAAGGAATCTGATTTCACCCCAGACCAGCTACGCATCGTTGAATTAGAAAACCTGCTAGCGACAGCACAGGATGATTTGAAGTTCGCTCGCAAGCGTAATAATGAGCTTGAACATGAACTCAACAATCAGCCCGCTGTAGCTCCTACACCAGCCCCCGTAGTTGCGTTGCCGGGAGCAACTCCCACTAACGCAGACCTAGCCGAACTGACCGAACTTCGTCAGCGTCAGGTAGAACTTGACCAGTGGGAGCAGGACGTTGTTGCTGAGTATAACCGTATGGAAGGTGAATACGAAGCATCTGTTAAGAAAGTGGATGAACTCACAGCTAAGCTTGATAAAGCTAACGCCACTATCACCTCTTTGAACGCTCGTGGGGTTGATGAATCAGCCCTCAATACTCTCCGTGAAGAACTCGCTGAGGCGGTAAGCCAACGTGATGAATTTGAGCGGGCCTACCACGAGTACGAAGCATCATATAAGGCACTTGAGACTACTTACAGAGAATTGGATGGTGCCTATAAGGAACTGGAAACGGCATCCACCGAACTTGATACTGCGTATAGCACTCTTGAGTCAGCTTACAAGGAACTGGAAGATAAAGAAACAACCAGCGGTGATGAGGTCGCAGGTTATGTCAGGACAATACAAGAACTAAATGAGCACATCGGAAGCCTCAACGATCAGATTGACAGCTTGAACAAACAAATTGAAACATTGGAAGCACAGCAACCAGACACAGGTACAACCTATGTTCCCGGTTATAAGCTACCAGCAGGCGTTAGGCCCGAAGACCTAGGTCTCTAACTCTCAGATACGCGTAAGGCCCCTCCTGTGATTTAGGAGGGGCCTTACGCGTATCTTATTATGCTTCTAGGAACATTGGCTGTACCAGATAGAACAGAGCACTGAGGAACATTACAAGCGAAACAATGGGAAGGAGACTAAACTTCTTTTGCTCAGGGTCCAAAGCCTTACGGTCTTGTAGATGCTCATAGTTTGGCATTGACTGCCCCATACCTGTTGAAAATACCGCATCAAGCATGACATTCTTTACAGAGTCCTGCTGTTTTCTAATAGCGAGGATACCTAAAATGAATGTTACGATGAATACCACGCCTACCGAAATAAACCCGATGGGAAGCGGTGTAAGGGCGATAATAGCTGACATCGTGAGAATTGTCTCACCACTTGTCTTCCCACCCATCATAAGAATCAGCAGGAAGAACACGACTGATCCGATGAGAACCTGACCTAAGGTAAATACCCAATATCCACCAAGAATGGAAAGAACAATGTGGGCTGTTAATGCCAGACCCAGTAGAACCATTTGGTTATTGAAAGTGATTTTTTTCGTGAAATAAAGAATTGTCCCGGCCAGTGAATAAACGAGAATCGGGAGAAATGAGATAAAGTTTTCCATACAAAAAGTATAGCACAGAGGATATTTCCCCTGTGCTATACCTTTGTATAAATCTATACTGCTAAGAGTTACTTACACTTAGCGGAACTGTTACCGTTACCAGCTAGACCTGCCTTGGTACCAACACCAGCAATACAGTTCTTGGTGTTGTTAGCCTGATCGGTGATAGCCTTGTAGAGGATGCTACCGACGATACCTGCGATAATAACGAACACAGCAATCATAAGGACGTTCTGGATAACGTCACCCGCTTCTTCGTTGCGGACGCTGTCGAAGTTGTTCCGGAACTTCTTTAGGGCATTTTTCATTTTTCTTCCTTTGGGTTTTTAGTCTGGCAAATAAACGTTTATTTGGACAGTGCGTGTCCTAGTACATATATCGGTATATGTGGTAAGTTTTCCTTACTTTATATACCTATTCTTCTTCTTCACTAACGTCCTCATCATCAGAGAAGTCGAAATCTATATCAGCGTCATCATCGCTGTCCGCCTCAACGTCCTTGCGGGAAGCCCATACCTCATTAGCGGTAGTGAGCCAAGCAAGTGCCTTGGGGAGGGAAGAATCAATGAACTTCTTTCGGGTATCGGGGATCGTATCCACGATAGTCTCAAAATCAGGCATCTGGGCCAAAGCCGTCATTGAGTTATAGAAAGCGTAAATCATCTCAATGTTCTTGCGCATAGCAGAAGGGTCTTCTACATCATCACTGATAATGGGTTCGTCAAGAATTCCATCGAGGTTTTCGAAGTCCTCCATCTTATCGAACTCAGACCCGCCTCCACTACTATTTGAGCCGCCTTCATTGTCAAAGTTGAACAACTCGTCGTCATCATCAGTTGGGAAATCTTCGATGTCGAATTCTTCTGCTTCATCAATAACAGGCTTCTTCGCACGATCACGGAAATCTGAGACAATCTCTTCCACGACTTCACCGGCATCGTTAGGGGATAGCCCCTCAGTGCGTTCCTTGATAGCCGGGGTTAGCTCATCAACAAAGTTCTTCAAATCACGGGCGGCGGCCTCAGTAATGCGAATCTTCGTCCCCTCTGGGGCGGCTGACTCTACGGCGGCAATAACGTTCGCTTGGTTGAGGAACTGATAAGCACGAGAACGGGAGATATTAAACTCTTCCTTTACGTAACTTTCAAAGTTCTTGTAGCCAAGAGCGATATGAGCCTTGCCGGCATGGGCACGAGCGACAAGGACGTAGAGCACGTCAGCAGTAGAACGGATATGCTCAGTTAGTTCCTGTGCTTCCTCTACACTCAACGGTTTATCCGGTTCAAACTCGGCAAGTTCTGTGTCCGCAGATTCAGCGACAAGGACACCTTCTAGCGGTTCCTCCGTTTCATCCTCAAAGTCAAAATCAAGGTTATCAGTATCATCAGTGCCTTCGGCGCTCTCCAAGGAGCCGCTGGCAAGAGGAGAAACGTATTCCTCATCTACTACGGTTTCATCAGAATCAAGGTCATGCATCCATGATTCGTCTTCGGTTGCTTCTTCATTAAAAGTCATTCTTTTGCTCCATCATAAAAGCGTTCAGGTTGTGTTTCTTATCGGCAAGCAGAAGACTTTTTATGATGCAAAAATGGGAGGCCCGGAAAATTATTCCAAGCCTCCCATTCACTACCAGATATTTAGTTATTCCTCGATGGTTGAACCTTCACCATCATAGCTGATTTTCACTACCCTATCCACGACATCTTCTGCTTCATGAGTGTGGTTAATCATCACAATCTGCTGGATAGGCAATGAGCGCAAAACATTTAGAATCGCATCCCGCCGTTCCTTATCCTGTGCGGGGAGGACTTCATCCAACCACAACAGACCAGCGTTTTCGCCAGTGATGAGGGAGCCAATAGCAATTCGCAAAGCGAGGGCAACTACTGACTTCTCACCACCTGATAATTCAGCAACAGCATATTCCATACCATCACTCTTGATGACACCTGTAGCGAAGTCATCTTTAACAATAACTTCAATGAACCGTCCGTTGGTCATCTGCGAAATAAGATCAGTTGCCGTCGCGGATAGCTCAGGGGCGATACGGGCGATACGTTCCTTACGGTATTCATCCAGCAGATCAGATACCGCAGATTTCTCTTCCAAAGTGGCAAGAGCAGTTTTCTTAGCTGAAGCCAACTTCCCTTCACGTTCCAGATTAGCCTTAGCTGCTTTGGCACGTTCTGAGAGGCTTGCCTTCCGCGTTTCCATATCCTTCATTTGGGTGTAAAGGTTAGAATACTCATTTCGCAGTCCAGCGGTTGTTGCGTCGTAATTATTGACTTCCATTTCAAGGAATTCCAAATCACCATATTCATCCCGCTTATCCTTGAGAAGATCAATCTGTTCAAGACTGGGTACCATACCTGATTCCAACGTGTTTTTACGAGCAATCAACTCTTCCATACGGGCAAGAGCCTTTTCAGCGGCACCAATCTTTTCCCCTTCAGAGATAATCTCCCGCTTACGCTTATCCAACCGTGAAACATCCGCACGAGCCTTATCTACGTCGAAAGTGGAGAAGGTCTCCAAAGCCTGTCGGGCTTCCACAAGAAGCACCTTCTCGGCCTCCAGAGCGGCCTGCAAGGAAGCCTGCGTCTCCAAACGGGTATCAAGCGTGTTCCGCTTAGATGTAATCTCCTTGATGGTGGAGGTGACATGGTTCAATTTCTCCGTGGCTTCTCGATTACGCTTCTGAGCGTCTTCAATATCATGCTGAGCCGTTTCAATGTTTTCCTTGAACTGCTCCACAAGTTTCTGTGGTTCCTTCAGTTCTGTATGGCAAGTTGGGCAGGTAGCACCCTCATGCTCATGGGAAATCAGACGAATCGATTCCTTCAAGTCAGAGATAAGACCTGTCTTAGAGGAAACAAGGCCCTTAGCTTCACTGATTTCATTCGTATAAGAATTTACCTGAGATTCCAAATCCTCTATCGCTGGAGAAGTGGAAAGATACTCACGCAGTTCTTCAACCTGATTCACTTCAAAAGCAAGGCGCTGTTCGTAATTGCCTACATTTGATTCAATGCGGGCAACATTCTTCTGAGCATTGACGAGTTCGCCCTGATGGACAGCCAAATCATTGTTAATCTGGTTGAATTCAGTATTGACAGCACGGTATTGAGCTTCCAGTTCACCGCGCTTGGAGATATCAATGCCCTCAACATCACTGCGAATAGAAGTAATCTGACCATCCAATTCACGAATCTGAGACTTTGAGAGGTCTATATCATGGCGAAGAGAAAGAATCTTCTGGTGAAGGTCAACAGCCTCTTTTAGCATAGTACGTGCGGTAGCTGACTGCTCATCAACAGCGTTGATTTTATCCTGAACTTTGGCAACAGCCTGTACAGCTTCAGATAGCTCATTCTCGTTGGCCGAAACTTCAACCATCAAAGTTTCTACAAATGTCTCTGCTTCCTCTACTTGCTCCTGAGAACCCGGCAGTACCTTAACCTGCTTAGCGAGAGTGTTTTCCTGTTCCCTTGCCTGCTTTACCGCAAGGTTCAGTTCCTCGATGCCAGCCAGCTTTTCAATGTGCTCACGGCGTGGAGCGGGGCGAGCATCAACCAGAGCGTCCAGTTCCTTCTGAGGTACCACGACAGCGGTACGGAAGACCTCCACTCTCTTATACACATCTCCGAGCCCACGACACCTCTC
>JACRYO010002006.1_pt1 | contig 17920 bp, 25 predicted proteins | sample 8023221 | NCBI WGS metagenome assembly JACRYO01 (sample SAMN15823180, study PRJNA655841) | gut metagenome | isolation source: fecal sample D85 from dog with diarrhoea from SPCA | host: Canis lupus familiaris | place: South Africa: Mmabatho, Mahikeng | collected 2019-09 | reverse complement strand
ACTCATCACCCCACTTCATGTACTTGCTAACGAGCAACGAGAAATTAACCGTGGTCGGTCCCCGCACGGATCCTGCGGCCAAGGTGTAGGGGAAGCACGTTCCTATGCTATCCACCAGACCTCCCACAATCCGATCTCGCTCAAAGACCTCAAAGACCCTGCCCGCCTCCACCGGAAGTTAGAGACATTGAGGGATTACCTCATAAGTGCCATTCCAGGGCTCAAAGATTCTGTCGATCTTTCCTCGTTGGTGGAAACCTATGCAACAATGATGAGCCACGAACAACTGAATATCGTCAGCGACGATGACATCCTAGCTCTAATCGCAGACAAAAATCTCACCTTCGTCGTTGAAGGCTCACAAGGCATTCTTCTAGATGAAGATTACGGTTTCATCCCCCACACCACTTGGTCTTCCGTGGTCAGTGCTAACGCTAAGGATATCCTCCATTCGGCGGGTATCCCTGATAATGATATTACCGTCATTGGCATCAGCAGGACATATACTACCCGCCATGGTGCCGGACCGTTTCCCTCCGAACTTGATGCAGGCGAAGAGCTATACCCGGAGAAGCATAATAGCTGGGGCCGTTTTCAGGGTGGTTGGCGCGTTGGAACATTTGATCTATCATTGTTGGATTATGCGGTTCGCGTGAGTGGGGGCATTGATTACATTGCTTTAACGCACTGCGATATTACCCCAGTTCAAGAGGTTATCACTCGTTGGGAGCGGGAATTTATGCCTGCTGAGCGTGACCCGGAATATCGAACCTCGGAACTGACTGAAACGGTAAAGAATGTCCGTTTCCCCGTGAAGGAAAAGTACCAGAACATTCACGAGCTAACCGGAATGATACATCGTAGGACAGGAGTCCGAGTGGGAATCCTGTCCTACGGGCCTACCGCACATGATAAGCGGTGGGTTTAGGGGTTCAGCGTAAAAGGATGGAAGGACGGCTTACCATAGAGACGCTCCAAGAGAATGTCAAATTCCCGAAGTAGCTCCACAGCGCTGAAATTCTTTGTACTCATGCACGCCTTGAAGAATGCGTTGAATTGTCGGGGAGCATTTGGCCGCAACAGTCTTTGAGCGGATTTGGCCGCCAACTGTAGGTCAAGACGGTAATCGACAGGTTCTTTGCTGAAAACTGTTTCTGGATAGTCCTTCTCGTATTCGCCCTGAATGGCTTTCATAACCCCACCTGTTTCAACGCTGTACTGCCATTCGGAAAGAATGATACCGTGCTGTTCAGGGAGGATAAGGAATGAATCAAGCGTAGCTGCTCCATGAACTAGGCTAAGATCGTGTGCGTTACCCAGTGCGGTGAGAACTCTCTTGAATATCCACGCTACATCTCTACCGTCAATACCTTGGGGATAGACTTCCAGAATACGGCTCATGGGAACAAACCCTGCGGGAATTTGCTGGACCAAGGCGGAGTGATCGATATTATCAGATGTCCGGTAGCGAAAGGACTCTACCAATTTCGGGTAGAATGCCCGGTACCTCTCGGGAACCTTATCTAGGTTTTTGAGTGCTTCGGTATATGTGGTCGTGAGGTCGTTATCTACGGCTTCTTTGGTGATAAGCACCTGTACGCTTTCGTGGCCGGCATCGCATGTTGCTTCGTAGCGGGAGTAGATGCCCTTCTCGCTGAATAGATTACCTAGAACGTACTCGTGCTTACTTGTGGCGATTACGCCCTCCTTAGGGGCCTTTGAGCCGTTGCCGCGAGGATTCTGGTACCGTTCCCAATACTCACTGAGTTTCACAAAAGCTTCCGAAGCAAGTTTCTTCTCAGCATCGGGGTACAAATCAGGATGCACGGCACGAGCTAAGCGGCGGTAAATAATTTTTGACCGCTTTTCATTTGTACCGAATAATTCACTGGGGGTAGTTGCTTTGAGGACTTGCTCGCAATCTTCGATCATGATTCTCCTAATAGTTCTCATGTTGAGTATTTACCTATCATACCATATCGTCAATTGACGAGAAAACGAGTTTCTGGTACTATGGCACTAACGAAAGGAAGCAATGAACACTTACCGAGGAAAGTTCTCAACTTTTAAGCGTCCAAGCAAAGCACATCAGGTGATGCTTGATGATATTCATGCTGTCTTACAAGAAGTGTTCAACCGAATTCGAGAAACTCATCACCTTATTACAGTAGAGGCTGATGGCTCTCTGGTCCTTGAAGGCCACCAGCCTCGTGAAATGTATCCTAACCTTTTTCTTCCCGAAGAAGACTGGCAGGGGAAGAACTATACCTCATTTGATACTGTCATTTCCTATATCTTATACAAATTGAAGCAATTAGGCTACCAATACAACGGAGTCGTGGAAGTCCAGACAGTCAATGTGACCACCCGGCGTTATGCTAGACTGATTGCCGAAGACGGTAACTTATACTGTACTGATGGCGAACTCAAAGTAGTTTATGATGATACAAACACCTACCAAGTTGGAGGAATAGCACTAACATGATCCATAAAATAATGGGTTACGGGATAACAGGACTTGGGTATGACCCGAAGACTTTCCTTATTGACGATCCCCGTATCGACACTGATGTACTCACAGCTATTCAGGGCGGAGAAGAAAAATTCTCCGACACTGCTTTCGGTAATTATCTGCTGGAGAAGGCAGGCGACCTTCAGAACAAGGATACCCTCAAGAAAGCATCCGCCAACGACATGATGGATTACTTCATGTACAGGATAATTGAAGAGGATGTTGAAGCTGGTTTTAAAGCCGCTAACGGGGTCATCCATGATGCGAAAGTAGGCGAACCCAGCACGCTTATAGTGGTTCCCTACTCGAACCACCGGGATTGGATACGTCGAGGGGATCCCATTGATCACGCTGAGTACAGCGCTTCCCACCCCGTGTATGGTGCAGGGGCATACCGTCCAGTGGTTCAGCCACTTACCGAACCGCTTTACCCCTATGACCTGTACATGAACTCCTTTACGGGCGAGAATCTTACCCGGGACCAACATGTGTCCGTGGGGATGTACCGCAAAATTAAGAATGCTCTGCGCCAAGAACTCACGGACGCGGAGCAGAACATCATTAGGATGGCCGCAAACCAGCAAGTCGTGAAGGCAGGGTTCCTCGATGAGGATGATTTCCTTGTTCATTGTGTGCCAGCTATCCCTGAAGAAGTGGAAAATTATCTCCGCATGACAGGGCTTTTCACGGATGATTTGGTGTTGCGGCAATTACGTCCGATGATAATGACCTATTGGTCTTAGTAAGATAGCGTCACTTCTTGCTGATATAATAATGACTTAGACAAATGTAATCCAAAGAAAGGTCTAAATATGAGCCGTACAATCAAGACCCGCCCGCTGCATGTTCGGGTAATGGACCCTAAGGATCACAGCGTTGGTGTGGAGGAGATTCATAACCACACCAAAGGCTATTGTGATCTGCCTGAGCGTACTATTGATGCTCTCAACGAGCGTTATGAACTGCTGGCAAGTGGAGAATATGAAGTATCCCGTAAGGATACTTGTCTGTTCTCTTTCAGCTATAAGGGTACTAACATCTGTGGCTGCCTGATGTGCACCGGTCAGATGGAAAGAAAGGAAAAGGCTCGTCGGACCCGGCATGAAACCCGCACGTCTCTGAATCAGGAAGCTAAGCGTCTGCGTGCTACTGATTATCTTGAGGAAGTGTTGGAAGAAGACACTTTGCTGTAGCCCATAAACAAATGAGGCCCGCTCCATGATGGAGCGGGCCTCATTTGCGTTAAAGCTTAGGGCAAAGATTTTCTTCTGCGTTATACAGAACAAATCCTAGTTGTCGCAGGTAATTTTCAGTTCCCTGTTGTGTTGCAACATATTCCGTAATGGAGGTATCCGCTTCACAGAATTTTACCGCCTGATCGAAGAGTTCCATTCTCTCCTTATCATAGGAAATACCTGCTTGGAGATCTTTTTCAATGATGGAATCACGATAAACAAGGTACTCATTGATACGATCTTTAGCCCCGGCGACGTACCAATACTTATCCCATAGGCGGTCGGCATCGGCTGAACGCTCCATCCCCAGCTTCTCAATCCGGTTCTGATGTTCAGCACCCAGTTCTGTTCGCACTTCAAAGTCAAGTTCCTGCATACCACCGCCATCAAAGAAATTTGGGTAGTTGGCTTTCTCAACATTTAGTCGCTCCGTCGCTTCCGCATACTCGGCAGGTGGCGTATAGTCAATGTCAGCGTTCTTTGTATCCTCTACCAGATTGTCAAGATCTTTGCTCTTTATCTGATGGAGAACAGCAAAAGCGACCCCAGCTAGTAGTAGCACTGCTATAACGATAACAGCTATCTTCTTCATATTCTCTAATTCCTTGGTTAGTTGGTCAATAGCCTAGACAGCATTTTACCCCTGCCGCTTTGACAGGGGTAAAATCTAGGACTTAAAACGGGTCTTTACGTTCGCCTTAGCGTCATTAAAAATAGCACTCCATGAATCATTTACCACTTCTTCCTGCTCATCAGGGGCCGCATAAACGGTAAAAGTGGTTCCAGTATGAGATGCGATAAAACTCTCAATATCTGCTTGGATGTGTTCATCCCGCTCAGTGATACTGGCATAGCTCTTACTGACAGTGAATTTCTCGCATTCGGGAATGGCGATGTGGATAGTGATATCCTTCCCACCCTCACAGATAATGGAGAAAACATCAGTTGGTAGAAGTCCTTTTTGTGTAATCATAAGAACATTCTACCATAGCGCCAATAAATTGTCATTGCTTGAAATCTATTTCACGGACAAAACTATGGTTTTAGTGTTTGTCGTAGATTTCCGATGGGATTACTTTGACCAAACCGGGACTGGTGATTGCTTCCACAACGATTATGTCGCCTATGTTCATGTGGTCATTAGATGACGCTGTTAAGGAGAATACTGATCCGTTTATATTCACTTCAGCTTCACCATATCCACCAGCCGGAATATCCACCGTGACGGTTCCATGACTACCGATTGCCTCCGTTTCAATGAGTGTCTCATCTTCTATTTTTCGGAAAACTTTGAGCACCATATTAGTGATAACCGTGCTGAGGAAAGCAAGTCCGAGACTGATAAACAGAACAGTGCTATCAGGCTTCTCAGTTGCGAAAGAGATAGCCCCGCCACTGTATCCAAAGACCATGAGGGCTGTAAAAATTACGGTAGGGCAGAAGAAACATGTTCTTGGGTTTTTACAAAGCCAATGAAAAAGCTTCTCGAAGATGAGAGATAGGATGAGCAGAATGGTGCCGGCGATACTCGCACCTAGAAATAAGTAGAACATACTCTAATGGTAGCATACTTATTATTTGGTTAACTAACATCAACAAAATGAGGGAGCCGGTTGGCTCCCTCATTCTATAGTTCAATCTCTGCTGTTTCCTTTGCTATACCCTTAGCAATCTGTTCCTTTTTCCTTTGACGCTGAGCATCCGTGACTTCCTTCATGCCCTCTACCTTGGTGGTATCAATCAAATCATCTAGGGAAAATCGGGGGATAAGATTATGCCCCTCTGATTTCGGGTTAGTCAAGTCATTTAGCGTAAGGCGGGGAATAGTTACATTATTGCTGGCGGAAGCTTTCAGTTTGTTCTTTTCCCGAACACGCCGAAGTTTATCTTTTACGAGAGCGGCACTACGCTCACGTTCAGCCATCGCCTGCTCATGACGAAGGCGGTCCAGTTTTTCATTTGCCAGTTCCTTTGCCCTATCCCGGGCACCCCTCGCAGCGTTCTTTATCATTTTGGAAACAAATAGAACCAACATGACAACAATGATAATGGTAACCAAGGTTGTCGTTGCTTCCCTTGCGAACCAACTCATAAGGCTATCGAGAATTCTTTGCGTACCATCACCTGATGTTTCAGCACTAGAGTAGGTAGTGTTCATTATTTTCCTTTGTGATTATGGTGGGCGGAGCGATACTCCGCCCACCAATGAACTTACTTGTCGTCAGTTTGTCCTGCGAGACCCTTACCCGCAAATGAGGTAAGGAGGGAATTAATGTCCTTGCCGGTGAGGCTCTGAATGATAGCAGGCAGAGCCGCCATGTTATCAGTTACGCCCTGAGTTAGCTTGTTAGCACCGTTACTGTCAATGACCGTAAGATCCTTGATGTTAGCCATCGGAGCGGCCATTTCTCGGGCAATCTCAGGCATGATGGCAACGATGTCGGAGAGAATAGCGGCTTCACCGTACTTGTTGAACGCCTCTGCCTTCTTCTCCATACCCTCAGCCTCAGCAAGAGCCTTCGCACGAATGGCTTCAGCCTCAGCGTTACCCTTCAACTCAACAGCCTGAGCTTCTGCTGTTGCCAGCGCCAGACGGCCTCGGGCCTCAGCTTCATCGGACTTCGCCTGAGCCTCAGCAAGAGCAACCTGACCATTACCACGAAGCTTGTCCGCTTCCAATGCGGCCTGAGCCTGAGCGATCTTCTCCTGACGGGAAGCATCAGCGTTAGCCACGGTGGAGGCCTTACGGGCTTCTGCTTCCTGCTCTACACGGTAACGCTCAGCGTCGGCGGGGCGACGAATTTCGGTGTCAAGGGTGCGTTCCTTAACCTGTGCCTTCTTGGTTTCAACGATTTCTTCCTGTTCAAGAATTCGCTGCTGCTGAGCGGCATCTTCCAACGGCTTCGCGGAAGCGGCTTCTGCTTCAGCCTTATCAGTTTCCGCCTTGATGGAAGCTTTACGGAGAGAAAGCTCACGCTGAGCAACAGCAAGGCTTTCGGCAACTGCGATGGTCTTCTTCTGGGATTCCTCAATGGCTCGTGCTTCTGCGATTTCAGCATCACGAAGAACAGCGGCAGCCTGCGGACGACCAAGGTTAATCAGGTAATCGTCATTGTCTTCAATTTTCTGAATCTGGAAAGTATCAAGCTTAAGGCCCTGATTCTGAAGAGTCTCAATAGCGGACTCAACAGCACTCTGGGCAAATGCCTCACGGTCACGGATAATTTCCTCAACGCGCATCTGACCAACAATGGCACGAAGAGAACCAGCGAGGGTTTCCTGAGCCTGCTGACGAATCTGGTCCAAATCGCCACCGAAACGCTGTGCCGCCTGACGAACAGCGGTCTGGGTTCCATCAACCTTAATAACGGCTACACCATCAACGTCAAGGAGGATACCGTCACGAGAGGGAACAGAGGAAATTGAGATAGTAATAGTCTGGGACTTCAAGGAGATACGGTGTTCATTCTGGACGAAGGGCCAGATGAAAACACCGCCGCCAATAACAACCTTCTGGCCGGACAGGTCAGCGGTCATTTCGCCGTTGGTTCCCATCTTTTCTTTACCAGAGCGACCAGTGACAATAATTGCTTCGGTGGCTTTAGCGATCTTGTAGCGGGAGGCAAAAAGGCCCACAGCAATAGCAAGAGCGGCAATAATACCGAGGACTCCTACAATGTTGAGTATATTCATTTTTTCCTTATGGTTATTCGTTGGTTGATTTAGTTAGATTGATTTCAGGGAGTTCCACTGTGACAGTTCCAGAACCCTGAATATTCTTGATGACAACTTGTGTCCCTCGTGCGATAGGCTCGCTGGAAGATGCGGCCATTTCGAGCACATGCCCGGAATTATTGACCAGCACCTTACCATACCCCTTAGCAGGGATAGAGAGAACAACAGATGCGGTTTTACCCACGATGCTTTCATCATCTACGAACCCGGATTCGCTATTCCTAAGATACTTCATTACTAGCCCTACGGCGCCAGCGCCGAGCAGGCCGACGATTGTTGCGATGATAACGACGACAAGGAACTCAAAGTCAGAGTTATGGGTCACCAATGCTCCCGTATAGCCAAAAACAGCAACGAAAGCGAAAATGGTGCTTGGTCCCACTACTCCGTCAAGGAAATCAAAGTCCATCCAATCGAATAATCCGTCCAAAGCAAAAGCAATAAGCAGTAGTACAGTGGCTACAATTCCGATGATCATAAATGTGAAAGTCATGACAATATCATATCATATGGAAAATAGCAAATCTGGTGCCAGAAATAGATAAACTTAAAGTAGTGGGGGAGTCGCAACTTACGACTCCCCCACTATATCAATTGTTAGCCAATCATATTATGCCGACGACATTCAGCCAGCCAATCACGATATTCAACAAGCATCGCTTCAAAGAGCTTCTCATCGGAAAGTGCTTCTACGTCAGTACCGAGGTACTGGTAATCAGCGTTATCCATATGGCGGTCCTTCAAATCATCAAGTTTCTGCAGGAACTCAATAGGGCGGGGTCCAATGGATAGGAACTTCCAGAAAATCGGTGCCGCAGATACCTCGCTGAGCGTTCTCACAGCGTCAGTTTTGTCATCTGGCGCTCCATCGGTTAGGAAAATCATGAAGATGGGCAGATCTGATTTAACAATCTCAGAGTTAGCGGGTTTCTTGAATGATTTGAAAAACCCTGCATTACGGTTAGCGGGCACCATATTATAATGGTTTCGCACAAGAGCGAACGGCTTCGCGTAGAATGTCCGCCCCATATGGCGACCAGCGGTGAGACGTTCTACTGCCCCCTTGTAATCGCTGAGGGAGATTTCACCAAGGTAATCAGCGTTCGTATCGAAAACGAATAAATCAATATTGCCATCATCATCAAGATGCGTGGAGAGAGCGAGCACTTTCTCAGCAAGTCTCTGGATGGACCCGTTCTTGTAGTCTTTCGACATAGATCCAGAGAAGTCAATACATAGACCAACTTTAGCTCGTTGTCCTTCAAGGTGTTGTTTTTGGATTTCTACTTGGGATTTTTTGACTAGCGAAAGTAGCTCAGGCGCTTCTTTTTCAATGGAAATAGCCATTTTGTTCTCCTTAGTTAGAGGGTGTGTAGTCTACTATCAGCATACTTTGATGAGTGGCTTACCTCAAATTCGGATGTGAGGGAACGTGATTCAGTTTGTAGAGTGCAATGACACAAATTATAACATATTTTACCTCTGGGGAATAATTCGATGCTGTAATATGCTATAATTTTTATCTCAAATAAAACGTTTGAGCAACAAGTTGCAGAGAGAATAGGAGACCGCTATGAATAAAGAACTTACTCATCGCCCTATGCCGTCCCCCTTTGAAAACTTTGGGATGTCATTCCTTAATTCGATTTTCAACGACCCCCTCTTTGGTGATAAACCAATTGGTACTATTCATGGTATCCAAACTAATGATACGGAACATGGCAGGGAATACTTCTACACTGTACCGGGTATTCCACCGAAGTCCCTTGATGTCAGGGTAGAGGGTGATACTCTGATGGTTGAAATCAGCGCCACTGACGAGAACCATTCAGAGAATGTAAAATCCCGCATCCGTTTGCCGGATGGGATTGATGTAGAGAATATCAAGGCCGATTATGAGAACGGTGTCTTAAAAGTCACGGTTCCATATGCGGAGAAGGAGAAACACACCATTAAGGTGAATTTCTCTGAATCAGAGAAGGTCTTGGAATCCAGTAACCAGTAACGAAAACCAAGTGTGGCCCCGGAAATTTCCGGGGCCACACTTGGTTAATAATCTATTCGGCAGGAACGCTACCTTGCCTGACAATCTTAGCCGCACTGTCCAGCACTGCCGTTAGCAGGTCTTGTGAAATGCCGTCACTGCGAATGCTGATACTGACAAGAGAGGGATCTTCAACACTGCTGAGAAGGTCAATGTAAATTGAACCAACCAATTTGTCGGTATCAGGCTTCAGCTCACCATCATTTACTGCCTTAGTTATCGGGTTTTCGGTTTCCGCCATAATTTTCCTTAGGTTAGGTTGGTTGGTTTTACACATTCAGAATAATTATAACATTACGCTTGGGCAATGTCAATGCCATATTCTAGTTTGACGAAGAAAGATTGAGGCGATTTCTTATTCCAAATCTTGTACCCGTTCTCATATTCTTTTAGGGCTAAGATTAGTTCCTCTGACGGCTGGGAGCGGATTTCAAAAATGAGGCGTTCGCGGGCTGGTTCGTATTTAGCACGTTGGATGGCACGCTTCTCTTCGCTGAACGGCTTCAATTGCTCCTCGGAGGAATTATCAAGATTGTCAGAAAGCTTAACCAACCTTCCTAGTGGATTCCGTCGAGCCCGCTCAATTGCCATCGGATAAGTTTCACCCTCGCGTTTAGTTACAGAGTCAATGCCGGCAAGAATGCGTTCATTGTAGCCAAGTTTGCGAAGATGACCAAGAGTAAGTTCCGAGTCCTCTACCGTGTCATGGAGGAGAGCAACCGAAATAATTTCATTATTGTATCCCGCTTCTTGTAGCCGGCGAGCAACTCTAATCGGATGATTCACATACGGCTCACCTGATTTACGTTTGATGCCAGCGTGATATTTTACAGCGAGAGCGTAACTTTTAGCTACCAGCGGGGAGTTGATCTTCAAACCAATACCTTTTACATCACCTAACCATTCAGAACCTTGGGAGCCAATTATCTCATTGATAATGTTTTCGGAGGCACGGATCATGTTACGATCCCGGCGGCGTGCGTTTGTCTTCCTGTTATCAGTCTTACAACGACGGCCCTTACCGTGAGTGCTAGCACGACACATTCTCTCCCCCATCCTTCTACATAGTTGTTTCATTCTATCGGTGCTTATTAGGTGAGAATTTTTCTCATGCAATATGCTGTTATCAAATTAACCGAACCCCTAGGAAGCGACCTTAATGACATTTAATAATTTATACTCCTATTATTTACTCATAACCACAGGTATCTTTTTACGTAGAAATAGATGACAAGCTATACTTTTTGTCGTTACACAGGATAAGATAACGTGGGAGCCTACTCTAAGCGACCCTCCTATTAATGGCGGCATGGATGTTACTAAGACACTTTCCGCTAAGGATTTGTTAAAGTAATAAGAAGGAGGCGGTGGATTAATCCACCGCCTCCAATGTTATGCTACTAGAAGTGCTTCCTCCCGCGACTCTGCGAAATATTCTTTGAGGAGGGGTAGCATTTCCTTTCGTTTCCACTTATAGAATTTTTTACCGTTATGGCGATATTCTCGAACTAGGCCTTTTTTGACAGCCTCGGGTTTAGGTCTCTTAGCTGTTTGGCATTTATAACCTATGTCTACTAATGCTTCACGGACAGCTTTGCCGGATTTGTTTCCCAGATACTTTCCCAATTCTTCCACGGTTAACCATGAGGCTTCACACCGCTTCGTGTGACCGCGAACTGTACGTTCTGGACGCCCGTCGATTATATGTGTCATTTTTTCACCTTTCCATGGGGATAAATGTGCCTAATCGGTATTCGGTTGTTCTATAGGGTATCGGGATTCTAACCGTTTCCCACTCATCCATTATATCAAATTTATTAATCGTTTTTATGTCCCCTAAAAGTTTTTCCACTACGAGTGTATTTTATGGTAGGATAAACACTCAACTCAGACCACAGAAGAGGAAAAATGGAATTCAAAGAAATTTTGATGTATGCAGGACCAAATACGGTGATTATCACGATGATATTTTTATTTCTTCTGATCCCGTTACTAGTTTTCTACACGGTTGCCTCGGGAGCCAACGTTTTTACCGGCCGTGCGACGAGGCTAGGTAAAATCGGATTTTTCCTTTTGCTTATTGCCTTTACTCTTGTTTTAAGTTTTGGACCTAAGACCGTAATCAACGCAAGTCATATTCCCGCTCAAAACGAGGAAGCGTTGATTTCCAACATCCAGCATAAGTACGATGTCGATGAAGTTAAACTTGAAGCTTATGGAGAATACACTCGGCCTGAAGATGTGGATGAGCAGAAAATCCATGTGGTCGTTGAGGGGGAAACGTACATGTTCTACCTCAGCCAAGACAGACAAACATGGGAACCCACTTTACTTGACCCTCCCGTAAATGGCGGCAATCAGCAAAACGTATCCCCGCTTAAGGCATCGGAACTGCTGAAATAAAAAGATACGGGTTCCCAGCAGGTAAAAATCAACAAATTTGCCACTTGCTTTGCTATCTCCGGTATGATACGATACAAAGGTTAGATCAGTTATGCCAGAAAGAAGAATGATTTGGAAGCAAAGCAGGATACAGAAAAGGTAGAGGCCCCCATAGTGGTGCCTGACCTTGGCGTACCTGCGGCTAAGACTGGTATTGACGTAGATAAGAGCGAACGTTTGTTTATGCGTAGCCTACTGAACCCCCATCAGGATAGTATCGCCGCTATTAGTATTTCCCGCCTTCAAGAGAAGAACAAGCATGTTGTTTTTCGGAATAAGACCGCTGAGCAGATTCTCGAAATTCAGCATAAACTGGTGAGTCTGATGAAGCGGGAACTGGATGTTGACACCTTGAATCTCATTGGGACCAATGATAACCGTAAAGACTCTGACCTGTATGAGCTTGATTTACACCGTCATATTGAACTTAAGCTGGGGTCAGCGACAGACGCGGCACTGGGTATTAACCACGTTGAAACGGTAGCGGGTGCGGGTGTTAAAGAGGCTTTGCCTTCTGCCGAAGACCGTGCTATATGGCGTTCCATGTATGCCAAGGGTAAGCATCAGGAAGTAGCGGAGGCGTATCTGGCGAAACTGAAAGTCACCCGTGATGCTATCAACCGTAATCTAGGACGTGGCCCCGTAGATGATATGGCTATCAACCATACCTTGAATATGCTGTATGCGGGTATCAACCAGTTTGACCGCATCAAATCCTCACGAGCGGGTGCTCCCGTTCCTGAAATCCTCCGATTCTCAGTGAACCGTAACGGCCAGTGGAAGCGTGATATCCGGCCGGCTTTGGAGAAGGGCCTGCGTTGGACTTTTGAGGGTGCTACCGTCACGGATAAAGGTCGTTTGAACATGCGTTTTAACAACGGCTCCTACTATATCCGCTTCACGTTTAACCAGAAGAACAGTTATTCCAGTAAGGCCTTTGGTATTGAACGTGCTGGTGGTAAATATGGTCTAGGCTGTCTTTCCATGAATGTTTGGGTCCGTAAAATTCCTGCCCGTCAGCTTGCCCTCATGGAGTCAATGAAAGATCAGAAGCCCTCCGATAGCTGAATTCCATAAAAATATAAGAGGGCTTTAACGCTCTGATAGAATAGGATAATGAGCGAATTTCTACAATCCTCTTTGGATTACACACTAAACACCCCACTGGAACACCGGAAGAAAAACGGTCAGTATATGACCCCGCGAGCAGTGTCCTCGTTACTGCTGGACCGCCTCCCCATCAAAGATGGAGATAGAGTCCTCGACCCGGCTGTTGGAACGGGAGAACTGCTATACGCCGCTTCTGAGCGGGTGCCGGGAGCAAGTTATGAGGGGTGGGATATTGATGAGACCATTCTGAAATACACTTCATCTCAGGAGAACATGGAATTTTTCCATCGGGATGCATTAAGTGTGGAAGCAACCCCTCAATATGATGTCATCATTGCGAACCCTCCCTATTTTGAATTCAAGCTAAACATTGAGCAGAAACGTAAATTCCTTCCCGTGATTGGTGGTAGGGTCAATATCTTCACGCTCTTCTTCTACCAGTCATTGAACCTGTTGAAAGATGGCGGGTATCTAGGGTTTATTGTCCCCCCATCTATGGATAACGGTGCGTATTTCAAAAATTTGCGTCGTTGGTTGTTGGACAATGCTGAATTAAAGGATTTATTTGTCATCAACAAATCAGATCATTTTATTGACGCTCAGACTGCGGCTCAGATTATTGTGTTCCAGAAGAAATCAGGCTCTAAAAACCACAAGTTTGTTTTCAGGTCAGTAGATAAATCCAATGGAGTAGATAACCCTATCTTCACTACAGATGTAGATTATCTTAGCTCTGCGTGGGAGGAGAAACACTCTCTATGGGATTTAGGGTATGTTGCCACTACTGGTTCAGTAGCATGGAACCAGTTTAAGGGCAAATTCCTGTCAGATGGTCTGCCATTGCTATATTCTAAGGATATTACCGCGCAGGGGATGATTGCGATGAACCCACTGCTGGATGACCGGCATTATTTACCCGATGGCATCCCCGGTAAAGTGACAACCCCCGCCATTGTTGTCAATAGGATCACTGGTGCGGTGGGAAGCGGTGCTCTGCGGGCCGCTCTTTATACGGAAGGGGATTTCTATGGTGAGAATCATGTGAATGTGATTACTCCGCGTACTGGGGTCGAGCAGAAGATTACACTGGAGGAGTTGTTCAAGCAGGTTACCGCTGTGGATTCTAAGTATCTTGGGTTGCTTACGGGTAACACACAGATTTCCGCCAAGGAACTTACACACCACATTCCTTTCTAGGGATAAAGTAAAAGGCCTCACCAGTTTTGGTGGGGCCTTTGCTGTATGCTCTTCTTAGCGTTTTAGGATGAGAAAGTGCACGGAATCCTTAGTAGGTACTCATAGCGTCACGGATAGCGGCTTCCAGCACTTCTACGTTATACTCATGCCCGAAGTATCGCTTAGCCATCTGTCCAAGCATCGTAACTTTTTCCTCGAGGTCAAGGGCGGGGTTAGAGAATACAACATCCATTGCTGGTGCTTTGAGTTCCACGGGAACTGAGACAGTATTCATTATTTCTCCTTACTTTGTTGTCTTTTAATACTATCACGGAAATTACTTAGTGTTGTGGCTAACTATTTTGAGCCAATTCCCGGGCTTTTTGGAATGGATGTGCCTTTTTTATACGTTAGAATAGGTAAGTGCGTTAATTTTACAGGTAGTCCTATTTAGAGGGATATCCTGTGGTACTATTAAAGATAACGAACAGTCTCATTTCGGTCTCAAACCATACAATCAGTATGCCCTCAAACCTGAAAGAGAAACTCATGATCACAAGCGACACGTTTTTTGATTCCATGTCTACGCTCATGGATGAAATTTCTACTGATTTTGAATTTGACCCAGAAGTATCTGACTCGGGGAGCGACTGCTACAGCAGAACTACCCGAAGCGGGAAGACATATTTAACTATTAATTACGCTCAGGAAAAAGTATTCATTGAACATACTAGCCAACAAGACGACCGAATCATTAACTTAGAATATCGAAAACCCTCTATGGTGAGAGTTTTGGAAATCACTGAATGTGTTCAGCACCTTTAACTTTTGAAATGACGAGCGATGTAAGCATCCGCCAAAACTTCTGCCATATCCTTCGCTGATACATTACAGGATACCGCCCAAGCATGAAGAACACGGGATACTTCCCGAGCAGGTGAAGCCAACCGTTGTCCGGCTGCTGGGTGAATTAATTGTGAAGGAACCGTTTCAGGATATGCCATGATGAAACTATGAGCGTATTCATAAGGATAACGGTCTGCGATCACTCCACTGTTCGTTATGGAGATAGCCTCCAGTAGTTCGTTAGTTGTTGGTAATGCCATTGAGGGTTTTCCTTCCCGTATGTGTAACTTGATGATGAATCTTTGTAGTAAATCGGAGCTTCATACTGTCACAAAATAAATACCCTGATACAAAATTATATCACGCGGTGTTTCTTCTGAGACATAATCTTTTCAGCCAGATGAGTCTTATCTGCGATAATGTTATCAAGCCTGCGTAGCTCATTCATAGCGTTCAAAACGCGGGTGTCAAGTTCCATGGTAGTAACATCAATAGTGCGGTTCTTCTCCCCTCGCACTGTTCGACGTTGAGCGATCTCAGACTGCCAAACATCTATTTTACGCCGCTGCTCCCACGCTAAATGTTGCGTGTATTTCACTGACCTTTGAAGGTTCTTCTGTTTCAGCGACAGGGGTATATTTCGTATCGTAGAAAACATTTTTCCTACCCAATTCTTCTGCTGGGAAACTTTCTTCTTGAGACTCCGATACTTTACGGATGGGATAACCTTGACATTGTGCATAATTTACCTATTCTTATAGTATAGCGTTTAAGCATCTCATTTGCTTCCATTATTAGGAAAATGAGAGCAACCCAACATTCATAGGCGGACACTACTATTGTACGCCACCTTGCGGAGTTCAGTGAATCGTGCTTGCCAGCTAAGCCATCTGTGGTAGTACTCTATATTTAACAGCCATACAGCATATATCAGTTATACGCCAAAAAATCTTACTATAGAGCAAAGGGGGAGAACTAAGTAGTTCTCCCCCTTTGCTCTATAGGTGTTTCAACATTTCCCGAGATACCTCGGAAAGGATTTTCTGCTTATCACCCTGATACCGAATGGTCTTTTCAGCATATTGACCGCAAGAACAGGTCAAACCGGTAACTTCAAGGACGACTTTCCCATCAGTCATATCTTCCCTACTGAGCATCGTTTTCTCAAGGTTCCACTTACACCCTTCAACGCTCACCCACTTACGGGTTCCATCATCCAAGCGGGAACCGCCGGCAATGTGATTTTTCACCTCCCGGTCCTGCCATGCTGAGGATGCGTAACCGTTATCTACAAGTGCTTGAGACAACTCCCCGTTCGGTAGAACAGGTATTCCTTTCCGAATCGTCAGTTCTATCATGCTTTGTTCCACTGAATTATGTAGAGCACTGCTTACGTTCATTCCAAACTCCAATTCTAATCGCCATTGACTGAATTACTTAGGGTAACTATAACTTCAATTTCCTGTTTGATCAAGACCATCACGGACAGAGTTTTTCACCAATTCGGTGACGCTGGAAACGATAGTTTTCTTCTGTTCGTCGGTCAAATTAGCATCCCTCATCACCTTATTGATGGCATCAATATTGGTGTTCTGCCGGTGGTAATAAAACGGGGAACCCGTTGAAGGAAGATTCCTACGTTGAAGAGTTAGTGCTGTATTCACATCTGTTCCTTAAAGTTTAGAGATATTGATAGTCATATTCTATCGCACCGCTAAACCAACAAATCAAACTTATGTGGTGTAACGCATTTTCAGCATAGGACAATCAAATGGGTCAATGGTATTACGTTCCAGCCCAACATCCGTAAGGTAATTGACTACCGACTTATATGCCGTGGGGAGATTGACCTCGGTGTAAGCAATACCCCTCTCCCTACAGTAATCCTCAGTAATCTGCTGGGCACGCTTCAAATGTGGCCTAGGCATGGACGGGAACAAATGATGCTCCACCTGATAGTTCAACCCACCCATAAAGAAATCCATGAGCAGACCGGGTTTGATATTACGGGAAGTAAGAACCTGTCGGCGGAGAAAATCAACTTTCATGTCTTTAGGAATCATCGGCATACCCTTATGATTTGGTGCGAAAGCCCCGCCCATGAACAGCCCCAGAGACATCATCATCACCATCAGGAACGCAACAGCAATGAACCATGGCATGATAAGGAAGGCAATAGTGATAGGGGTAACCACACGACCCGTGATAAGAGCCAGTTCAACAAAACGATGCTTGACCCGAACCTTGGGATTCAAAAGTGCCTTATAGGACTCAAAAAGCATATCGAACGCGGTGAAGAGGAGGAAAATGGGGAATAGCGCACCTTGACGTTTAGAGAAGAACTTCTCAACTCCCTTTTTGCTAGCAAGTGACTGCGGAGTAAAGGAGAGAACATTTATATCGATATCAGGGTCACGACTAACCTTGTTCGGGTTGGCGTGGTGCTTATTGTGCTTATGCATCCACCAACCATACCCTAACCCAACAAACGCATCAGCGAGAATGGTGCCCACCCAGTCATTGACTTTATTGGAGGTAAAGATCTGTCGGTGGCTAGCCTCATGCGCGAGGAAACCATATTGAGCAGCGCAGATACCTAGGATGAGAGCGGGAATAAGAACCCACCATGAGGAGGCTAAAGCGAAGGTTCCCGCCCATGCTAGAAGTCCGACAAGCGTGGTCCCAGCGAAGACCAGTGCATAGAAGGGAATAGTTCGGGCGAGAAGTTTTTCTTCCTTGATTTTAGCGAGAAGACCAGAGTAATCGCTAATCATACGCTCACGAGGGCGCGGTGAGGTAACCGTCATAAAAGTTGATCCT
>JACRYO010001625.1_pt1 | contig 17985 bp, 11 predicted proteins | sample 8023221 | NCBI WGS metagenome assembly JACRYO01 (sample SAMN15823180, study PRJNA655841) | gut metagenome | isolation source: fecal sample D85 from dog with diarrhoea from SPCA | host: Canis lupus familiaris | place: South Africa: Mmabatho, Mahikeng | collected 2019-09 | reverse complement strand
ACGTAGCATAGGCGGTAAGTTGAACTAAAGGCATCATCAGGCCAGAAATAAACGCTGCTTTGAATCCAACAGTAGAAATAGTAGCCTCTTTGAAAAGAAATCGAGATTCTCAAAAATTTGTAAAGAGGTTGGGACAGAAGTGTTTAACTCCGAGAAATAAGAAGAAATCAACGAAAATTGCTTTTCTAATTTTTGTGGATTTCGGATTATTTTCGAAGGAGTTGCTTCTGCTCCCACCGTTTATTCGTTTTTATAGAGTGGGACAAAAGTGTTTCTTACTTTTGTCCCACTCTCAGCTTATTTCTCATGGCTGGATACTTCTCTTTTAGGCTTCCAAATGTTCTAATACAGATTCATATGCCACAACTTGTGCTCGTAACCGTTCGATTTGTAGTTCATTTTCAATAAAATTAATGGAATTTCCTAGTTCTTCTTGTCGGCGTGTTGTCAAACGGTCGATTTCCTTCTTTGTTTCAGCAATTTTTTTGTCCAAAAATTCTTGCATGATCTCATCTCCGCTTCTTATTTGATACATTAAGCGTACCACCAACGACACAGAAAAACAAAAATAAACCTTCTTTTTTGTTGCGCTTTTTACGCCTCTATTACTTCTTCTGCAAATTGACTATTGTAGAGTTTTTCATAGAAACCACCTTGTGCAAGCAAGCTTTCATGTGTTCCTTTTTCGATGATCTGTCCTTGATCCATCACTAAGATCAGATCAGCATCTCGAATCGTGGATAACCGATGGGCGATCACGAAACTGGTTCGTCCTTTCATCACGCGATCCATTGCTTTTTGGATCAATGCCTCAAGACGTGTATCCACTGAACTGGTTGCTTCATCTAAAATCAAAATCTTAGGATCAGAAACCACAGCACGAGCAATCGTCAACAGTTGTTTTTGCCCTAGAGAAACATTGTCCCCTTCAGAATTGATCTCCATTTCATAACCATCCGGCATCGTTCGTATGAAGTGATCGACATTGGCTGTTTTCGCAGCATCAACCACTTCATAATCTGTCGCATCCAATTTACCAAAACGGATATTGTCCGCAATCGTTCCTTCATACAGCCACGCGTCTTGCAGAACCATACCGAACAATGACCGAACATCACTTCGACTCATTGATTTTGTATCGATACCATCGATTTTTATAGCCCCATGTGTCACATCATAAAAACGCATCAATAGGTTGATCAACGTTGTTTTTCCTGCACCTGTAGGACCTACGACTGCTACCGTCTGTCCTGCTTTGACCTCAAAATTCAAGTCTTGGATCAACGGTTTTTTTGGATCATAGGCAAAGTCCACATGTTCAAACGAAACATTTCCTAATATTGTTTCTGGAAGAGTGACATCTACTTTATTTTCTTTTTCCTCTGGTTCATCTAAAATCTCAAAGACACGCTTCGTAGCCGCCGAAGCGCTTTGTAGAACAGAAGACAATTGCGTGATATTTCCCATTGGTTGGCTGATCTGCCAAATATATTGGATGAACGCTTGTAGTTGCCCCACAACGATCACACCTGAAATCACATAAAAACTACCCAATACAGCCATTCCGATATACGTAGCATAGGCGGTAAGTTGAACTAAAGGCATCATCAGGCCAGAAATAAACGCTGCTTTGAATCCATAATGTTTCAACGAATGATTGACCTTTTTAAATCCTTCAAAGGTCTCTTGTTCCCGACCGTAGACTTTCAATACACTAAAACCAGTCATATTTTCTTGAACATAGCCATTCAATTCCCCCAATGAATTTTGCATTTGCTGGAAGTATTTTTGGGAAGCATTGATCACTCGTTTAGAGATCCAGATGGAAGCTGGGATCATGATCATTGAAATCAGAGCCATGATTGGTTGTATATAAAACATCATTACCGCTGCCATCGTAATTCCTAAAATCGCATTCACGACGCCAATAAACGCTTGTTGCAAAGCACCACTGACAGCATCCACATCGTTGGTGACACGAGATAAGATATTTCCTTGCTGGTTCTTGTCAAAATAAGAAACCGGCAAGCGATTGATTTTTTCCTCGATATCTCTTCTCAAATCTTGCATTGCACTTTGCACAACATTGGTCATCAAAACACCTGAAAGCAATTGTGAAACACAATAACCGATCCCAACAACCGTGATCCAAATCAAACACTTAAAAATATAATCAAAGTTGATCGACTCACCATTCGCAATATTATTGCTGATTTCAGTGGTTGGCAAACCAACTACGTAAGGTAGTGCGGCATTGAATGCGACCGTCAATACGGTAAACAATAACACAAAGATAAACGTCAATTTATAGGGTTTGATATAACGAGCTAATCGTTTTAAGGAAGCAAATGTATTTTTCATGCTAATTCCTCCTTCGATAACTGTGAAGCAGCTATATCATAATAGATCGGGCAATTTTCCAATAACTCTCGATGCGTGCCCATACCTACCACTTCGCCCTCATTCAAGACAATGATCTTATCGGCATGCATGATCGTTCCTACACGTTGTGCCACGATCAAGACAGTTGATTCTGTCGTTTCTTTTTTCAGTCTTGCACGAAGCTTCGCATCCGTTTGATAGTCCAATGCAGAGAAACTGTCATCAAAAATATAGATCTCCGGTCTGCGAATAATTGCACGTGCTATTGCAAGCCGTTGTTTTTGTCCACCTGAGAAGTTTGCTCCCCCTTCAGAAAGATGTTCATCATATCCATCGGTTTTCTTAGATATAAAATCCGCTGCCTGAGCAATTTCGGCAGCTTGTTCCATCTCTTCTTGGGTTGCATCCTCTTTACCATATCTCAAATTTTCAGCAATCGTTCCAGTAAACAACAGCGCTTTTTGTGGAATAAAGCCGATTTTATCTCGAAGTTTGCTTAAGCGATAGTCACGCACATCTACTCCATCAATTAAAATCTCGCCGTCACTGACATCGTAAAAACGAGGAATCAGTTGGATCAGTGTTGATTTCCCACTACCAGTACTCCCAATAAATGCTACCGTTTCTCCAGGAGAGGCAGTGAAACTTACGTTGCGGATCACTGGCTCTTGTGAATGTCCTGGATAGGCAAAGGTCACATTTTTAAATTCAATATACCCTTTTGTCTTTGTTTCCGAAACGCCATTAGGATCTTCAGTGATTGATGGAGAAGCATCCAATGCTTCTTGGATACGACCAGCAGAAACTGCTGCACGCGGGTACATCATGAAGACACTTGCAAATAGCATGAATGAAAATAGCGCATGGAAAATATATTCGATAAATGCGATCAAGTCACCTACTTGTAACGCTCCTGCTTCAATTTGAACTGTTCCGCTCCAAATGATCAAGACCATAACAATATTGAACAAAAAGTAAAAACCAGGTTGCGCAACAGCCATCAAACGAAAGAGACTCTTTGAACTAGATGCATAATTTTCATTTACTTTTGCAAACCGTTTTTCTTCGAATTTTTCATTGACGAACGCTCGAATAACTCGTAAACCAGATAGATTTTCACGTAATATACTATTGATTTTATCTAAATTCTTCTGCTGTCTTTTTGACAATGGTTCAGAAAATTTAGCAATTGCTACCACGGCGATTAGTAAGAGAGGTAACGCCCCGATCACATACAAACTTAATGATACGCTTGTACGCATGACCATGTAGAGACTCACGACGAACATCATCGGCGTCATAAAACCGATTCTCAAGATATTTTGTAAAAATAGCATGATTTGATACGCATCATTCGTTGTTCGAGTAATCAAAGATGCTACCCCTAATGTTTCATATTCTTGGTGTGAGTAACTTTGGATTTTTTTGAATAGATCATCTCTGATATCTGCTACGATATTCGTCGTGATCCGAGAACCAAAATAGCCTAACAATATATTCATAATGATCCCTATCACCGTAATGATGATCATGAAGATTCCTTGTTGTTTGACATAATCGAAATCGTTGTTGCGAATGCCGACATCGATCATTCGAGCCAAGATCGTTGGTAACCCCAACTCGATCAAAATAAAACCAAATACGCAGATAAAATTTAATACAAGATATTTTTTATAGCGCATGGTGTAATGCCACATCAATTTCACTTTCTCATCTCCTTTTAATCAAATTAAATTTAGCCATTAATAAAAATAATAGCATACTCCGTGACTATATAGAACACTTCTAGTGGGAAAAAAATTTTTTTATTACATTCGGATGATAAAAACAATTTTCCTTTCCACTTAGTCGATTTCTATACTTATCACCAATTTTATGCTAAAATAGCAATTAACTATTGTATGTGAAAACCATACAGAAGGGCACGGTTGAAGAACAATCTGAATGGATAAGCAAAACGAGGCTTGTCTCTTTGAGCAAAATCGATCATTTTACTCAAAGCATATGAAAAACTAGGTGGCTTGTCCCCTCGTTTTGTGTTGTCTAAAAATCAACTAGCTAAATTACTGCTATACGCAGATAAAGGAGACTTACTAATGATTTACAAAGTATACTATCAAGAAACAAAGATTCGTAATCCAAAACGAGAAGAAACTCAATCACTTTACATTGAAGCAAGCAGCGATGTCGAAGCACGTCAAAAAGTGGAAGAAAATACCCCATACAATATTGAATTCGTTCAACTTCTAGAAGGAAGCCATCTAGAATACGAAAAAGAAAATGCCGAATTCACTTTAGTGGAGTTTTAAGATGAAACTTTCCATCAAAAATAACGAGACAGGCGTCTTTGCGGTTGGTGGATTAGGTGAAATCGGGAAAAACACGTATGGGGTACAATTTCAAGATGAAATCATCATCATTGATGCTGGAATCAAGTTTCCAGAAGATGACCTTCTTGGAATTGACTACGTAATTCCTGACTACAACTATATCGTTCAAAATATACACAAAGTGAAAGCACTTGTGATCACCCATGGGCATGAAGACCATATTGGTGGGATCCCTTATTTGTTGAAACAAGCAAATATCCCTATCTATGCTGGTCCCCTTGCATTAGCATTGATAACAAATAAGCTTGATGAACACGGTTTGTTACGAGATGCTGAAATGCATGAGATCAATGAAGATACTGTGATCCGATTCAGAAAAACATCAGTTAGCTTCTTCAGAACGACCCATAGTATCCCTGATGCATTAGGTGTCGTTGTAAAAACACCTTCTGGTAACATCGTTGCCACAGGTGACTTCAAATTTGACTTTACGCCAGTTGGTGAACCTGCAAACTTACACAAAATGGCGCGTATTGGTGAAGAAGGTGTTCTTTGCTTGCTATCTGATAGTACAAATGCAGAGATCCCAACGTTCACAAAATCTGAAAAAACGATTGGTCTTTCTATCTTAAAGATTTTTGAAAAGATTGAAGGACGCATCATATTTGCTAGTTTTGCGTCAAATATTTTCCGTTTACAACAAGCTGCGGATGCTGCTGTTGCGACGGGTCGAAAAATAGCTGTATTTGGTCGTAGCATGGAAAATGCAATTGTCAATGGTCAGCGTCTAGGATATATCAAAGTGCCAGATGGGACATTTGTGGATGCACATGAAATCAATCGTTTACCAGCAAATGAAACAATGATTTTATGTACTGGTTCTCAAGGTGAACCAATGGCTGCGTTAAGTCGGATCGCAAATGGCACGCATCGTCAGATCCAAATCCAACCTGATGATACAGTCATCTTTTCAAGTTCACCTATTCCAGGAAATACAACAAGTGTCAATCATTTGATCAACTTGTTATCTGAAGCTGGCGCAGAAGTTATCCACGGCAAAATCAATAACGTCCATACTTCTGGTCATGGTGGTCAAGAAGAGCAAAAATTGATGCTTCGTTTAATGAAACCAAAATATTTTGTTCCAGTTCATGGGGAATTCAGAATGTTGAAAATCCATGCTTCATTGGCCCAAGCCACAGGAGTTCCAGCTGAGAACTGTTTTATCATGGAGAATGGTGATGTGCTAGCTTTAACTAGCGATAGTGCACGTCCCGCTGGTCATTTCGTTGCTGGTGATGTCTACATCGATGGCAGCGGCATCGGTGATATCGGGAATGTCGTATTAAGAGATCGTCACCTACTATCTGAAGAAGGTCTGGTCTTAGCAGTTGCGACTGTCGATATCAAGAAGAGAGAAATCTTAGCTGGACCAGATATTCTATCTCGCGGTTTTGTTTATATGCGTGAATCTGGTGAAATGATCAATGAAGCGCAACGAATCTTATTCCACGCTCTTCGCGATGTCTTGAATGCACCAGATTGTTCAGAGCATAAATTAAAAGAAGCCATGACAGGTGCGTTACAACCGTTCTTGTTTGAACGGACTGAAAGACATCCAATGATTCTTCCTATGGTGATGACACCTGACGAAGAAAAATAAAAGCTTTTAAAAAAGTTTGTTCAATATATAAAAAGCAGGTAGCCTTTAGAGGCTGTCTGCTTTTTTTGATTATCGTCTGATCAAAAGTCGAAGGAAATATAGATCCAAAGACACAATAGAGCTAAGAAAATGGGAATCCCCTCTTCCAACTTGATACCACGGAATTGCTGTTGAATACAATAAAAAATCATGTGATGGAGGAGGTCGAGATAAAAGTCGTTCATCCCAAACTAGAGTCTGCAGCAAAACTGATTTTTAGATTTGTCCCACATTCTACTGATTGGAAAAATCATCATTTGCCCTTCGACTTAGACGTTCACTTCTCTTTTTATTTTTAGACAAAAAAAGAGCGTGGGACAAAAGTGAGAAACACTTTTGTCTCATGCTTTAAAAACAAATAAACGGTGGGAGCAGAAGCAACTCCTTCGGAAATAAGCCCACATTCACAAAAATTTGAAAAACAATTTTCGTGAATTTCTTCTTATTTCTCGGAGTTAAACACTTCTGTCCCAACCTCGAAAAAGTATGAATTTTTGAGGTTGTTTTCTGTTTTGACAGCTTTTATTTAGTACTCAGTTAAATTTTTTCCCATACCCCCCATTGTTGGACCGTTTCTGGGTTGACGTTTTGATTCCACCATTTTGCACGGTATGTTTGACCGTTAAGTGTGGCGATTTGTCCAGCAAGATAGATAGCGGAAGTATTCCACTCACCATTTTTTTCAGATGCTTCTGGAGTAACTAATGACCATGGTCCCCATTGTCCTGATTCACTTGGTCGATCATTTAACGTCCAATGATTGGCTACATATTCTTTGCCTTCAAACATCACTTTTTCTCCACCTAAGTAAATCTTATTAGGGTCCCATTGTGGAATTGTTTCTGTGCTTTCTTCTTTCGTTACAAACGACTTACTTACTGCATCTGATTCGTTACCTGAAGTGTCTACCGCTCTTACAGTAACTTTGTATTCTTCTCCAGCTTGTAAACCAGTAATCGAATAATTTAGGCTAGTTACTGTTTTTTCAGTCGTCAAACCTTTTCCAGTAAAATTTACGATGTAGTGAGAGACAGCTACATTATCTGTTGAAGCTTTCCAAGAAACAGTTGCGCTTTTTTCTGTAATGTTTAGAATCGATAGATTACTTGGCGCTGTAGGTTTTTGATTATCAACAGGCATTTTTTCTGTTTGTACCGTTAATTCATTGCTTAACGCAGAAGTATTTCCTGCAGCATCAATTGCTTGCACACGATACGCGTATTCTTTTTCTGCTTCTACAGTCGTGTCCGTGAAGCTAGTTGTTTTTGTCGTACCGATTTTGTTTCCATCACGGAAAATCAAGTATTCTTTCACAGCTACATTGTCTGTTGCTGCCTCCCAGTTTAGTGCTACTGAGTGATGCGTTACTTTACTTGCAGTTAGATTTTTTGGCGTTGTTGGTGCTTCTGTATCTGGCTCGATATCACTTTCACCAAATGTTTGCGCAACTTTCGTAAATTCAAATCGATTCTTGACTTGGCCAACACCGTTATCGATTTTTGCATCTCGATTGATCGACCAGAATGAAACCATCCCGATGTTCTTCTCAACCGCGTGATCGACAACTTGTTTCATCATTTCTGTCGTAAAGTATGGATGTCCGGTATTTTCAAAACCAACAGATGGTGTTGTTCCTAATTTTGCATAAGCTTGTTCTGTGGTTAAATCAATCCCTGCATATTTTTTGAAGTAATCTTTCACTTGCTTCATTGTATTATCCACAGCATCAATTGATCCTTTTGCATAATCTGGTACACTAGCACCATAACACATCGTCATGATATTTATATTTTCTAGATCAACACCTTCTTCAAGGTATGCTTTCAATACATCAAGCCCCGTTTGGATCAAACCTGTTGGCATTACCGGTAATGTAAGTGTCACCTTCACACCAGTAAGTTCTTGGACTTTCTTTATCGCTTTTGCATTTGCTTTGTTGTGCTGATAATCCATTGCTCCTGCTTCTACATCTAGGTCAATTCGAGTCAATCCATAACCTTCGATCAATTCCTGATACGCATTCGTCAGGATCGTGACATCTTGTGTCAACTCCCAGAAAGCGCCAGAATTTAGTCCACCAAATGAAAGAGCTACATCTCCACCCTCTTCACGTAGTTCACGAATTGCTTTTTTGATTCCTTCATATTGCCACTGGTCATTGGTTAGTTCGTTAAGGCCGTTGAATCCACCCCACGACCAATTTAGTCGACCATTCACTACACCGGTTGCTTGCATAAAGCCAAGGTTGAAGAATTTAGTTTCCGATTGCTTTGCAATTTCAGCTAAATTAGGTGCACCGTTATTGCTGAATTCCCTATCAGAAACATAAGCTGTCATGTCGACGAATGGTGCCATGACTTGTGCTGGCCATTGGATTCCTTGTCCAACACCAAAATCAACTGTAGCCTTTTGTTTGACGGTTATCGTTCTTTCTTGACGAGTCGTATTGCTGTCACTATCTGTCACAGAATAAGCTAAGGTGTATACTCCTGCTTTCGTTGTATCAACACTACCAGTTACCTTGATCTGTTTTGTCAGATCGCCATCTTCTTTGTCTGTCGCAGTTACTCCTGCTAGTGGGTCAAAGTTTTCGCCTACTGTGATCGTTTGATTGTTCACTCCGAAGAATTGTGGTTTTTCATTACTGATTTCTTTCTTTTCAACCGTGATCACACGTTTCGCAATCGTCTCATTTCCATCAGAATCGGTCACTGAATAGGTAAGTGGATAATTTCCTTCTTTAGCTGTGTCCACTTTACCTGTTACCTTGATCTGACCTGTCAAATCGCCATCTTCTTTGTCCGTCGCAGTTACTCCTGCTAATGGGTCAAAGCTTTCGCCTACTGTGATGGTTTGATTTCCCACACCAGAAATCACTGGCGCTTGATTACTTTCTGCTTCCCCAATGATTGTTTGAGAGGATAGTTGTGTTTTATCATCATAATATTGCTCTAAGACAACCGACTCGATCTGATCTGACGAGACCTCTTGACTGTCATTACGCACCAGTTTGAATGTGTATGTATTTCCGGGAGTCAAGAAACGGCCATCATAAACAGCAGATAAGTCGACGATCGACTTGTCTCCGTCAACAGTTACAGCACCTGCCTTGTAATCTCCACGTGCTAAAGTTGCACCATCTTTCAGAGTGAAAATCAGTTTAGGACGTTTTACTGTACTATAAAATTTATCCGCTGGTTGTAACGCGTTTCCAGCATAATTTTCTAAAACTTCATTGTTTTTAAGTGTGAGTTCAAAGCCTTTTTTCCCAGAATCTGTTGATCCTAATCGAATAGCCATATCCACATCTAACCGTAAATCATAGTCCTGTTTTTGTACTGGTAATGCTTCTTTTCCAAATAGACCCTCTTTAATGGCTTTAGTTAATTCATCACGGACTGCACTATTATTTGTCGCTTTATCTTGTGATGCCATCCATGAGATCATTCCGCCTAATTGATGTTTTTTAACGTATTCTGCTTTCGCAGTTACTGAGCGGACGTTATCAAATGTATAAAAATCTTTTGTAGATTCACTATACATGAATGGTGCTTGTGCCTCTTCATCCCAATACTCTTTTAAGTCAGGCATCTGTGCTTTTAGCTTGTCGATACTGCGATAAGACCACACACCACTCATTCTCCCACCATCACCAATAGCTGCTGGCGCTTCATTGTTTGCTCCTTTTGAAGCAGTTCCGTCCGCATCTTTATTTGTCGCACTAGCAGGTTGAAAAAGTCCTGGTCGTGAAGCATCTCCGCCTTTTTCGACAGTATCCCACCCTCTAGTATAAAATGCTGCACCAATGACGATTTTTTTGGGATCAACATTTTTACCAAGTAAATAATCAACGACAGCATCAATAGAGTAGCTTGTTGGATCATTTGGATTTGTATACAATGCTGTTTGGTGTCCTGCTTTTTCGTCCCAAGCACCATGTAGATCATAGGTCATCACGTTTCCGAAATCAATGATATCGAATAAGCGTTTAACATCCATGTGTTCTTCTAGTTTTTCTTTCGCTCCATGAATGGCTGTTGACAATTCATAGGTCTTACCAATCTCAGCTCCTTGTTTGTCCAGAGCGTTACGGAGATCCTGCATCAGTGTTAGATAATTTTCACGGTCTTGGGGTCCTGCGTTAGGTGTTCCCTCATCGTTTTTATTATCGACTAAATCTGGTTGACGAACACTATTCGGGTATTCCCAATCCACATCGATAAAATCCATATCTGTATATTTTAGAAATTGCATCACATTTTTTACATATTTTGCTCGTTTAATTGGGTCTGCTGCTACTTTTGAAAAGTCGCCAGATTTCGACCACCCGCCTAAACTAATACCCGTTTTGATATTCGGATTTTTTTCACGGAGAGCTGCTAACGCTGGAATGATTCCACCAAGTTGGCTTCCCCATTCATGACCAGAGCCAACACCTGAAGCAAATGCAGCATCTTGATCCGGTAAAAGCAAATCACCGTTGCTGTCCATGTCAACAAAAGCAAAATTGATGTGGGTATACTGATCAGCTGGCATATCTTTTGGAAAATAATTCCCTTGCCCACCATAAATCGACCAGTCACCATAGTACATGACATTTCGATAGGTTGGTTGAGTTTTTTCTTGTGAGTTTGTTTGAATATTTGTTTCCGTTGTTTCATTCGCGTAGGCATCTGCTACTGACGCTACTAGCGACATTGGAATAGCAGACATAACAGTTAGTGCTGCAGAAGATAACGACATTGCCTGTTTAATTTTTTTCTTCATTGCTTTTCCTCCTTTGTATATCTGTGATGAGAATACTGTTATACCTTTGATCAAGGTATAACTTTACTATAGCAATAAATAACTGATACGAAGTTTCACTTTTTTCCATTACCAAGAAGTTCTTGCTTTTTCATTTGAGGTATTCAATATTCGCTCCAATAAACGAAAAAAGGAGGGACAAAAAATCTTGTCTCCTTCCTTCTTTATAGATATCTATTGACTTAGGACTTTGCATTTCTCATCATTTTTTCTTTTTAGTAATTCATGGGACTTGCAACGCTCTATCCTTTTATCTTCCATGCTGCTGAACGAGTAGGATCTTCCCCTTTATTCCACCACTTTGCTTGATAAGTGACATCATTGTAGGTGACCGTATCACCTGCTACATAAACAGTCGCTTTATTCCAATTCTTTTCGACGGTATTTGTTCCTCCAATAGGTTCCCAGGCTTGTGAAGTATCTGGTGTTTCCCCTTTTACCCACCATTTTGCGCGATAAGTTACCCCGTTATATATGACAATATCGCCTTGTACATATGCTTTTTCTTTACTCCATTGCTGATTAGATCCGGGATCATTTATTGCTTCCCATACGTCAGAAACACCAGGAACCGCTCCTTTATTCCACCATTTTGCTCGATAGGTGATCCCTTTATACGTTACGATATCTCCTACCACATAAACTGACTCCTTAGCCCAAGTGTCAGAAGAACTATTTTCTTCTTTGGTGACTACTGTTAAACTCTGGCTTTTGTCTGACTCATTGTTTTTTGCATCATACGCACTGATTTGATAAGTATAAGTAGTGTTGCTATTTAAATGAAGATCTGAAAAATTGGTTTGTCCTGTTTTTGCAATCCATTGACCATTTCGATAAATGTTATACCCTATTACACCAACATTATCTGAAGCAGGATTCCATCTCAACTGAACAGAATCAGAAGTAACTGTTGCTACTATATTCGTTGGAATCGTAGGAGCTTGGGTATCTTCTTCGATATTGCCAATTTCTCCAGTCATCTCATCGCGATACTCCCAAATTTTCTTTGTTAGTTTTGGTAATGCCGCTAATTCTTTTTTACTCTCATTCGTTACTTCAATACCCCATTGCTCAAAAAATGGAGTTAGATTTTTTCCACTGATCTTTGAAGCAGAAACTACAAAATACTGGCGTTTTGCTTGTTCAGACGAAAGAGACTTTTGTTCTTCTCTATAGCGTTTATGTAAACTAGGATAGAAGTCTTCTCCAAAAGCAAGTTCTAATTGCCAAAACATTCCTAATCGCATCCAAACATCTTGCTGATCAAACTCTTTTTTCGTTTGATTCAGATAGTTAAACATTTCTCTGTAAGTATTGCCCTCTTCTAGTCGACTACGTTGCCCAAACGCTTTTTGTGCCCGTAAAGAATAGATATTGACCGTCACTTCGACCATATCATGCCAATCCATACGTTCCATTTGATAGGTGTGACCAATTTCATGCCACATGCCCCATTGATTTAATTTTTCAGGTTCTAATAACGCATCCATAGTTTCCGTATGATAAGCGGTGTGTTGATAAAAAGCATACATAAAAGCATCCGCTTCTTTTGTTTCACGCATGTGTTGAACCAAACCAGTTGGCCTACGATGTAGCGAAGAACTTCCGTCCAACCCTGCAGTTTGGTCATGAAGCCTCACCACTTTTTCCTGTGTTTCTAAAATTTTCGTTGGATCTTTAACTAGATGAATAGATTCATTTGAACCAGTAATCAATACTGTGTCACCCACTAGCTCGTACCCTGGTGCATCGGGATAATTACTTACTAATTCTTGCCACTCCTGATTTGTTGTTTCGCCTAGAATAAATCGCGGAACAGTAATCCCACCCCTGATTTCTACATGAATACTTCCTTGTGCTGTTTGTTCGGTTTCATTTTGAATATGAATGATTCCTTCCATACTCCCAGCAATGATATTCTTGCCTTTTTTTAGTGTCTTACCGGAATTTGCACCTTCGTTATAGTCATTCAAAGCAATACCTGAAATCGTATAAGAAGGCATTTTTCGCTGATCCGTCTGCTCATCCACATAAATTTCAATGACTTCGTGTGCTCGTTTGTAGATACCCGTTGATTGATTCGTACTTGGACCAAACCAATTATCTAAAATTCTTGCACGATAATTTTCGACATGTTCACTTTGCTTGATTTCCAAATACTTGGCAATATTTTGATTTGATTTTGTTGTACTTGATACGAACTCTCTTTCATTTCCTTCGACTTCCACACTTAACCTGTTTGAAAAAAGAATGATCCCTAACATTGAACAACAAAAAAGAAGCTTTTTTTTATTTTTCATAATTTCTCCCCATCATTTTTATTTGTGTACAAAATAACGGTATCATAAATAAAGAAAAGATTTATCCATCTTTTCCTTTGAATAGAAATTAATAAAAAAATACAAGAAAATTAGCTTTTTTCTTTTCAGTTCAACATTTCACTGGATAAAAAACAAAATCACTTTCTTTTTAAAATAACTGAAATACAAATGACGTTTTTCAATCTGTTAGATAAAATGCTATTCTTTTGTGTTCAGTAACTTGTTTCAAGAGATTTTACTTGTATAATAATCCTAATAGGAAAGAACTCAATCAATTTTTAACCCCAAAAAAATCAGCGTTTTTGGAGGTATTTTTGCACTAAAAGTTTTAACCATAAAAAGAAAACCAGTCTAGATTATCCAAACAGATGTATATCTCTATAATTGTTCAAGGGCCGTAGCTAGATCGTCTAATTTGGCGGCAAATGCATGTTTTGCAACTGGTTTTAATAGTTTTATCGGCAAACTACTATTTGCTTTTTCTGGAAAAAGCAATGTTTCTGCTATTTCTAAATGACCATTCTCTTCTATCAATTCAAATACAACCTGATAATTTAGATGATTTCCTTTACTATAATAGATAACTTGGTCACCATTCCTTTCAACTGTCATCACTTCATTATCGTTTAATGACTGATGTGACCGACTAATCTTCAATCCATTTTGCTGTTCTGCAATCCAAGCAATATCTGAGTCCCATTTTAAAATGTTGTTGGGATTTTCTAGGAATGCCAATGCCTTTTCTTTGTTTTGTAAAATCATTACGATATTTTTAAATAGTGGTTTATTCATATAAACTACCTCCTCTATTTGATAGATATAGAATATATGAACATGGCTATTAATAATAATTAGTATCCTAATAATCAAGATATATCTTTAAAAACTTTTTCGCTGAACAGTTGTTCAAATAGTTTGCTATGCTGAATACTGTCCCGTTGCTTATTCTCTTCCCCTGTTTTCTCTGCTATCTTAGCTGCTAGAAAAAATAAATTTCCGAGCATAAAATGAGAATCATGAGTCGTAATAAATGCAATTCCCTTCTCAATTGCATTATAGGAATTTACCAACATATTTAAATTTAAGTAAGCATAGGCCTGAAGATAGAATAAAATATTTAGATTTTTTTCGTATTCTACAGTATCGATATTTCTCATTGCTGCCCGTATGTTGTTTATTGTACTTTCTTTTTTGCCCAATTTAGAATACACAACAGCCTCTCCCATCAAAGACAGCAGACTTATCGTGTTATCTTGCGATTCTGCCAAGGCTAGTTTGAAACTTCTAAGGCTTTCTTGTTTATCCCCTTCAATATGGAATTGGCTACAAGCTAAGTAATAGTAGTAAGCTTGCATTTGTTGGACTGTATCAATTGATTGAAGTACTGTCTCTTGGTTCAAAAATTTATTGAGCGCGATATAGTCATGATTGTTACATAGTTCCTCGCACTTTTCACTAAATTTTTCGATAGGGCTTATTGCATAATGATCATGAAGGATTAATCGATCGGTATTTAAATCAAGTCGCTCACATAGTTTTACTATTATTTGGGCATTTGGAACATATTTACCAGATTCAATAAACGAAAGCATGGACTGAGAGCAGATTCCTACTGCAAGATCATATTGAGAAAAATTTTTTTCTTTACGTCTTCTTTTTATTTCTTTACCAAATACTTGTCTTTCCATTTTTAATGCTCTCCTTCCAAATACATCATGCCATCTGATATATATTTATAAATGTCCTGTTCTCTCATACTGCCAAAATAAAAAAACACCGATCCACCATAAAAATAGCCACCTGCTTAATTATTGCTATTGGTGACAAAGTATATGATTATAGAAGGATATAATATTTTTTAATTTTTCAAAGCAACTTCCTAACCCCATAAAGAAAAAATATAAACCATCTTTGATTTCTGTGGTCTGCCGTACCTTATTGAATCGTAATAACACTAGCTTATTTTCTTTTTTATTATACCACCACATAAAATTTCGCAGATATTTTTTTCAGCGTACTTTGTTTCATCTAAGCAAACAGATAATAAAAGAAAACTACTATACCAATTAAAAACAATGATAACTATTCGATAAAGAAGAGCAAACAGCACATATTAGAATTATTTCTGTTATCTTTAAAAAAATTTATCGTCAGCCACAAACAGTTAGGAACTGAAAATTTGGGAGCTCCAGTGTTACGTATAACCCGTCATGCGTATCTTCTCGCTAAAGCACTTCTTCAAGCAAAAAGAAAATACTTTACTACTTTTTCTTTTATGTTTAAAGATATATCTTGGAGTGTGGGACAAAAGTAAAAAACACTTTTCGTTGATTTCTTCTTATTTCTCGGAGTTAAACACTTCTGTCCCAGCCTCAACAAAAAATTTAGAAACATTTGAGAATTGATAACTAATTATTTGAAAGATACTCTTTATACTTAAATTATCAAAGGGAGATACCTTTTAGAAAATTTCAGGAGGGAAAAAAATGGAAACAATTCTAACATTAGAACAAGTTTCTAAAACCTATGGGCATCAAAAAGCATTAGATCACGTTTCTTTGAAAATACCCAAAGGATCAGTTTATGGGTTGATTGGGCGAAACGGTGCCGGAAAGACCACTTTACTAAAAACCATTACTCGATTGATTCCACCTACGAGTGGTACTGTGTCACTATTTGGCTCTAATACAAATCAAGAATGGACCAAGGCGCTCCATCGCTGTGGCTCCGTGATTGAAACGCCAGTAGCCTATGATCAATTGACGGCTAAAGAAAACTTGTCTTATTATTGCAAACTACGGGGGATTCTCAATAGTCAGCAGGTCATCAAAGATACATTAGAGCTAGTTGATCTAGCTGATACTGGAAAAAAGAAATTCAAAGATTTTTCCTTAGGTATGAAACAAAAACTAGGTATTGCCATCGCAATCTTATCTAAGCCAGATTTTTTGATTTTAGATGAACCAATCAACGGTCTTGATCCTATTGCTATCGCTTCTTTTCGCCATTTGATCAAGCGACTGAACGAAGAATACGGCATGACTATCATTATCTCTAGTCATATTTTAACTGAACTATACCAAGTAGCCACTTGCTTTGGGTTCATCAATAATGGTGTTTTCATCAAGGAAATAGCGAAGGTGGACTTTGACCAACTTAGCGAAGATTATATTGTCTTAAAAACACCTGACTCCGCACAGGCCAGCACTCTTCTAAGGGATCAGTTTTCATTTAAAATCAAAGTAGTCAGTCAAAATGAACTTCACATCTTTGAACAATCACACCAGATAAATGAAATCACTCGTTTATTGGTGGCAAAAGAAATCATGATTGAGGGAATTTATTACCAAAAACAAGACTTAGAAAATTATTTCACCCATTTGATTGGTGACAAGGAGGAACATCCTCATGATTAATGCGATTCGAGCTGATTTCTATCGGTTGCTTCACACAAAAGGTTTTTTCATTACTCAAATTGCTTTGATTTTAATCATCATCGTCTCCGTTTTCACTCAAGCACTAGGCTCTTCCAGAGTCATGACTGAACAATTGAAACATTTACAAAGCGGTGCTCTCGATCTAAAGTGGGACAGCTACCAAACAGTCATTGCTATGAGCACAATGGCCGCTTATCTCATCTACTTTTCTTTACCGCTGTTTGTGATGATTTTAGGCTATGATCTAACTAAAAAGACTTATAAGAATCAATTAGCAATCGGGATTTCTCGTTGGTATTTCTTTATGTCCAAGTATCTGATTTTCTTATTGATTTCCGCTTGCCAATTTATATTTTATTACGGCTTTACCTTCCTAGCAGCAGGCATTCGTTACGGATTTGGCACTCCACCAGAAAATTTCTGGGGCGATCTTCTCCGCATGATGGGGATTCAATTTATTACTTTTCAAGCTATTTTCGCGGTTGCCTTATTACTCTTGTCCCTGACATTTTCGAACGTATCAGCGGTCATCGGTGTAATTGTCACTTCCATGGTTCTTGGCATTATTTCAGCTGTTCTGCCTAAAGTTGAATGGCTAAAATACTTTGACTTCCAGACAAATATCAATATCGCCTGGTTAAAAGATATGCCTGAGCATTATTGGCTAAAAGCAATCATAGCCGCATTAGCCTTTACGATTATCCTTGGTTGTCTAGCCTATCAAGGCATACGAAAACGTGATCTATAAAAAAAGAGGTAGAGACAAAAGTCGTTTAGGTGTGAGAAATTTGAGAGAAAAAAGGCTGGGACAAAAGTGTTTCTTACTTTTGTCCCACGCTTTTTTTAATTTCCGAAAAACCTGACTGTTGGACGCCGTTTATTTGAGAGAGGCTGGGACAGAAGTGTTTAACTCCGAGAAATAAGAAGAAATGAACGAAAATTGCTTTTCAATTTTTGTGAATTTCGGCTTATTTCCGAAGGAGTTGCTTTTTGCTCCCGCCGTTTAT
>JACRYO010000041.1_pt1 | contig 18112 bp, 5 predicted proteins | sample 8023221 | NCBI WGS metagenome assembly JACRYO01 (sample SAMN15823180, study PRJNA655841) | gut metagenome | isolation source: fecal sample D85 from dog with diarrhoea from SPCA | host: Canis lupus familiaris | place: South Africa: Mmabatho, Mahikeng | collected 2019-09 | reverse complement strand
TCTCTATTTTATCGTAATAAAATGTTAATCTATGTCATTATAATTATAGACATTTCTAAAAAATAAAGCAACGCAGAATAAAAGCATCAAATTGATCAATTTTTGGAAGTTTCTTAAAAATAATTCAAAAAACCAAAGATTTCTTTTTCTGTTATTAGGTGAAAGGATGGTTGTTCAGCGCTATTACTTGCAGTACAAATACATCCATTAAGAAAAGAAAATTGATGAAGGTAGACTTCACGCATAGCTGTGTCTTTTAGTTCACCATTATTGTAGGTCAGTTCTGTCAATGGCGAAGAGTACCAGTCTTCATTATACAATTTACTGATTGCCTCTTTCGCAGTCCAGAAAACCACTTTTAGAAAATCGTCTTTAGTAACTTGAACTTTCTCTTTTTTGGAAAAAGATTCATTAATGACTATATCGTCAATATTTGACTCCATTTCGCAATCGATTCCGATGCCTTCATTTGAAATGCCAACACTAACTAATTCATTTGTATGAGAAATTGAAATATGACAACCTGCATCTTTCAGATAAGGCTTTCCATTGACACCTCTACTGATTTCGCCTACCAATTTTTTATTTGCTAAACAGAGTAATACATAGGCTAATGCCGAACGATATTGATCTTCTTTTCTATAAAAATGACAGACATAATCATATCGAATGGGTGCAACGACTCTTACAAACGCCATTACTTCTTCAAACAGCATCGTATTAATCGGAGCAATCAATACTCTTTTCATTATTCAAAGCCTCCTGTGGGAGTAAGTTGAAGAAGTTTTTTGATTATCAAAGCTGTTTTTTCCTCTACAAATAAATAATCATGTCTTGAAAAGACATCGATTATGCAATTATTGCTAAATAGTTTACCGATTTGTTCATCACTCAAAGGACGTTCTTCAACCATGCTCCGTACAAAAATAGTTGGTATGTCCAATTTCTTAGGTTTATAGTGGATTAAATCTTGAAATACGTCATGATTATTTTTGATCAATCGTTCTGTTGTAACATTTTTCTTAGTTCTATTTTTAAAAATATGAGTTTCTTCAAAATACTTTCGATAATAACCATTTTTTTCTCTCGTTTGCGCCAAATCTATATCTTCATGATTTAAATAAAATGGAGAATCTAAAATAATCAACTCAGTAATTTCTTTATGATTTTTACTTTTCATTAATTGGTGGCAAATTTCACTAGCAACCACACCACCATAACTCCACCCCATTAGTTTAATCTGGCCAAATTTTTTTTCTGGAGCAAAATTTTCAATAAGTTCGCTGTAATATTTGGCAATATTCTCAATTCCATCAATTCTTTCGCCTGATGTAAGCAAGTTATGAGGTTCAATAACGTAGATAGGAAAATCTGGTTCAATAATTTTTTCAAACAAAGGACGATAAACATCACTACCTGTATTTCCTGAGTGAACAATGAATATTCCTGGATTCTCTTTCATTTTATCCGTTCTAGCTACAAAAGTATAAATCGACTGAAATCTATTTTCCTCTGCCAGCAACATAGCCATATCACTGAGCTTACTTTGTTTGTGTAATTCGACAAAGTTAACTTTTTGATTTCTATCTTGTAAAATTTTCACACCTAATTCCATGATTTGTAAGGAACTGGCACCCAATTTTTTAAAGTCGCTCTCAAAAGTAATGTTCTTTTCATCAATATTTAGAATTTGTGCCCAAACTGTCGTTATATATGCTTCGATAGCTGCTTGTTTCTTACTAATGTGACGCTTGACATTCATATTTCCTTGTTCTGACAGCTCATCGAAAAGGAGATTTTCATCTGTTTTTCCATTGCCATTAAGCGGTAACGATTCTCTTTGAATTAATCGGGTAGGAATCATTACATTAGGTAAATATTGTTTTAGTTTTTTTAATACCAACTGTTCATTCTCACATTTTTGGCTAGTAATCCAACAGTAAATGCGATTTTTTCTGACGATTACATAACTTTGCTGAAGCTGAGGAAGAACCTTTTGTAAAGCTTCTTCAATTTCTGCTAAATCAATTCGAACACCATTTATTTTGTATTGTCGATCTCGTCTTCCAAGATATTCAATTTCGCCTGTGGGCAAGATTCGTGCAAAGTCTCCTGTACAGTATCCTCTAACTTTTTCTTTATTATTTGAACTTTCCACAGTTATAAATGTTTTTGAGGTAGCATCAGAATTAAAGTAATACCCCATTGCAACTTGCGGACCATAAATAAAGAGCTCGCCAACCTCCCCTTCAGCAAGGGATTCATTTTGTTCCCCAAGTACCAACGCATTCATTCGATATACTGGCTTACCAATCGTAATTTTTTTATCCGTATATTTCATTTCTTTAATAGTTGCAGCCCCGCATTCAGTGTTTCCGTATACATTGAAAACTTTATATGGTAATTTCGTTAAATCAATTTTAGGGAATCTTTGTCCTGAAAAGGTTAATATTCTCAAGCTAGGAATCTTCATATTCTTAACTATTTGTTCTCCGATCACTGCTGTAGTATTCATAAATGTAATTGAATACTTAACTAAATACTCTTTTAGCAAACTTAAATCATGTCGAATTTGCTCATTAACTATATAAAGTGTGGCACCAGAGTAAAGCGTAGAAAAAAGTTCAATATAACTAATTGCAAATGAATAAGGTGTATATGCTGCTACTCTATCTTTCATGCTAATTTCAAATTCATTTTTTTCCCATATAACCGTATTCTTCACATTTTCTATAGGTATCTCTACGGCTTTAGGAATTCCCGTAGAACCCGACGTAAAATAAATTGCCCAAGCATTTGTACTTTTGAATTTTTCTTTATCAATTTTTTGAACATGATAGTTCCCATCTTTTACAGAAATAATTGCTGTTGCTTGTGCCGTTTCAATCATTTGATTAAGCCTTTCCTTAGGCTGGGTAATATCTTGTGGAATAAAAGTTACAGACATTTTTGTTAATGCTAGGACTATAATCGGAAAGTAAACACCTCTTGTTACCTGAAGAGCGACACACTGATTATCAAGTTGATATTTTTTTAGTAATCTAATCGTCTCCTCTACTTTTTCTTTCATTTCAAGATAAGTAACCTCATTTTCATCATCAACCAAAGCGATTTGATGGGGTATTGTATTTGCATAATCAAATATTTGTTCTAAAAAATTATTTGATTCGATCATTGTCTGTTCCTCCTGCTCATTCGTTTTTAACAAGAAAATAGTTTGGGTATATTTTCATTTGATTTACTCTTCAGCATTCAATATTATTTCTAAAATACGCGGATTTTTTACATCAAACTCCGTTTTAGCAAAATAATAATTGATTTGTGCTGCTACATTAGATACATTAGGATCTAATTGAAGCGCGGAAATAACTTTCGGTTTTTCGCTTTCAGATATCGTATTACTAATATTCATCAGCGCTGCTGCAATAAAAGCTTCATCTACATCAACATTTTTGCTTTTGGCTAAATCTGAAGAATTATCTGTTCTTTCAAATATTTTTTCAAATTCACAAATAATTTCATTTAAAAAATATTTTTTTCTTATTTCTGATGTAATTTGGACAGTTTTCTCGTTCGTTAGTAATTCCCTTTCTAAAGATGAGAAGGTTTGATTTTGAATATAATACCCATAACTCCTTCTCAAAAATGGATGTACCACATATAAATCTGATTGCCATAGCCATTCTAGAAAATACTTGCAACCTTCATCTAGCGACTGTTCTAGTGCTTTTAGCAATTCTTTTAAATATGGCGGCTCTCCATTTCGATCCCAATGTATTTTATCAGCTATAAAAACAATTTTTACTAATGAAGAAGCATCATCAATACAAGTCGTATGGTAAAGAATGGCATTTAATATTTCTGGATCTTCAATTTTAAATAAGTTTCGAGCAAAAAATTCCCCCTGTTTTGCATGAACAAGCATTGGAATCATTTTTTCTTCTTTAAAAAGTGGAATATGGTAAAGTTCTGCTACCTCAACTCTATCACTATCAGGAATGGCTCCTCCTAAATCATGGAGAACGCCTGCTACAAAGGCGCACTTAGGATCAACTTCAAATTTTTTTGCCAGCTCATATGAAACTTTCCCCACGCCAATTGCGTGGAGAAAGTTTTCTGTTACTGGACTTAAGAAACTTCTTTCTTTCATAATTATTTTAGCTCCTCTGACAGTAACCCATATTTTTCATATCTAACTTCCCGCTGAATTTTATTCTCTTCATCAACCAAAACAACATACGGTTTGGTTGCTTTTGCCTCATTGATTTCTAGTTGACAGTAACTCATAATGATTACTTTGTCTCTTACAGATACACATCTTGCTGCTGCGCCATTCAAGCAAATCATTCCTGAGTCTCTTGGTCCTGCAATAACATATGTCTCAAATCTTTCGCCATTATTAACATCTGCAATCTGTACTTTTTCATATTCAAAAATATGACTAGCTTCCATCAATGCTTCATCAATTGTTATACTTCCTACATAGTCAAGCTCTGCTTGTGTAACTGTAGCTCGATGGATTTTTCCTTTTAACATTTCAACTAACATTTAACTTTCCTCCTGAAAAATATCTTTTAATTGAATCATTGGATTTTCAATTATTAAGTTAAAGATTATTTGATAAACGGCTATAAATAATTTAATTTGATCTGAATGGAACAAATCTTTAGCATAATTAAAATCTAATGTTTGTCCCCAAACAAAGAGCGTTAAATCGCTAAATGCATCTTTTTGAACTTGTTGATTCATTTCCTTTATACCTTCAAACAATTTAGAGTGGCTTAATGCCTCTCCTTTAAATCCTTGGATTCCAAAGTACAGTGTATTTCCATTTAATTGAATATTATTTTCTTCTAACATTTGTTCAAGTGGAATATCCTGATTATTTTGTGCTGATATAACTTTTTCATTTAGTTTATCTACAAACTCTACGAACGTTTCTGATTTTTCTATCTCAACTTGCAACAACAACTGATTGACGAATAAACCAATCAATCGATCCACTCCAGTAACATTTCGATTGAGTGTAGGGATGACAATTGAGATTTTTGATTGCTTAGTGATTTTTGCATTCATTAAGTAAAAGACTCCTAATAAAATATTGTGCATGGTTAGATCATTTGCCTTAATTAATTTTTGAAGTTTTTCGTATTGTTTGTCATCAATATGAAAATACTCGTCTCCACCAGTTACTTGACGATTTTTAGAATTAGTCTTATCAGCTAGATGCACTCCTTCAAAGTCTTCTAATTCTTTTTTCCAATAATTCAATTGCTGTTTCTTATGGTTACTGTTCAAGAAATTATACTGACAAACTGAATAATCCTTATATTGGTAAGGTAATTGTTCCAATTCTTTTTTGTCATAAAATGCTTCAATTTCTTTTAAGAACAGAGAAGTAGACCAGCCATCAAACGCAACATGATCAATCACACAACAAAATTCATCTTTAGTTATATTTACTTTAATCGGAATTTCCTGACTTAAATCAAATTCGTGATCAAAATATCTTTCTACATCAATTTCATCTGAGGTAACTACTAGTTTTCGCTCATCTACAACTTGGTAGTCTTCATAAATTTTGGTTCTGAGAACTTCATGTCGATCAACTACTGCCACCACAGCAGCTGCTACTCGTACTGGAATAACAGCTTCTTTTAGCTTAAATCTAATTTTGATGTTTCTATAAGAACTTTTTGGTGTGCTTTGATATAGTTGCTGAGCATACGATAATTTTTGCTCTTTGACATCGTTAAAGTGTTGCTTGGTTACTTCCAAATGGTTCTCACTTAATAATTGGGTATGCTTATTTTTATCAATAATTTTTGCAATTTTTTCAATCGTTTTGTTTTTAAATACCTGATTGATTGTCAAATTATAACCCAACTTTGATTTTATTAAGCTAATCAATTTAATTACCTTAATCGAATCGCCGCCAATACTAAAGAAACTTTCTAGTATTGAAATGTTACTTTTTTCGAGTTCTAGAACTTCACAAACGATGCTTAGTACGATATCTTCCATATTATTTCTTGGTGCTACAAATTTTATGTGACTATCATGGGTAATTACTGGTAAAGCTCGTCGATCTATTTTTCCATTAATCGTCAACGGAAATTCTTTTACATATTGATAACCAGACGGCATCATATAATCTGTCAAATACTTCGCAAGAACATCTTCAATGATTTTACGTTCGATTTCTTGTTCTCCTTGATAATAAACACCTAGATGTTTACTATCTGATTTGCCTAAAGCTAAAGCAAGTACCTGCTTAACCCCTGGAACTTTCAACATCGCAGCCTCAATTTCACCTAGTTCTATACGAAACCCTCTAATCTTCACTTGAAAATCATTACGGCCAATTAGTTCATATTCTTGATTCAATAATCTTCGAGCTATATCACCAGTTTTATATATTCTGGCGTATTCAGGTGAATCAAATAAATTATAAGGATTTTCGATAAAGCTAGTTTGTGTTAAACTTTCTTGCCCGTAATATCCCGCTGAAAGTTGTGGTCCACCAACATATAATTCCCCAGGAGCGCCATCTGGTAACAATCTCAACTTTTCATCTAAAATATAGTGAGCATAATGAGGAAATGGCGTACCTATATTTGAATAGTCGTCTTCTACTTTCTTCATTGAAGTCCACACAGTTCCCTCTGTTGGTCCGTAAATATTAATTAAATTGATTGTTTTAAAACGATCAGCAAATGAAGCGTTCATTTTTTCGCCACCTACTAAAATAGTCGTTAGCGCACTTTCTAAAATTTCTGCATCATTTTCTTGGAATAGGTAGCTAATTTTTCCCGGTGTAGATTGTAATGTTGTTACCCGATTGTTCTTCATAAATGCAGGGAAATCTTCTGGTTGCCCCGTAAATAAATTAACTGGTTTTCCTCTCAAAACTTGACCAAATACTTCTGTTCCAAAAATATCAAATACAGGCTCAGCAATACAGCCAAATTCAATATCTGTTCCTCCATTTCTCTCTTCTATTGAATCAATCATATTAGCCAAATAGCAAATGAAATTACGATGTTCTACCATTACACCTTTGGGATTTCCAGTAGTTCCTGAAGTAAAAATAATATAGGACAAATCTTGTGGCAAAATGTCCACATTAGGATTCCTATCATTTACATAGAACTCTTGTTGCATAAATTCTTCGGTAATTGTCAATTTTGCTTTGACTTGTCTTTGAATATAAGCAATTCTTTTACTTGGATATGACATGGACATTGGCACATAGACAGCCCCTGCTTTCAAAATACCAAGCATCGCAATAATTATCTTTTCAGACTTAGGTAACAACAACGGAATCTTATCACCAACTTTGATTCCATACGTTTCAATTAGTGTGTGTGCTAAACGGTTAGCCTGCTTATTTATTTCATCAAAAAAATAGTTATGCTGATTGAATGTAATTGCTATATTTTTTGGTGTTTTTACAACTTGTCTTTCAAAAACTTCTACGATTGTTTTCTGTGGATACTCAGCAAAACCAAATGTCGGTACTTTTTTTACATAATTAAATTGTTCAGACTCATCTATAATTTGCTCAATCAAATAATGCATCAAATGGAACAGCATATCAATCGTGCTATCAGTAAATAATTCGGCTGCATATTTTATGCGGAAATTCAGTTCGTTTTCTGTCTCATAAGCGACAATCGTCAGGGGATAGTCTAGTTTTTCCACTCCACTCGTTTTCGTAATACGAAGATGGTTAGCCTTGCCACTATCTTTTGGTACTGGGTAATTTTCATAGATAAAGAGTGTATCAAATAATCGATCACCATTTTTTTGTAATTCAGAGAGATTGACATGACCATTTGTCATGCCTTCATTATTAATATCCTGAAGTTGATGTAACTGACTGATAATCTTTTCTTCAGAATGCTTAAATTGAATTGGCAAAGTTTGAATATAAAGACCCACACTATTTTCGACACTAGCTATTGGTAAGTTTCTTCCAGCATTCACTACACCAACAGTCGTTTCTTTCACTCCGCCATAGATACTTAATACTTTATGCCAGACATATTGCATCATAATATTAGTGGTTATTTCGTGTTTCTTTAAAAAAACATGTAGATTTTCTTGTTCATTTTTAGATAGTTTGAACACCTTGTCCTTTGGTTTCTTAATCCGATTGAACATTTCAATTTTAGTTGCTCGCATTCCATCTCTAAATATGCCAGAAAGGTCTGGATGTAACACTTCGTTAAGATGGGTTTCCCAATATGTTTTATCTTCATTATTGTGTTCCACTAAATAAGATTGTGCCTCAATATACGCTTTGTCTTCTAAAACGTGGATTTGTTGCTTTTTATTTAAGGCATGATAAATTGTATGAACCTCATTTAACAATATTGGGTTGGACCAACCGTCAAGTATCGCATGATGATTCGTTAAAACACATACAAACTGAGTTGGACTTAGTTTTATCAATCTAATCCTAAAAAGATTACCTTTTTGTAAAGAAAAAGGAATCTCTCTTTCTCTTCTAACCACCTCTTCAACTGTTTCGTTTTCTAAATAGTCAAAATCGAGTTGACCATATTTCGCAATAACCTGTAAAATTTCACCATATTCCACGTTTAATGATAGACGCAGACTAGGATATTTTTGTTGTGCATAGGCCCAAGCTTTCCGATAGTTGGTCACATCAATCTCTTGTTCATATTCGAAAATAAATGAACATACATATGCGTCATCATTTGTTAAATCATTTAGACTATGATAGACAAAACCTTTTTGTAAAGAATTAGCAGCTAAAACTGTTTCGAGCTCTTGTGTAGCTTGAAGTTTATCCAGATTTTGTTGAGTAGTAACTTCTTGAATATCCTCAACAGTCAAATAAGTACGATTTATTTGTTCAAGTTCAGTAATCAGTATTTTGAGTTCTTTTTCATAGTCTGAAATAATCTCATTTAATCCATCAATAACTCCGCTAAACTCTAATGTCAATTTTTCTTGAGAGATTGCACTATTAATTGTTAGTACTTCGTTAAATGCTGCATTCGTAAGATTGCCTAATTCAGTTTGAATAATGGACCAATCTTTGTCTTTTCCAGTATCGATTTGCCCTAAATAATTAAACATGATTGATGGAAGATTTTTTGAATGAATCCCCTTGTTCGCAACATAGCTTACACCATGGTCTTTCACTTTGCGTCCCAATGTTTTTGTTTTAAGTAGATCAACAGAAATCACTTGTGGATATATTGTAGTGAACCAACCTACCGTTCTTTGAATATTCAAATCGGGAGCTATATCTTCACGTCCATGCGATTCTACTTTTACACTCATACTATCTTTTTGATTTACTTTTTTTAATGTTCTAGCCAAAACTGTCAATAAAAGATCATTCATATTCGTATTGAAGACTTGATTTACTTTTTTTAGTAGTTTTTTAGTTTCACTCTCTTCAATAGTTAGTTTCATACTGTGGTACTTATCTCCACATCTATATGTTTCAATAGAGATGTCACCCACTTCAGCAGTAAAGTTTTCTGATTTCATCAAGCTAACTGCTTCGCTCCATTGACGGTAACTTGTCTGTTTCTTCATTAAGCTATTTCCTTCATAAAGTTCTTTTAAATCGGAAGCAATAATTTGCCAAGAGACACTATCAATTACTAAATGATGGCAAATAATAATCAAACAATTTTCTCTTAGTGCAAAACGATACAATTTACCATCAAGTTGAAAACTTTGCTGAATTTTATTAAGATCATCTATACTTTTCACGAATGAAATATCAACTGCTGAAATAGATGGACCATATGTCTGGATACCATCTTTGAACATTAAGCGTAATGCATCATGATAATTAACCAATTTGACAAGAGCTCTTTTCAATTTACCCATAACTACTTCTTCTGGTAATTGAACAGCAAATGCTTGATTAAAATGAGAGGAATGATATTCTTCAAAGAACCATTTTTGAATAGATAGCATTTTGACTTGTCCCGTTAACTCTCCTTCTTCAGCACTTATTTGAACTTTATCAATTTCGTCAAGCAGTGATGCTATTCCTTTAATTGTTTTGGCATCAAAGATTTGTTTAATTGAAATGTTTTTGTCTAATTTTTGTTTTAGACGATTACTCAATTGAATAGCTTTGATTGAGTCTCCACCCAAATTAAAGAAGTTATCTAATATGCTAATTTTTATTTGTTCACGTCCTAATAATTCAGAGAAAACCGATTGTATTTCTAACTCAGTTTCATTTCTAGGACCTATAAAATCTTCAAAAATTAATTCCGAAGTTGGCAAAGAGCCACGATCTAGTTTTCCATTAATCGTTAAAGGAAACTCTTCCATGTGTATATAGATTTTAGGAACCATATAATCAGGAAGTTTTTCTTTCACTACTTCTCTCAAATAGTCTGGTGTAAATTCTTCTGAACTCAAATAATAGGCAATTAGTTGATCCATTTTATTTACTACGATTGCTTGTTGAATACCATTTATTTCTGTAAGTTGTTTCTCTATTTCACCGAGTTCGATTCTCAATCCATGAATTTTCACCTGAAAATCATTTCTACCTAGATAATCGAATTCACCTTGCTTATTTACTCGAACAAGATCTCCTGTGCGATAAATTCTTTCAACTTTCGGGTGGACGAAGAACTTGTCATTAGTTAGTTCGGTTTCATTTAAATAACCTCGTGCCAATTGGACACCGCCGATGGCTAATTCACCAATTGCACCTGCTGGCAATAATTGATCGTTTATTCCTATCACATAACAATTCGTATTAGCTACAGGTTTTCCTATAATAATTTTATTCATACTGGCAGAATTACAATCATAGGCTGTAACATCAATACTTGCTTCAGTCGGACCATACAGGTTATATAAACTTGCATTGGGAATCATTTTTTTAAATCGTTGAACACTTGCTAAACTCAATTCCTCACCAGAACAAAAAACATATTTTAGTGAAGACATATCAACTTGATTAGCCACATTACTGTAAGTTGCTAAGGTATCTAAGAATACATCCAACATACTAGGAACAAAATGAACGACAGTAATCTCTTTGCTTTTAATTTCATTTGCAAGATACAGTGGATCCTTATGTCCATTTTCTTTTGCAAAAATAATTCTTGCTCCTGTCAAAACTGCCCAGATTTGTTCCCAAACGGATACATCAAAAACATAATTCGTCTTTTGATAAATCTTATCTTCTTTACCTATTGGATAAGTTTCGTTCATCCATTGAATTCGGTTACTCAATCCGGCATGTTCAATCATCACGCCTTTTGGTTTACCTGTGGTTCCTGAAGTAAAAATGATATAAGCTAACTCATTAAGGGTTGGTCTAATTTTTATCGAAGATTGATTTCCAGTTAAAAAGCCCTCAAATGATTGAGTTACCACTAATTTACAATTTAATTGATTAAGAATATAATTTTTTCTTTCTTCAGGAAATTCAGGAGAAATTGGGACATAGGCACAGCCCGCTTTCAGTACTCCCCAAATAGCAATTGCCATTTTTTCATTTCGTTCTAGGACAAGCGGGACATTGTCGCCTCTCTTGACACCATTATCCAATAAATAATTTGCAAATTGATTAGTCAGTAGATCAAATTCTTCATAAGTTATCTTTTTATCTTGATATTCAATTGCGATTGCTTTTGGTGTTCTGATAACTTGTTCTACAAAAAGATCAACAACTGTTTTTTCAGGGTATTCTTTTTTCACTCCTAGTGAAGTTTTTTCTGGTAAAGTAATAGATGCTACTTTTATAGAATCATTCTCGATTACTTGTTTGATCAAGGCTATATAGCTATCAAGCATGGATTGAATCGTATCCTCATGATAGATATCCGTACAATAGTTAAAGTTGATAAACCCATTTTCTACTAATACAGATAGGTCATATTTAGCAGTCCCTATACGCAGTCCCTCATTACAATTACTAAATAAATCATTTTTTATTAAGTTAACTGGAGCAAAATTTTGAACACTAAATAGAACTTGAAAAATCGGATTTCTCGAAGTATCTTGTGTAACGTTCAACATTTTGACAATCTGCTCGAAAGGAATATCTTGATTATTTTGAATTTCCACTACTGTTTCATTATTTTGTGTAAATAATTCACCTAAGCTAAGGTCATTTGTAATTTTTGTCCTAATAGGCAACGTATTGATGAAGAAGCCAATCAAGTCTTCAGTACCTTCGATATGTCGATTAGCAAAAGGGGTTCCTACAACTACTTCTTTTTGATAACTGTATTGAGAAAGTACAATATCCAGTAAAGTCAACATAACTGTATAAAGACTGACTCCATATTTTTTAGCTAGATTTTCTAGCGAATTTTGCCATTCTATCTTGAATACAGTTTTGACATCTGCTCCATTATATGAAAATTCTTTTGGTCGTTTAAAATCGGCTGGTAAATTTAATGGCTCATAGGATAACAAATATTCCTTCCAATATTTCTTTTGTTTGTCTAGTTGTTTTTTAGTTAAAAAATCTCTTTGCCAGTAAGCATAGTCTTTATATTGATTTTGTAGTGGCGGTAGAACGCTATCATGGTATAAATCATTTAACTCTTTTAATAAAATTTCTGTAGACCATCCATCAAAAGCAATATGATGGATACTAATCATCAATTGATCATTATAAATATTTACTTTTATTGGAATCTCTTCTTCCAAGTTAAATCTTTGTTCCACAAACTCTTTGGCATCAATTGATTGATGTAAAATTTTAAGCTTTTCTGGTTGGATTACTTGATAGCCATCAATAATCAAGGTTCGTAACACTTCATGTCTTTCAACTATCTTGACCAATGCCTCTTCTATTTTCTTTCTTGATGTATTTGTTCTTAAAGTCAAGATGATAGGAACATTATAAGCACTGCTATCCTCTTCAAATTGATCAATAAACCATAACCTTTCTTGGGCAAACGATAATTCAATTTTTTCTTTTATTTTTACCTGATAATTCTGAAGTTGTTTTTTCCTTGGTTCCATTTTTGCCATTGAAAAAATTGTTTTTGCCTGTAGGATTTGTTTCACTTGTAAATTTATTTTATTCGATAATTTCAACGCTAGAATTGAATTACCACCTAGTTTATAAAAATCGTCCAAGATAGATACTTTTTCTATATTTAATAACTCACAAACAACGTTAGCTATTTCGATTTCTCTTACAGTTTGAGGAGAAACAAATTCTTGTGGATTAAAAACAGGAATTGGTAATTGCTTTATATCTATTTTTCCATTGAGTGTTAATGGAATCGTTTCTAATTTTATATATTTATCTGGTACCATATAAGCTGGTAGAACATTTTCTAAAGAAGAATTAAATTCACCCGTATAATAAACGATGATATTGGCTCCTCTAACTACAGCAACACATTGTTTAACAGACGCTATTTCTAGCATACGAGATTCTATCTCTTTCAATTCAATCCGGTAACCCCGTAGTTTAACTTGAAAATCATTTCGACCAATGTAAATAAAATCTCCTGTTGGTAACTGTTTTACCAAATCTCCAGTTTTGTATAGTTTTCCTTTTTCTGGATGCGAAATAAAAGCTTGTTTTGTTTTTTCATTATCCTTAAAATATCCTCTGGCTAATCCATTTCCTCCAATATATAGTTCTCCTATAGCGTTGTATGGAAGTTGTCTTAAGTTTTCATCAAGTACCCATGCACTCACATTTTTTAAAGGCTGACCAATATTTCGATTATCCATACCTGACTCATAAAATTTTATCGTTGCACAGATCGTTGTTTCAGTTGGTCCGTAAGCATTAACAATTGTTGTACCATTTTTATCATAGGCTTCATAAATTTCTTTTGGTGTCGTTTCTCCTGCAACGATCAGTGTTTTTAGATTTAATAAATCATCTCCATTCAAAATTGCAGGTGGTAATGTAGCTAAATCAATTTCATTTACAACAATAAATTTTTTCAAGTTTTGATAGTCAGTTCTGGTTTCTTGATCAAGTAGATAAGACGTAGCCCCTACTAGTAACGTGTAAAACAATTCAAAAACGGAAGCGTCAAACACAAAATTTGAAAAATGGATTGCTTTCGTTTCTTTCGTGATTCCGTATAATTCGATTTGGTTGCATATAGTATTTATGACATTTTGATGTTCAATCATTACACCTTTAGGAACCCCAGTTGTACCAGAAGTAAATATCATGTAAGCAAGATTGGTATTCGTTAGCCGAAGATCTGGATTTTCTACTTTGCGTGAAGAAACCATAAATTCATCTGTGATAACAAGTGGTGCATTTGTTTTTTCAATAATATAATCGATTCGTTCCTGAGGATACTCTTTGCTTAGTGGTACATAACAAGCACCTGCTTTTAAAATTCCTAGTATGGCAGAAACATATTTTTCAGATCGTTCCATAAGGATTGGTACACAAGTTTCTGGTTTTATTTCATATTTATCAATCAACGTATGAGCAAATTTATTGGCTTCTCGATTAAGTTCTGCATAGGTTAATTGTTTATCTTTATATACAATTGCTAGCCCATTTGGATTTATTTCAACTTGCTTTTCAAATAACTGATGAATCAACTTTTTCGGATAACGTTTTTGAATTTTCTTCGGACTATTTTCCGTTAACGTAAGATCAGCAATTAATTGGTGAGGATCATCAACAATCTCTTGCAAGATTCGTTCATAAGTTTTGGCAATATCTGCAATTGTTTCTCGTTTAAATAAACTTGTAGCGTACGTAAAGACGATTGCATGTTCTCTATGCATCATTGAAAAATCAAATTTAGTACTATTCAAGTCTAATGCTTCATTAATTTCATAATACACATCATCATATGCCAACACGTCAGACACATCTTGAAAACCAAACATAATTTGAAAAATGGGATTTTTTGATAAACCCGCTGAAACATTCAGCTCATTGACTATGTTTTCAAATGGTAGATCTTGATATTTTTGTGCATTGATTACTTGTTCGCTATTCAAGCTAATGAATTCATTAATTTTCAATTCAGGATCTACCTTCGCATTCAAAGCTAGGGTGTTCACAAAAAAGCCAATCAAATCTTCCGTACCTTTTATATGACGATTGGCGATTGGCGTGCCAACGACTACATTTTTTTGATTGCTATAGATTGAGAGCAAAATCATAAATGCACTTAAAGTGACGGAAAATAAACTTGTATTTTCTCTTTGAGCAAGCTCTTTTAGCTTAGTAATTAGGTTCGCATCTAGATTATATGTGTATTCTTTTCCTATATAGTCAAATTCTCTAGGTCGAGCAAAATCTGTGGGAAAATCTACTTCTTCATAATCCGCCAACCGCTTGACCCAATAATCTTTTTGTTCTTTTAATGTTCCGTTCGTTTGCACTTTCCGTTGCCAATTTGCAAAATCTTTATATTGTAAATTCATTAATGGTAATTTTTCACCATGATATAACTTGGCTATCTCATCTAATAACAGATTCGTAGACCAACCATCAAAAGCAATATGATGAATATTAAACGTTAGAACATGCTGATAAATATTAACCCTTATTGGTATTTCTCGAGTCAAGTCAAATTTATAAGAAAAATAGTCCCTATTTTTAATAGGTTGGTGCGTAATTTCAACTTTCTTATTAAGTACCTTTTGATGAAAATCAACAATCACTGTTCTCAAAATTTCATGGCGTTGAACTACTTCCTGAATGGCTGCTTCTAGCTTTTGCAGATTTATCTTTGGATTTAAAGAAGTAACAATTGGCACATTATAAGCTTGTGTACCTTCTTCTAACTGATCAATATAAAAAAGTCGTTCCTGTGCATAAGATAACTGTTGCGCTTCTTCATTAGTAAAATTCTGTTTCACAACTTTTAAGCTTTTAGTTGTTACTTGTGCAAGATTGCGAATAGACTTATGTTCAAAGATTTCTTTTACAGGTAAATCAATTAAATTAGCTAATGAAATAGCTGCGATAGAATTTCCACCCATTCTGAAAAAATCGGTGCATACGGAAGCTCTTGGTATATCTAATACTTCACAAAATGCCTGAGCAATTTCAGCTTCTCTATCTGTATCAGGTTCAATATATTCTTCTTCAAATTGCGGAACTGGTAGTTTACTGCTGTCTATTTTTCCATTAATTGTTAAAGGTATATCAGAAATGCGGATATATTCTGTCGGAACCATATAATCTGGAAGCTTTTGACTAACATTTTTTCTCAACAACAGTGGGTCTAGTACTTCATCAGCAGTGTAGTAAGCAATCAAGTTTTCTTTGTTGACCACTATTGCAACTTGCTTAATTTTTTTTATTGCTTTTAACTGCTTTTCAATTTCTGGTAGCTCAATTCTAAATCCCCGAATCTTTATTTGTTGATCTTTTCTACCATAGTATTGATAAGACCCATCTTCCAATTGACGAACAAGATCTCCAGTATTGTATAAAATATCTGTTCCAAAAGGATTCACGATATATCGTTGGCTCGTTTCTTCTAGTTGGTTGAGATAGCCTCTAGTTACCTGATTTCCGCCTAAATAGAGATTACCTACAGCCCCAGTTGGAAGTAAATTTTGGTCATCATCTAATACATAAGGTTTTACTCCACCAATCGGCTTACCAATAGAAAGGTTCTTCGTGTCATTATTTACAAAACTTAAAACAGTCGTTTCCGTTGGTCCATAGCAATTATTTATTTGTATACCTGTTTTAGCATACTTTTCAATCACTTCTAAGGTAATGGACTCACCACCACAATGAATGACTTTCATACTTGGAACTAAATTAAGGTCAATCTTTCCAGCTAACGATGGCGTCATACCGATTGCCTCTATCTGGTAACGATTCAATATTTCAATAAAATGATCAATATCATAAATTAAATCTGTATCCAGCATTACGACACTTTCCCCTATCGTAAATGGGCGTATCAAATCATGGATAGATGCATCAAAAACATATTCGAAGAAGGCGCCATTAATCATTCCTGATTTCATTCCTGAGTGTTCCATTTTTGGAACTTCTACCACAAAATTACTTAGATTTTTATGCTCTACCATTACTCCTTTAGGCTTTCCTGTTGTTCCAGAGGTAAAAATAATATAAGCCAAATCATTTTCGCTGATACTTTGATTTGGGCGAGCCGTATTATCAGGAAAATTTCTATACATAAAATGATCATCAATAAGGAACTTTGCCTTACATGTTTCAACAATGTAATCAATTCGATCTTGTGGATATTTTGAGCTAATTGGAACATAAGCAGCTCCCGTTTTTAAAACTGCTAAAATAGCAATGACCATTTTTTCAGATCGTTGAAGCAATAAAGGAATTTTTTGCTCCGGACCAACCTGATACTCACTGAGCAAGTAATTCGCTACTCGATTCACTTCATTATCTAATTCTAAGTAGGTCATTGCTCTATCTTCAAACCGCAACGCAATGTTATCAGGATGCATATCAACTTGCTCTTCTATCAAGCGAATGACATTTGGTTTAGTAGAATATGGAGCATGTTGGATTAGTTTTTCTTGTTCTGCTTTGGAAACAAGAGGTACATCTTTTAATAGTTTATTTTCAGAATGAAGGTAGGCGCCTAATAATCTGAAAAACTGATTACCTAATTTATTTATGGTAGTTTTTTTAAAAAGAGAAGTATCATAATTCAAATATAAAGACATTGTCGATCCATAATCTTCTATTTCAAAAGTTAAATGAAATTTAGACGCAGAAGTTTTATATTGGTTTCTTTTGGCTTCACCAGAAAAATATTCTTGGGAATCTCTTTGCTGATAAACATACATACAATCAAAAAATGGGTTTCTTCCATCAGTTGCTACATTTAAATCTTTTGTAATTTGTTCAAATTGATAATTTTGATTTGAAACTGCAGATAAAATATTTTCATTCATCCTTTTTAAAAATTCAATTGTACTTTGATTCTGATTGATGGTTACTCTAACTGGCAGTGTATTAACAAACATTCCTAACATCTCTTCATTTTTTTCATGTACTCTGCCATTAGCAACAGTACCTAGAACAAAATCCTTTGAATAATAGATTTTGGATAACGCGAATTGTAAAATTAAGTTAGAAAAATAAAAAGGCATTTATGGTACACTCAAATTGTATTTCCGACGA
>JACRYO010001382.1_pt1 | contig 18147 bp, 16 predicted proteins | sample 8023221 | NCBI WGS metagenome assembly JACRYO01 (sample SAMN15823180, study PRJNA655841) | gut metagenome | isolation source: fecal sample D85 from dog with diarrhoea from SPCA | host: Canis lupus familiaris | place: South Africa: Mmabatho, Mahikeng | collected 2019-09 | reverse complement strand
AGATGAACTTGATTCAGTTTATCAACGTATGAAGCAAGGTGCTGATTATGACTTCCGTGTTGATCTTAAAAAATACGAGAATGACTCTGCACGAAAAAAGCTTTCATTTAATGAGCAAAAGAACCTTCTGCTAAAAATGTTGAACAAAAATCAACTTTACTTTAATGAAGCAAATATTGACGATGCAAATGTTCGTGACCTTCTCTCTGATTCCGACTACCAATTTAACAAGAGTTTTTATGGAAATGGGGCTAAATAATGGTAATCAAGAAAAGAAAACCAGAGAAAATAGAGTTAAAGCTGTTGAATGCTCTTCAAAATCCAACGATTCAATCGTCGCAACTATCACATATGAACTACTTACCATTGTATATTAGCGATAATATGAGGCATTCTTTGCGCTCTTATCAAATTGGTGCTATCCAAAATTTAGATATGGTTCGCCATATGCAAGCTGCTGATACCCTATATAATCAATTAATGTTCTATATGGCTACTGGATCGGGAAAAACTGATATCATGGCTGCAACTGTTTTGTATCTATATCATGAATTTCATTACCAATGTTTCTTGTTTACTACACATACTACAGCAGTCGTTAATAAAACATTGGATAATTTCATTAATACTACCTCACCAAAATATCTTTTTAATAATCCGATATCTATCGACGGTAGTCAAGTTACTATTAAGGCAGTTAATACATTTCCAGCAGAGCTAGACCCAGATATTATCTATATGAAATTCACCGGAATTCAGCAACTTTCCAATGACATTTATACTCCGCACGAAAATGAAATTACTGAAGAATCACTGGCTCAACATAAAGTAGTTATCTTAGCTGATGAGGCACACCATTTCAACGTTGGAACTCGTTCCAAACAAAAAAATCAAGATAGTCGTAACTGGGAACGACTACTTGATCATATCCGTGGCTTAAATACCAAGAATCTTCAACTAGAATTCACTGCAACAATAGATCTACACAATCCAGAAATATACCAAAAGTATCAAAATAAGATCATTGCTCAGTACGACCTCGGTAAATTTATTAATGACGGCTACTCCAAACAGGTATTTCGTTTGCAGGCTAATAACTCTGATGAATCTAAAATACTGAACGCAGTCTTACTATCTCAGTATAGAAAACGAATAGCACAAAATTTGAAAATTCCTGATTTTAAACCAGTCATTCTATTCAAATCAAATACGGTAGCAATGTCTAATAGTACCAAGAAGAAATTTCACGACATAATTGATAACCTAACAGCGGAGTCATTACATGATTTTGTCCAATCTCAGCAAGAATCTACTCAAAGTGAAGCTCTAGATTTAGCTTATAAGTATTGGCTCAAGCAGGACTTCGCACATACAGTTTCGGAACTTAAAAATGATTTCCGAAGCTTTAATGTAGTTAGTGCTAATGACTCAGGATCAAAAGATATTCTAGACGATGAGAGCGTTGCTCACAAATTAAATACCTTGGAAACTAATGCTATTCGTGCAGTATTTGCTGTTGCTAAGTTAAGTGAAGGTTGGGACGTGCTTAACCTTTACGATATTGTACGAATCGGTGAAAAAAATATTAATCCTAAGGATACTAATGCCGAAGCTCAGCTTATAGGTCGTGGAGCTCGATACAATCCGTTTGTCTATAAGGATAAAAAGTCTTACACTCGCAGATTTGATGATCGCAAAACAGAAATTCAATTATTAGAGCGCTTGTACTACCACACCATTAACAATCCTAAATACCTAGAAAACCTTCGCAAGTCATTAGATGCTATTAATCTTCCAGTTAACGAAGATACTAAATACCATACTCATACCGCTACTGTAAAGCCATCGTTCAAGAAATCTTCCGTATATCTCCATGGTAACGTGTATTACAATAAAGTTATTACAGTTCCTGCAACCTATTATGATTCCATAAAAAAATATGGAATTGATACAAGTAGTAGTTCAGTGATTGATCTAGAGGACACTACTAGTGAACATAAGTATGATGATGTCGATCATAACGATCTTTCTACAAGTACATTAATCAACGCAGCACGATTTAATGATAGAAAAGATCGAGCATTGATCAAAGCGGCTATTTCAAGCTTACGTTTTTTCAGATTTAATACTCTTAAACATTACTGTCCAACACTTACTAGTATGCGAGAATTTATCACAGATGATGATTGGCTTGGACATGCGGTTATTCAAGCACGTGTAGCGAATGGTGTAAATAGATTAACCAATCAACAAAAACTTATTGCCGTTAAACGTTATTTGCTCTACGTACAACAAACTATTGTAAAGAACTTTATGCGCTCAAAAGGTACAAACGAGTTCTTACCAGTAGCAGTTAATGAGATTGTTAAGGACTATACCAAACGAGTTAGCGATTCATTCAACGATCCGAAAGCAGCTAGGATTACTCCTAATCCAATGAATGGTAAAAATTGGTATGTTTATGATAATGCTATTGTAGATATTACAGAAAAAGAATTTATCGACCGAATAAACTCAATTATGCCTGCATTAAAGAACCAATATAAAAATGCTTATCTTATTCGAATAGACGAACGGGCGGATAATTTTAAGCTTCATGATTTTGGTAGCAATATTCCTCATTATGCTGGCTATATGCCTGACTTTATTCTTTACTTAGAAGATACTGATTATATTTATCAGGTTTATATGGAGCCAAAAGGTGAGCAACTACTCAATAGAGATAATTGGAAACAAGAATTATTAGAAAGAATAAACCCTAATAACGTTGTTATTTTAGGAGAAAATCAAAAGGTAAAACTATATGGTGTTAAATTCTTTGTAAGCTCTGATAAACTTCATACTATTCGGGAGCTTCGTGATAAACATATATTAAATGAAGATAATTCTTTGGAATTTAAGTAGTTAAATTGGTCATTAAGTAATAAAAGGATCTACAGTAGAAAATAATTCAAATCATGATATAATTATTGTAGAGAATATGTCGTTAGGTTCATAGCAATCTAACACAAAAGCCTCCTTGCTATTGCACTAGCTTGGAGGCTTTTTTTGTGGGCTTTTGCCGTTCGATTACTCGTTATGGCCTGCGATTAAGCCACCAGGCAAACCACACTACAATGAGCGAACTAACGAGCGAGAATATGTCGTTAAATAGGTCCATAGCTAACACCCCCTTCCTATCACGGCAGAGGGACGAACGACTTTTTTATTATATCATGGACGCAACTAGCAAAAAGTTAAAATATTTTGCTAGTTTTTTTGCTTACGCTATAATGGGAATAGTAACTAGCAATAATATAATAGTAAAAACGAGATGATACAAATGACAAGATATGGCTATGCACGTGTTTCAACACTAAAGCAAGATTTACAAGAACAAATCGATGAAATTGTAGCTAAGGGGGTTAATAGAGACAATATTTTTGCCGAGAAAATGACGGGTACTAAAAGTGACCGACCCCAATGGTTAAAACTCATGAAGAAAGTAAAGCCAGGTGATGAAATCCTCGTTACTAAACTAGACCGCTTGGGACGTTCTTTGCGAATTATTTTAAATGAAATTGATGAACTAACTGCAAAACAAGTCTCAGTAACTGTAGGCAATATGACTTTTGATAAAAGCACTCCTACAGGCAAATTAATGTTGAATGTTATGGCTTCATTTGCTGAGTTTGAAAGAGATATGATTGTAGATCGTATGCAAGGTGGTAGGGCATATAAACGAAAAACTGATCCAAAATATCGTGAAGGACGCAAAAGGCGTCTAACCCCTGCAATGGTGCATGCAATGCGAGAATACTACAAAACCCATACTCAAAAAGAAACAGCAAAGGCTTTTAATATTTCACCGCGAACAGTTGGTAACTATATGGGAAAACCTTGTAAATAAAACTAACTATTTTCACCAACATAACAAAAGCCTAACTATACTTGAGATATCAAAACATAGTCAGGCTTTTGTTAATTTAAAGATAAAATCTTACTCATGGTCGTCTGGTATCTCGTAACTATGTTCATTAAACAAATTACGTTTCCTAGAATCTTTCATAAAATCCTTTAACCATTCTAGCAATTCCCAATAAAATTCTTTTTCTTTATTTTCATCCAAGCCGTTAATTTGATCTTGAATCGATTCTAAGCTGTCTAAAATTGGTTCTAGGGTTAACTGATCAAAATTACCTTTTGATTTTTCGTCTTGACTCATTGCCAATAATTCACTTAGTCTACTTTGGTTTCGAAATCTAATAGAATTACGAATATATGCTGAAACATCTTCTCCATTACTATCAGCTAAATCTTTGATTTTTTTATGCTCATCTTTAGTTACCAATGCCCGAATATAAGAGGTCCTTTTTTGATCTTCTTTTTTTCGATGATTCATTTTAAATTTCTTCCTTCTCATTTGAAGTGAAAACATGACTATATTTTGATCTTAAACAGAACTAAAACATAGTCACATTTTCATAATACTATACAACAATCAAATACACATTTCACCGATTATCAAAACATGACTATATTTTGATTTTAAGCAAGCTTCAAAATATAGTCATGTTTTGATTTTTTCTTTCAAACTTAGTTGTAATAACTTCACTAACCTAGCTATACTAATTAATAATTGTATACATTTCACCGCTAAAAAGAGCTATAATACAATAAAGAATTTAAAATTAGTAAATAACTAAAATAAAAATCGTCTTATCTTGTGTTTAAGGTTATACACTACACTGTCTTAGGAGATAAAAATGATAAAAAGTGATACAAAAACTAACTTTAAAGATTCAGATCAAGTCTTTTACTTAGTAACTAAGAATCATATTCACTATAGAAAAAATGGTTTCACAGCTCATAAGTCCCATATTATTAAAAAAAGTGATGGGGTATATTACAACAAAGACACTGGTGAACTTATTCAAAACGTTAAAAAGTCAAATCTAAAAATTCAAAATCAGCAATCACTTATTCGCTCCTATCGCAACTTATTCTACACTGTCGAAAAATATGTTGATGCTTTCAAAAACAGTGTGATGATTACGCTGGGCTACAAAAAACCTCAAACTAATTTAAATGAATTAAGCCACGACTTTGATCGATTCATGAAACGTCTTAAACGCTATATAAAAAAAGCACATCCTTCTTTTCACTATGAATACATAAGAATAAATGAACCTTATGATGAGACTTATAACGAAAAGCCAAAATGGCATATTCACTTACTTTTATTCGGCATTGCTTGGATTCCCGTAGAAGACTTGGATAAATTATGGCAAAAGGGAAAGGTTACTATAACATCATATTCTAACCGTGATGGTGACAAGGCTGCTAAATACTTTGCCGGCTTTCTAAATGCACCTGAACACACCAACAGTGAAGAAGAATTGGAAAAGAAACGCTCATCAAAAAAGGGGCGATTAAGATATTACGTTAGTGGTACTGATTTATTTAGCACGTCACGAGGGATTAAAACTCCTAAATTCAGAAAAGGAATCTATCGAGAAATCAAACAAAAATATCCTGGTAAAACTATAAATGAAGGTTCAAAAACTATTATTATCGATGGAGAAATTGTTAATCGATTTGATTATCAAAACCAAGAATTAGTCTAATTCCTAACTAAAATAATGTACTAAGTTAATCCAACTAAATATATTATTTTAACTACTACATAACTGTAACTAGCTTATTCAGCTTTATTCTTAGAGCTGAATAAGCTTTTTTTCTTAGAATATTTGTACCCCAAACTTAAATGAGGAAGTGACAATATATGACTAAATACGGTTATACTTCAGGTTTCTTAAAAGATAGTATCAGCAAGGAAGATGACTTTGAACATCAGGCTACAATTTTATTGAAAATGGGAATCCCTTACGATCACTGTTTCGCAGATGTTTTTAGAAACAATCATAATAAAGATCGTTATCAATTACGTAAGTTCCTCACAAGCGCTGCAAAAGAAGGCGATATTCTAGTTGTACCCAGCTTGACTAACCTTTACTCAAACATACGTGAGTTATGCCATTTAATGTATATGGTAGAAGACACAGGCATTATTATCCGATCTAGTGACATGGAATTAAGTGACGATAGTGACTCAAGTGACTGGATTATAGCATCACAGTTAGCACATCTTGACTATATCAATTATTTGCGTAAAAAAAGTATTCATAATGCAATTAAGAAAGCTAAATATCAAGCTAAATTAAATACCGGCGGGCGTAATAAGCGTATTATCACACCACAGTATCTTCAAGCTTATAAATACTTGCAATCTCACAGTTATAACGAAACACAAAAGAAATTTCACATTTCAAAATCCACCATATATCGTATTAAAAAACAAATTACGGCTGTTCAGAGTTATCATGCCAGTAATAGAGGTGATTATAATGCAAAATAAAAAATTAGTTTATTGGATTGACTTAACTGGACCCGCTGTATTAGACGAAATTGTCAGGCTCACCATTATTGATACCAATAATAAAGTACTGTTCAATCACACATTCAGTACAAAGTTAGTAGATTATTGGGAAAGCGATATTAATGGCATAAATCCTGAAGATACGTATAGGGAACGCCAGTTCGATAATTACAAAAAAGAAATACAATCAATCTTTAACCTAGCACATTGCCTAATTACCTTTTATTCATCTACTTTTTTCTTAAATAAACAAAGTATAAACCTATCCAATAAACAAATTATTGACATTGCTGACGATTTCAGGGTACTTGGCGATGATGAAGATACAATTGATAATCTGTGCAATTATTACGGGTATAAACTACCAAAAAACATTTATGATCGAACAGGTATCAATTACGCAAGAGCCGTTAATTATTGCTATCACGAAATGGAAAAATATCGTCAAGCACAGCAAAACTAAACTACAAAAAAACACAAGTACTACATAAATTAATTTTTTGTAGTACTTGTGTTTTTTATTCAAAATTAATACAACATATCTTTGATATCTTTAATGTGATCACGTGCAGCTTGAAGATTTTCGTTTTCCATCTCTAAACGAACTAACTCTTTCTTCAATTGCTTACTTTCCTTTAACAACTGCTGATCACGTTTCTCAAGCTGATCAATTTTAGCCTGCAACTTCTCTAAAGCGTCATCCGTAAACGCTAAAGCTACACACGTATTATGATCCATAATCTGAACAGGTAATTTACGCCGTTTACTCTGCTCAAAAACATAATCAGCATTTTCTTTAAAAGATTGCATGCTAACAGTGTAATTGTCATGTAAATCCTTAAACAGCATTTAGACATATCCTTTCTTAAAATATTAGGTTAAGTCCCCCTGCATGTTCTAAGATAAAAATAATTTTTTAAATAAAAAAAGTTTCAAGCCCCATAACCTGAAACTTCATCTTTAAAATTTAACTACTCCTCTTAACTTAATAACAATACTAGCTAGCAGACAATCACCCACTTATCCTTAACCTAACAAAAGGAAGCAAGCTCTGCTTGCGCAGCCTTGCTCTCTTGAGATCATGCCTATCAGTGGCAAAAAATCTCAAGAGAACTCTACTCTCAATAGATCCATCGCAATCATTAATCAACTTAGTAATCAAGCTACTAAGCTCATCAATGATCGCAATGCAGACGGTTCAAACTCACCCAGCCCTTGTCCCTCTAGCACTCCTCTCTTGCTTTACAGCCATTACCCTGTTAGGCGGGCAGGTTCTTTTCTGACTATTAACCTTCAAATTAAGAAGGCATTACTGTGATGAACCAAAAAGACTCACTAAACAATGCTAAGGGTCGTCTGATGCATTTCCTAGGCTTCCTTGCCACTCTTTCGGCGTCTGTGAAAGCGCTCGGGATTGGCATTCCCATATTGTTGACTACAACCTCTACACGTCCAAGAGGTCACGAGTGATTTCGAGATGCTACTACGATGCGGAACTACCGCTGACGAGTCTAACGGGCGCGACCCAAAAGAAAAAGCACGTAGCCGGATTAGACTACGCACTTTAGTTTTCGGGTTTCATTCTAGTTTGATTACTTGAATTCTTTACCATTCCTCTTTATACTTTATATGTATAAACGAAATGACAACCCCGAATAGCTAGTGCTATTAGCCAATTCGGTAGCTCGTTGAAGTACGCCAATACTTCAGCGGGCTTTTTCTTTTGCTCTGATTTATTTAGTTAGTGAAGTAGTTTGCCAAAACTCTTCATTGATTAAATTTACACTAGTCACAGAGCGTTGTAAACCCTTTCGAATTTGCTGTAGTACGTTATACATCGTAGTAAATATATAATTGTAGTAAATATATAATATACTACAGTTATATATTTACTACGATTATATATTTACTACATTGATAAACGCTGATATAGCAACATTTTTAAATTTTAAAAATTAATTAGTTTACTACAATATATAATTGCAGTAAATGTATAACGTACTACAATTAATTCGAAAATGAAAAAATTTTTTGAATAGGTCATATCTCAAAATGTGCTTTTGTCATGTGATCCTTTTGTTTTTTTTCTTGCTTGTTGTAGTAAAAATATAATTTACTACAATTAATTAGTTAACGTGATAGCAATGATATTATCATATTTCATTTTTGTTACTACAAAAAAAGATAGTGATGTCTTACCTGTTGTAGTAAACTAATGATGAATCATATTGCGAAAGGAGCATGTAGAAAATGCCAGCTATACTGTACGGAAATATGAAAGGCGGAGTCGGTAAAACAACTAACTCTGTTATGACTGCTTATCAGCTCGCACGTCAAGGTTATAAAACACTAGTCTGTGACCTTGATCCTCAAGCAAACGCCACTCAACTGTTGCGCCGAACATATAACCTTCAAAATGAGAAAGACCTTTCTATTGAAAAAACAATGATGGTAGCACTGACAGAAGAAAATATTAATTCTGCCATTGTGAACATCATGGATAATCTTTACTTGTTACCATCAAGTGAGGACTTCAAAAGCTACCCTGACTTCCTTGAAATGAAGTATATGCCGGATAAGGAAAAGATTCAGGCAGGAAACGGCACAACACTCCAAAGCGAAATGAGCCGTATCAAGGAACAACGCATTTCCTACTTTGCTAAGCAATTAGATAAGGTAAGAGACCAGTACGACTTTATTATTATCGATGTACCACCGACACTATCTGTCTTTACTGACTCTGCAATCTATGCTACCGATTACGTTATTATCGTTCTGCAAACACAACAACGGTCACTAGATGGGGCGGAAACCTTCTTTGAATATCTACAGCAAATGTATAACGACTACGCTGCCGTTGATATCGATATTCTCGGTGTATTGGCAGTCTTGTTGAAGAATAACGCTGGACTGGACAGCCAAATCTTACACGATGCAGAAGAAGATTTTGGTAAAGATATGTTATTCAAACAGATTATCCGACATATGGAACGTTTGAAGCGCTACGACCGAACCGGGATTGCAGAAAAAGGCCTAACACCATACGACATGCACGATACCCGCTTACACTATATTTACAAGCAACTGACTAATGAAATTGTTAAACGCCTGAAGGATAAGGGAGTTGAAATCAAATAATGGCTAAGTTTGAATTCAAAAAGAATGAAAAGAAAAAGCCCCGTCCAATCAGCGAGACTAAAATTTCAAAGCCCAAAGAAACATATGACCCAATTGCAATCACTAATGAAGTTGAACATGACATTAAAGAAGAAAAGCCAAAAAAGCGTCGAGGTCGCCCAAAAACCGGACGGAAAAACTATACCACTGTTCGCTTAATGCAAAGCACCGTAATCAAAATTAATGCCTTAGAAAATGCATTAGGCATCAAAACACAAGACGAAACAGTCGATCAGGCACTTGACCGGGTCATTAACTCACTCACCTCAGACGAGAAGCGAGGGTATGAACTATGGCTTGAGATGTTTGAAAAGAAGGAGAATAAGTGAAATGCAAGTTGAAACTAAAATAATGCAAGTAGTTCGATCTGTCTTATCCCATTTTGGCAATAAATATATAGATACAAATGGTACACTGAAACGCAATAAAGTGATTGAAGATTTGGATCATTACGATAAAGATTTAATGTCTGCTTTGCTAGCAAACAAGATGATTCATGATCAATATACTAAAAAGATTGCTGATACTGTTGTTTTCGAACTAAATAAATTTATTGATGTTTTTGAATACAAAGAATTCTGGCAAGATAGTTTTACCAAATACTCTAATCGAATTGGTTTGACCGTTGACAATAGGTTTATTAACGATTCAGATGATGTAGTGTTAGACTTTCCATATAAAGATACTGTATTAAAAGCAAGCATGAATAAGGAAGATGCAGATCAAGAAGTTGGTGTTGATGAGCCGTTCTTAAATGAGACACTTGCTTATTCTGAAATTAGCGAATTATTTGAACCTAAAGTGTTAGTTAATGCTAAGCGATATGACAAAAACGGGGAACAAAACATACTAATCTAGTGTTGGATGATTACTCGACGGAGTAGTCGTTCAACACTTTTTCTTTTACTATGTAAAGTGGAGATGAAGCCAATGCCGTGACTGCTTTGGACACATGATGTCGTAAACAAAACTGGCAGCTTCACCATTCAATTGTGAATCTCGTCTAAGTATGTTGGCTGTTAAAGTCCTGTTGAGAAAATTAGATCTGATTGGATTAGATGGAGGCAGCTCATCTCCAAGTAAAGCGGAGGTTTATTCTTATGGATTTATTGAAAACTGTTTTTGGTATTGATGTTAGCAGCCGGAAGTCTAACGTATGCATTATGGTCAATGGCCAAAAAGTTGATGACTATGCCATCTCCAACGATATGGTAGGCTTCAATCAGTTGCTAGATGACCTTAAGCAGGTTACTAAACCGCAGATTATCTTTGAAGCAACTGGTGTCTATTCCAGAAGACTCCAGGCGTTTTTGGACATGCACGAATTGCGCTATGTCATGATGAACCCGCTGGAAGCCAAAAGAAAGACAAAGGATGACCTGCACCAGAACAAGACCGATAAGCTTGATGCCTTGTACCTTGCCAAGCTGCAGTCTGAGCACCCGCAACGGCTGGCCTACGTTCAAAGCAAAGAATATCAAGAATTGATGGCCAATAACCGCATCTATGAGCAGGCTTCGCACGATCTGATAACCAACAGGAATAGACTGCACAAAGCCATTCAGCTCACTTTCCCAGAGATTGAGCACTTAATGGTTAACCCGAGAGGGAAAAACTACTGGAGTATTGTTCTCAGATTCCCACACCCTGATATCGTATTAGAAACAAAAGAAGCCGATATCATCGACTTCTTAAAAGGCTTATCTGGTATTGGTAAAAAGCGCGCTAACGACATAATGCAAAGTCTTATTCGTTTGGCTAAAGTCGCATGCCCAGCTGTCAAAAAGGACAGTGCACATATTCGTGGCCTCGAAATGGCCATTAACAATATTCTGAGCGCTGAAGAGGCGTGCCAGACAGCTTTAAAGGAGATGACCAAGCTCGCTCCCAAGCGGGATCTGGAGATCCTCACAAGCATTCCAGGCATCGGCGAAAATACCGCTCTAAGAATCATTAGTGAGCTTGGGGATATCAGACGTTTTAACAACCCTAGCCAATTAAATGCCTTCGTTGGCGTTGACCCTCAAGTTTATGAATCTGGCAACCTCACGGCCCACCTGTCAATTTCAAAGCGTGGGACAGCTATCGGCAGAAAGGTGCTGTACTTGGCAATCAACCAAATTCAGTCGGCTAAGAAAGCGGGAAACCCTTCTCATATTGCGGATTATTACGAGAAACGAAAACGGTCTTCTGAGACTGCAAGTCACAAGAAGGCCGCTATCGCATCGATCCATAAATTATTACGGACGATCTTCGCTTTAATTAAGAATGATCAATTATATAGCTATGACGTAGCCAAACATAACCAAAGACTTTTGTCATAAAAATTGATCCAATAGATATTATAACAGCCTCTTTTTTGAAATTACAGAAGGTGGCTGTATTTATCATGCCCTAAATCAGATATTTAACTCGATTCTCCGGGAGCCATTTCCCGATTAGGCCTGTATTTCAAAATAAAATTGCTTAAAATCGTTGATAACACTTGACTTAGAGTAGAAAAAGCAATCTTCTTCACCACAAACGAAAAAGATTGCCATCGGTGCGATCCATCGCCTCATTCGTACGATGTATCATCTCGTAAAAAATGACCAACTTTACGACTATACCAAAGTTCATGTAGATCGTTAAAGCTTGATCACTATTATTTTACCGTCCTTGGTCAAAATAGCCAAGATCAAGGGTGTATTTAGTATACCCTTAACTTCCTAATTTTCTTTGAGTAAGCCAGCTTTTTCCGTCCTCACGAAAAATTTTTAGCCTAAATCTCTTCTGGGGCTTGACTAATGGTAGAAAAAGCGCTAGAAATCAACGTTTTCAGTAACGTGGTTTCTAGCGCTTTTGAATTTTTAAGACTTTTTCCCAACTTCGCTTAACATTTGGTGATCACTCGGTCGCCCTTGGCGTTGGTTGGGTGGTGAGATTCCACGTGATGGTTTCGTTGAAATTCCGGTTGGTCGGCAGGGCGTGGTGATAGCCCTTGAGGTTTAGCTTGGCGTTGAGGGGCAAGGTCTTAGGCCCGGTCCCACTCGCCACCGTGACGGCCTGGTCCGCGCTTAACGGCTGTCCCGCGCCGAAACTTAGCCAGCCATTAAGCTTGCGGATGCTATTGGTTGATTCCGTGCCGAGGGTGGCGGCGACTTGCCAGCTGCCCGCGGTATTGACGGTTAGCTGGTCTGTTGCGCTGGATTGGGAAGCCAGTTGGCCCCCACCGTAGAGTTTGGTTGTCCCAATCGTGCCGAAGTTAATTGTGTCTGGTACCTGTAGGGCCGGGGTAGTGACCTGGACTAAGATTGGGTTGGTGAGGGCTTTTAAATTATCACTTTGGTCGTAGATCTTCATCAATAAGTAAACTTGGTGGCCCTGCTGGTTTTGGGTAGCCACGAAATTTAAAAACTTACTGTCCTTGGGAAAGGTTAACCAAGCTTGCCCGAAGGTACCGCTGCTATTTTGACTGTCCGGATAGTCATCACTGTCACCACTACTGTCATCTTTAACCAGTTTCTTGAAGTCAGGATCCTCACTGGTGGCGTAAAACCACCGGTAGGTCAAGTTGCTGCCGAGCTCGGTGGTAACTTGGTTAATCCAATCAGGAGCGAGGTTGGCCTTGGTCGAAACCGGCTGGGTCAAGTCGGTGCTGGTCAGGATCAGATTTTTCAGCCCCCCGTACTGGAAAGTTTGGGTGGTGGGACTGGATGGTAGCTGGTATTTGACCGTCGTTTGGCGACCAAAAAGCGTATCCGTTTGTGGTACCAGGGCGTTAACTTGTTCGGCTTGGCTGAGATCAGTGGTGATTTTGTAGTCGGATTGGAGCGTATTATCAACCACTTTTTGGTCCGTTAAATTCGGCACAAAGACCGGATTGTCAAAAGCCAGCACGTTAGTCAAGGTGTTGCTGTTGGTTTGGAAATCAGGGGCATCCAGGGTCAAAGTGGTCGTTTGGCCCGCGTAGGTTTGTGAACTGAACTTTGGCCAGCTGCTGGCGGGATTGTTCCAACCAATGACGGGGCTGACCAAGGTGTAAGAGTAAGTCCCATCATCCGCCACCCCGTTGGTTTTCCAAAAGCCATAAAAACTGCTGTCATCAAACAGTACTAGTTGGACCTGATCCGCGCTAATGCCACTCATGTTGACGGAAACGTTCCAAAGAGCGGTCCTGGAATAGTCTTTGACTTTAGTTCGGGTCACTTGATTGCTGGTTAGCGTTAGGACCCTAAAGGTCGCACCGCTTTTCAACAACAGGTAGTATTTCGTGTGGGTGCTTTGGTCCCAGTTAATGTGGGCCAGCACCCGGAAATTCAAGTTGATGCCATTGCTAGTGTTAGTTTCGTTAATGATGTTATTGTTATTGCTATTCACCATGTAACCGTATTTGTTCCGCTTGTCAGGGTCAGGATTCCGGTACCCTTCTGTCCACGGCGCAAAATCGGTGGCCGTAGTAATGTCGGCCGCGTGGGCCGTGGGGCCAGAGCCAAAGCTGAAATAAATCAATCCGCAGGTAAATAATAAGAGTAAATAAAGCTGGTAGGTAAAGAGTTGTTTTCGCATGACGTTACTGTTGACTTAATTTCTTGCGTTGCTTCAAAATGATGCCGACTAAGGCCAAAATAATCAAAATTAGCCCGCCGCCGATCAACCATAACAGCAATGGCAGCCCTAGCCACCCGGTTCGTTTGGTCAGCGGGGCGGCTTGGCTGGCCTTGACGGTAAAGGCGCGGCTGAAGTGCCACTGACGTTTTCCTGATTGCAGGTTCATCGTCAGGAGGTAGTGGCCGGCGTTCAATGGTTTGTTCGGATCCGTTACCACGAAATCAAAGGCCGAATTTGGCGCTACCTGGTAGTTGGTGACCGTTTTCTTTACCAGGGCTTTGGTCTGGTGGGCCTTAGTGATCCGGGCGTGGATCGTTAATTTACCAAAGAGGACTGGCCGGACGTTATGCAAACGGGCAGCGACTTGGCCTTTTTGCACCTTGACTTGGGCGAGCTGCATTTTGGCAATTCGCTTGGCGTGCGGGTGCTCGGTCACCAAAATTGGCAAAGTCATCGCAAAGTGGTTTTGGGTTTGGAAATTGCCGCTTTGTTGATTGGCCCCGTTGGTTAGGCGTTCGACGTAGACCCCACCGGCCACGGTGCCTGAAAAGGGATGGGCGGGCAGGCGCAAGTTGACGGTGACGGTCCGGTCGCTGTTGGCCGGGACGGTGATTTTTTGGCCGCGTTTGGCGTGGTCGATAAAATCCGTCAATCGATATTGCGCGGTGGGATCTTTTTTGGCCTTGAAGGTGGCATAATTGATCGTTCCAGTTGGGGTGGTCGTGGCGTTGCCAACTTTAAGCCGGTAGGTCACGGCTTGGTGCTGATTCGTGTTGGTGATTTTGACTTTGACCGGTACCGTGCTGGCAGGCGTAACCGCCAAACTAAAATATCCTGGATGGCCCGCCTGCTGTTCAGAGGGGTATACAGGATCGATCGTAAACTCGGCCGCGTTGTTGGCAACGGCGGCTTGCGCTTGAGGGACCAGCCAAAGACTCACCATTAAAATCAGCACCATTAAAAGGCGTTTATACTTGGTGCTGTTCATGAGTTGATTCGTTCCTTTACTAATTATTCACTGGCGGAAGGACCCGGGGTGGCACTTAAGTTCCAAGTCAAAGTAGAAGTGTACTTGCCGCTGGCCAGGGCATCGTGACTGGTGGCCTTAAAAGTGGCCTTATTGATGGTTGCACTCGCCGTCCCTTCTTGCTCACCAGTTGAGTTGGCGACTGGGGTACTGCTGCTGTTTGGCAGGGTCAGGCTGGTCTTTTCCCACTTCCAGTCCGCGGCCTGATTATCAGTAAAGGCGAAGGTCCCTGGCGTAAAGTTCAAGGTCCCCGCAATCGTCTTGTCGTTATTGGTAAAGGCAGTCGGCGTTACGGTCAGCTGCCAGCCCTTGGCATCCAGCCGGGTGTCCGTCACGGTGACCTTGTTATTGTCGCTCAGGTCGTTGTTACTCAGCGGTTGACCACTTAAAATTTCACCAGTCGTCACGGTCCCAAACGGGAAACTTGGCACCGCATCTAAAGAGAGATGAGCATCACTGCTGTTTAAATTCAAAGTAGCGTAACTGGTAGTGGTAGTGGTGTCATCGGCATTGATGATCGCGGCAGGTGCCGTTAGAAAAAGTCCACACGCTAAGCTTAATAAGCCCAGCTTTGTCCAAAAATTACGCTTCATAAGCAATAATCTCCTTCCTGAATATTATAAATTTATTATAACACAAACGAAAGATTGCTTATCAAAAGATATTTTTATGTTAAAAATGCCCAAAATAACAAAAGCTACCTCTTTTAATAATGATGATAATCTGATTATTAAGGGCAACAATTTAATTGCACTACATAGCATCAAAAATAAATTTGCTGGAAAAGTAAAGCTAATCTACTTAGATCCCCCATACAATACTACAAAAGATTTTGATTATAACGATAACTTTACACATGCCGCATGGTTAACATTTATGAAATCTAGGTTGGAAATTGCATGGCAACTATTAGCCGACAATGGAACTATCTGGATTTCTATTGACGATAACGAAAGTCACTATTTAAAAGTTTTAGCTGATTCGATTTTTGGCCGTCAAAACTTCTTAAACGAAATTGTTTGGCAACGTGCATATGCACCAATTAACCTTAAAAAGACTTTCTCTAAAAGCCATGATTACATTCAAGTTTATGCAAAAAACAATAGCTCTGAAAAAGAACTAAATAGGCTTCCACGCTCGCAAGAGGCAAATAGTAGATACAAAAATCCTGATAACGATCCAAGAGGTCCTTGGCAATCTGACAATCTATCTGTAGGACCTGCCGTTAAAGAAAATATATATGAAATACGTCAATTGCTAGTTTGTAACATTCCAAATTTTGCTAGATTATTCGTCATGACAAGTGCCTCGATCTGTGCTTGCAATCCCACCAAACTACGAGCATAAGTCTGTTCGCTTCCCAAGAGTTTCAATTTAGCAAATGAAGTCTCAATAAGGCGACGCGTCCGCTTACGGGCTGACCGATTATGCTGTTTTGCACCTTTCATATTTGAACGATACGGCGTCCAGATGTCGTGACCTTGTTGCTTAACCTTACTTCGTAAGTCTTTACCGACGTAGCCGACGTCAGCTAGAATTTGTGGACAAGGGCAGTTTTGAATCAATTCTGGAGCAGCCTTAACGTCATGGATTGAAGCTGGTGTCACTTCATAATCGAGAATCAGGCCGCTAGGTTCTACGATCATGTGAACTTTGAAACCATAGAAGTACAGCTGTTTCGTAGCGTTATAGCCAATGTTAGCAATCCCAGCAAACAAGCGAGCTCGAGCATTACGAACCCCTTGACAAAGCGGGAGCGGATAACTATCGATAATGGCTGTTTGGGAAGGCGTAGTCCACGTTAGCAATCCTCGGCGAATTGCTTGAAAAACTGGTGTGACCTGGTTAATCCGACGGATTAGGCGGGAATACTCCAACAAGGGTAACGAAGGGATCGTAGCTTGCACTAAATCGTAAAAGGCCGTCCAAGTTGGAACATGATATTGCGTTTTGAGGAGCATTAGGGCCATTATCTCAGCGTCAGATAGTTTGACGTGTTCAATATTGCGCCGTTCCATAAATTTTCGTGGGACAAAATCTTGCATCAACTGTTGTAATTCAGAACAAGTGTAGGCAAAAACCGCTTGAAAATCATGGCGATCATAACTAGACTTAAAGTAGCTTAACAAGGCAAAGACTCCTTTTTTAGTCTACTTTGAGTCTAACCTTGTTAGGCTTTTTTTGTTAAATGTTACGAACTAGCAAATCGCGTATATGAAATAACCACTCCATCAGGTCGAAAAGTATTACCACCTGATGGACGAAGTTGGCTGTATCCTAAGGATAAACTTAAAGAAATGATAAACGACAATAAAATTTGGTTTGGTAAAGATGGTAATAATGTCCCACGTCTTAAACGTTACCTTTCTAACGTAAAAGGAGTTGTGGCACAAACATTGTGGACTTATCAGGAAGTTGGCCACAATCAGGATGCTAAACGAGAAATCAAAAAATTATTTAACGGGAAAGATGTCTTTGGTACACCTAAGCCCGAAAGACTTATATCAAGAATCCTTACACTTGGTTCCAACGAAAACGATCTTGTCCTTGATTTCTTTATGGGATCTGCCACGACCCAAGCTGTCGCTATGAAAATGCATCGACGTTTCATAGGAATCGAACAAATGGATTATATCAATACGGTTTCCGTCCCTAGATTACAAAAGGTCATTTCCGGTGAACAAGGTGGCATTTCTAAGAATGTTAATTGGCAAGGTGGTGGTTCCTTCATTTATGCTGAATTAATGGAAAAAAACATGGGTTACCTTAAAGATTTGCAGAAGGCCACCACATTAGATGAACTTGATTCAGTTTATCAACGTATGAAGCAAGGTGCTGATTATGACTTCCGTGTTGATCTTAAAAAATACGAGAATGACTCTGCACGAAAAAAGCTTTCATTTAATGAGCAAAAGAACCTTCTGCTAAAAATGTT
>JACRYO010001131.1_pt1 | contig 19100 bp, 16 predicted proteins | sample 8023221 | NCBI WGS metagenome assembly JACRYO01 (sample SAMN15823180, study PRJNA655841) | gut metagenome | isolation source: fecal sample D85 from dog with diarrhoea from SPCA | host: Canis lupus familiaris | place: South Africa: Mmabatho, Mahikeng | collected 2019-09 | reverse complement strand
TCCCATGCATTTTTTGTTTTCTTGAAGTAAGACGTTTCTGTACTACCACCCATAGCAAATTCATCCATATTCAATTTGCCGACTGGGATCATGTCTGCTTGGTAAACTTTATCCATTACTGTAGCATCATAGATTGGATCGAAATTGAATAAGATTTTTGAAGCAGCCGTAGTCAATAGGTCTTTTGTAACGATATTGTCTTTGATACCGATCGGAATACCTGCTAATACGTTACTTTCATCGATTCCTTTTTCATCAAGCGCTTTGGCAATCGCCATTGCTTTTTCTTCATTCAAGGTAATGAACGCATCGATTTCTGGTTCTGTTTCTTTGATACGGTCAAATGTTGCTTTTGTTAGATCTTGTGCAGTGATTTCTTTAGATACAAGCATTGCATGCAATTCTTCTAAAGAGTGATCATACAATTTTGTCATTATGCGCCAGCCTCCCCATTCTCAATAATTGCTGGCACTTTAATAAAGCCATCTTCTTTTTCTGGTACATTTCTCATTAATTCGTCGCGATTCCAACCTGAATTTGCTCGGTCTTGACGCATAACGTTTACAGTTTCAACCACATTTGATGTAAATGGAACACCTTCAGTGTCTACTTCTTCTAGCAATTCCACCATATCAATGATTTTTCCTAATTGGTCGGTAAAACTTGCAAGTTCTTCATCTGCGAACGCAAGTTTTGCTAATTTGGCAACGTGTTTCACTTGTTCTTCACTGATCGCCATACTACCCCTTCTTTCTACACGAGTTAAAAACTTTGCTCTCTATTTTAACTTAAGAGTTTGTTATCTGAAATTGTTTCTTGAAATTTATCTGAAAAAAGTTGGACTTCACTCTGGATTTGTCCGACTTTCAGCTAACGCCTCTGCCATTTCTTCTTCTGTCCAAACGTCGATCCCTAATTCTTGTGCTTTCGTCAGTTTGCTTCCAGCCTCTTCACCAGCCACGACGATATCTGTTTTTTTCGAAACACTTCCGGTTACTTTTCCGCCTAGATTCTCGATCGTCTCTTTTGCTTCTTCTCGAGTGAATCGCGTCAGTTTACCAGTTAATACAACTGTTTTGTCTTTAAATGGTGAATCGATCGTTGCGATTTGTGCTGGACGAATCCCTTTGTAGTCAAAATTGACTCCCGCTTGTTTCAGTTCAGCTAATAGATCATGGACCTCTTCATTACTAAAGTAGGTAACTACGCTGTCTGCGATGATATCACCAATTGTATCTAAAGAAATGATCGTTTCAAAATCGCTTTTGCTCAAGCTCTCCAAATCACCGAAATGTTCTGCTAAGATTTTTGCAGCTTTTGCGCCTACATGGCGGATTCCTAGCCCAAAGATCAAGCGTTCCACTGAATTTTCTTTACTGTTGTCGATTGCAGTTAAAATATTGTTTGCGGATTTTTCTTTGATTTTATCCAAAGTCAATAATTGTTCTTCGGTCAAGTTATAGAGATCAGCTACATCAGACACCAATTTTTTGTCGTACATTTGTGCTAAAACTCTTGGTCCTAGTCCATCGATATTCATTGCATTACGAGAGACAAAATGATTGAGTCCTTCTTTTATTTGAGCCGGACATTTCGGATTGATACACCGTAAAGCGACTTCTTCATCTAAATGCACGAGCTCACTTTGACAGACTGGACAATGTGATGGTAACGGATACTCTTCACTGTCATCTGGTCGCTTCTCAAATACTACCTGAGCGACTTCTGGAATAATATCGCCAGCTTTGTAGATTTGAACGGTATCGTTCAAGCGGATGTCCTTCATTTTGATATAATCGCCATTGTGCAGACTTGCTCGACTGACTGTCGTACCAGCCACACGGACAGGAGTCATGATCGCAGTAGGTGTGACAACGCCGGTGCGCCCTACTGTCCATTCGATTGCTTCGATTTTTGTTTCTACCTCTTCAGGTGGAAATTTGTACGCTGCGGCCCAACGCGGTGCTTTTACAGTAAATCCTAATTGATCTTGCAAAGTAAAATCGTTGACCTTGATGACGATACCATCGATCTCATAAGGGAGATCTACCCGTTTGTCATGGTATTCTTCGATAAATGACCATACATCCTCAATCGAATGGCACAAGCGTTTTTCCTGATTGATGTGGAAGCCGATCTTGTCTAATTCTTCTAGCGCTTCATACTGGGTCTTTGCTTTCATTGGACCAAAATCTGCTACTGTGTACAAAAAGGTATCCAGATTTCTTTTAGCTGTTATTTTAGAATCAAGCTGTCGCAAAGAACCTGCAGCTGCATTACGTGGATTTGCAAAGATATCTTGCCCTTCAACTTCCCTCGATTTGTTCAATTGAACAAATGACTTTTTCGGCATGAAGCATTCGCCACGCACTTCGATACTGATTTGATTTTTTAGTTTCAAAGGTACGGATCGCACTGTCTTCAGATTTTCAGTGATGTTCTCGCCGACAGTTCCATCTCCTCGTGTAGCACCTCTGACAAATTCACCATTTTCATAGCGCAAAGAAACAGACAGCCCATCGATCTTCAGTTCACAACAATAATCAACTGGATGCCCAATCGCTTTTTGGACACGCTGATCAAAAGCAAAGAGTTCTTCTTTACTAAAGACATCGTTCAAACTATACAATGGAATATCGTGAGTGACTTTTTCGAATCCTGTAAGGACCTTTCCTCCTACGCGTTGCGTAGGAGAATCTGATGTGATCAAATCGGGATACTGTTCTTCAATTGCCACTAATTGCGCATACGCTTTGTCATACACGTAATCTTCGACTGTTGGTTTATCTTCGACATAATACTGTTTAGACCACTGACTTAATTGGGTTCTCAACTCCTCCGCTCTTTTAGCGGCTTCGTCTATCGTCATTTCGTGTTCCATTTTCTTTCCTCCACTCAAGCTTTTTCAATTGGTGCAAAAGCAGCTAATAATCGTTTGACTCCTTGACTAGGAAATGCCACGTCTAGTTCTAGATCTTTTGCAGTACCGCTCACTCTTACGACTGTGCCAGCTCCCCATTTTTTATGTTTCACCTTGTCTCCTGCTTTCCAATCATTGCTTTCTCCGCCTGTAGTTGCTTTTGATGACACGACTGTTGTAGCAGGCTGCTTGTAGATTGGCGTAGCTGCTTTTGATGCAAAAGGTGTGCTTTTTTTCGGTGTAGGCCGCATTCCTTGGATGTCCAATAACTCTTGATCGATTTCTTCGACAAAACGAGAAGGGCGGTTATACTGTGTTCTACCATATAAAGTTCTTGAGAAGGCATTTGTCAGGTACAGTGATTCTTCTGCCCTAGTGATCCCAACATACGCAAGTCTGCGCTCTTCTTCAAGTTCGCTTTCTTCCATTAGTGCTCTTGATAAGGGGAAGACCCCTTCTTCTAGACCAATCAAAAAGACTACTGGAAATTCTAGGCCCTTAGCTGCATGTAGTGTCATCAAGGTAACTTGGGTAGTTTCTTCTTCTAAGTTATCGATATCTGACACTAAGGCTAGATCATTTAAGAAGACGGTCAGCTTTTCATCTGGTGCGTCAGCATCTTCTTCATTTTGTTTTTCAAACTGTTTGTCAAACTCTTGTGTAACGGTTAAGAATTCTTCCAAGTTTTCTAATCTTGCTTGCGATTCTAACGTATTTTGGATCTTTAAGTCTTCTAGATAGCCGCTGCGCTCTAGGATTTCTTTCGTCAATTCAGTTACTGTCAGATAAGGCAACATTTGCGTCACTTCACTGATCATTTCACCGAATGCGCCCAATTGCTGTCCTGCTTTGCCGCTAATATTGGCTAAATCAACATTTTGAGCCGCTTCTAGCAGTGGCCACTGGTGCATCGTCGCAAAATTTCTTAGTTTCTCGATCGAACCTGGTCCGATTCCTCGTTTAGGCGAATTCACGATTCGTTCAAAACTGATGGAATCTTGCGGATTAGCGATCACATTCAAATACGCTAAAATATCTTTGATTTCTTTTCGGTCATAGAACTTATGCCCTCCGACCATCTTATAAGGGATATTGGCTTTGAGAAGCGTTTCTTCCATTACACGGGATTGGGCATTCGTTCGATATAAAATTGCAAAATCACCATAATCTCGTTGATTTTCTCTTATTTCTTCTTGCATACGGTCAACGATGAATCGTGTTTCATCTCTTTCGTTATCTGCACGATAGTAAGTGATTTTATTTCCTTCACGATTTTCTGTCCAAAGATTCTTTGGTTTACGGTTACTGTTGTTTTCGATGACTTGATTCGCTGCACTTAAAATATTCTTTGTGGAGCGATAGTTTTGTTCTAACAAAATAACACTTGCATCTGGATAGTCTTTCTCAAAATCCAAGATGTTTTGCATATCTGCTCCACGCCAACCGTAAATACTTTGATCCGCATCACCTACAACACATAAGTTTCGGAATCTTTTCGCTAGTAGATTCACTAATGTATATTGGGCATGGTTCGTATCTTGGTATTCATCGACATGGATATAATGGAATTTATTTTGGTAATAAGTCAATGAATCTGGATGTTCTTCAAACAATCGGATCGTATTCATGATCAAATCATCAAAGTCCATACAATGATTGTATTGTAGTTCTTTTTGGTAAGCCGCATAACACTTTGCTGCGATTTCTTCATAATAACTTCCTTGCATTTTTGCAAAGTCTTGTGGCGTTTGCAGACTATTTTTGGCTTGTGATACGGTCCCAAGGATACTTCTTGGATCATACTTTTTAGGATCGATATTCAATTCCTTTAAAATACGTTTCATCAGTGAAAGCTGTTCTGACGAATCGATGATCGTAAAATTACGATTGTAGCCGATAAAATCGACATCTCTTCTTAAAATACGTACACACATTGAGTGAAAAGTCGAGACCCAGACATCTTCTCCTCCGTGTTCTAAAATTTTATTGACCCGTTCTTTCATCTCTTTGGCTGCTTTGTTGGTAAAAGTAATCGCAAGGATGTTCCATGGATTTACTTCTTTTTCTTCAATTAAATACGCAATCCGATGGGTCAACACTCGCGTTTTTCCACTTCCTGCGCCAGCCATCAATAGTAATGGCCCTTCCGTGTGAAGAACCGCTTCTTTTTGACGAGGGTTCATCCCGTTCAATAATTCCGTCTTGGATGACATTAACAACATCCTTTCTTTTATCAATCTTCTAAATTATAGCATTTTCCGGCTCTTCCTTAAAGAAAATGTTCACCACCTCAATACGTTGGAAATTAGATAAGTCTTGCATAAATGGATGAAAAGAAATTTTTTTCTTTCATTTAATCTTGTAAAATCATTCATTTCGCGATAAATTAAGTTGAAGCGAGGCGTTAAGATGGAAAAAAAAGCAACAATAAAAAAAATTGATAAAACACAACTTTATTTTATTTTAAAAGGGATTGTAGTGGGGTTGTTTACTGGTATCGTCGTCAGTCTTTTTCGGTTAGCCATTGAAAAATTAGGCATACTCACGCAACACTTCTATGAATTGACACAAAGGGAACCGATTTACTTGATCCTTGGTGCAGTCGTAAGCATCATTGTTGCATTACTGGTAGGGTTATTGATCAAAAGTGATCCAGATATCAAAGGTAGTGGGATTCCTCAAGTCGAAGGTCAATTGCAAGGTGAACTAACGATTTCCTGGTTTTCTGTTTTATGGAAGAAATTTGTTGGCGGGATACTTTCTGTTGGTTCTGGTTTGTTCTTAGGTAGAGAAGGCCCTTCTATACAGTTAGGTGCAGTGGTCGGTCAAGGAACAAGTCAACTCTTCCACAGTGTCTCCTCCGAACAGAAGATTCTGATTTCTAGTGGTGCAAGTGCGGGTCTTGCAGCTGCATTCAACGCACCGATTGCCGGTCTGCTATTCGTTTTAGAAGAAATCCACCACTCTTTTTCTCCATTAGTCTGGTTGACTTCATTTGCATCAGCGGTAACGGCAAATTTTGTTTCTCTTTATTTTTTTGGGCTAAAACCAGTTTTATCTCTAGGAGAATTACCTTCTTTGCCTTTAAAATATTACGGTTCTCTGATTGTTTTAGGAATCTTTTTAGGCGTATTGGGTTTTGTCTATCAACAGGTACTACTCAGCTTGCCCCGTATGTATGAAAAAGTACCTTTACCTTCTTATTGGCATGGACTCGTTCCATTCTTACTTATTTTACCGATTGGCTATTTTTGGCCGACGATCTTAGGTGGCGGAAATCAAATCATTATCTCATTAGGTCATTCATCTTTACCTTTGATGATGATTTTTGGACTGTTCATCCTTCGATTTGTTTTTTCAATGGTCTCTTACGGTGCCAGTCTGCCTGGAGGAATATTTTTACCGATCCTCACTTTAGGAGCTTTATTAGGGAGTATTTACGGAACTATCTTGGTGCACACATTTGGAATGGACCCTATTTATATCAAAGATTTCATCGTTATTGCAATGGCTGGCTATTTTGCAGCGATCGGTAAAGCTCCGTTGACTGCCGTTATTTTGGTAACCGAGATGGTTGGCTCCTTGAATCATCTGATGCCCCTTGGCTTAGTAGCTCTAGTCGCTTATATCATCAATGACCTATTAGGCGGAAATCCGATCTATGAATCGTTGCTTGAACGTTTGCTTGCTCATAAACATCCTCCATTCCTAAAGGGGAAAACAACCTTTGAGTTTCCTATCACAGCAGAAAGCTTACTGGATGGCTTGATGGTTCGTGATTTCAATTGGCCACAGGACATGTTGCTTGTTTCGATCATTCGAGGAAAAAACGAACTATTGACCCACGGAGATACGATCATGCAAATGGGAGATATTTTAGTCATTTTGACAGATGAATCACATCTTTCTTCAGTCAAAAAAGAAATTGCTAAGCGTTCGTATCACCCTGCACTGAAACAATCTTTTTAAAATAAATCATCCGGCTAGAATCGATCAGCTTGAAAAGAACAGAAGATATTGACTATTGCTTCTTAAACTTTTTAAGCTCTCGGTTTATCCTTCGAAAAACATAGTTGAAAAAAAAGGGCAAGACAAAAGTCGTTTAGATTCTAGAAAAATTGAAGAAAAAACGAGCAATACGCTTTTTGTATTGCTCGTTTTTTATGGTTCTTTAAGGTTCCATCCACGAAAAGGCATCCAATTGTAACGTCATCGTAAAGACTGGAGAACTTTTCGACACCGAATTCGAAGTCAATGTGCCACCATATCCAAAAGTCGTTGCAGACGGATAATTAGTCAATCCATCTGTAGTCAATTTCCCTTCCTTATTTGCTAAAGTAAATAAGTGGATGGGGCTACCAAAATTGATTAGTGTGCCGTTTGAAATCAGGGTCTCATCTGTTGTTGCTGTGGGTGATGTCAGAGTCAAAGCAGAGATATCAGCAATCGACTCGTTATTTGTTTGAACAAAATTGGTGATCGAAACATCTACCGGACGACTGGAATTATTCGTAATATTATAAGTTGGCGATTGGATCTTTTTTTGACCATTGACATTATAGAAAATCGTCGCAGTATCCACCGTCACATTGAGCCAATCTTCACTGCTTTCGTTGATTTCTTCCATCCGTTCACGGTCTACTCCCAATGATCCATTCACTTGGATATCCGCATGTTCTTTCTCGTTTATTTCTTCCGCTTGAGTGATCATCGGCACCGTGCCTCCGATAAAACTGCCCACTAATAATAAACGAATCAACAGTCTTTTCATCCACTTATCCTCCCTATTCGATCGTTAATTTGACTCCTGCGGCAACTTGTCCTTTTTTTTCTTTCGTAATCGGATCATAGAGACTAAACAATGCAACAGATGGATACTCCCCTTTTTTCAACTTTTGTTCCAAAGTCACTTCTTTTACTTCATAACCAGGTTCAATTGCTCCAGAAGTATAAATAAGTCGGTCGGTTGTTTTCTCCCGAATCTCCACATTGATAGGGTAACTATTTTTGCTTGGGTTTTTGATCTTCAAATCTCCTTTTAACGTTTGTTCACAGAATTTTGCTTCTGGCGAAATAACCAAATTGAATTTGCTTTTATCCAGTGCCGATTGCGCAAGTCTTGTCATTTCTTTATCAGATATTTTTTGCGCATCTTTTTGTTCAGGTAAAAAATCCCCGCTTACAACAGCCACTTTTTCTGTTTTTCCTTGAACATGATGTTGAGAAATGAACCAAGTAACAGCCAGTAGAATTGTGACGAACAAAATACCGACAACGTGCTGCTTGCGATTATTTTTCAACCTTTCCATCATGATTGTCCTCCTCACTATACAATGAACAACGTGGCAATCTCATACTTTCCAATATATTTGAATTTAGACGTACTTATATACTAAAGATAATTATATTTTCCACGAAAATGAATCGTTATTTTCCTTTCATCTTTACTGGTTGCTTTCAATGTAAATATTTCTCCTCTCAATCACTCTCATCAAATTATAACATTCATTCATTTTTCGAACTAAAAAGAACGGTTTCGTTTTCTCCACTAAGTTTTATGTTCTTGTTTATTACAAAAAAATACCAAAATTCCAAATAGTATTTTCAGCTATATTTGTAGATACACTATGTATTCACGAAGATTTTCTCAGCAATATAAATAATTTTAAATTTTTCAAAATTGAGAAATCCATCATTATTGGTCAATGCACTTTATTAATTTTTGATTATAAATAAATGATACTATACACATTTTACGCCGTCAAAGATTTGCACAAAAAAACTACTTGATTTCCTCAATAAAGGAAACCAAGTAGTTACTAGAACTGATTTTAAGCTTTTGCTAATTCGGGTGTTTTTCTCAATAGACCATAGATCACACCGGAAACAACTGCACCGATAGCAATAAATACAAGATACATGATTGGATGACTTACTAGGAAGACAACGAAGATCCCACCATGTGGTGCAAGTAATTTAATTCCTAATGCACCAACTAAGCCACCAGTTAGGGCTGAACCAATAATGAAACTTGGAATAGCACGAACAGGGTCAGCGGCTGCAAAAGGTATAGAACCTTCTGTAACAAAGGATAGCCCCATGATGATGTTTGTCAAACCAGCATCTTGATCTGTTTTGCTAAATTTATTTTTGAATAGACGTGTTGCTACGAAAATAGCTAATGGTGGAACCATACCACCTGCCATAACAGATGCCATGACTACACTTCCGCCAGTTGCAACAGTTGTAGCTAAAGTAGCTGTCCCAAATACATATGCTGCTTTATTGATTGGTCCACCAAGATCGGCTGCCATCATTCCAGCTAGCAAAGCACCAAGTAGTGCGGCATTTGAACCACTCATGCCAGTCAAAAAGCTATTCAATGCATCATTGATCGCCTTCATAGGGACATTGACCAGCAACATCAAGAATCCGGTAATCAATAAACCAAAGACTGGGTAAAATAGGATTGTTTTAATCCCATCCAATGATTTTGGCAAATTCTTGAATACTTTACGTAAGAACACGATCACATAACCTGCGATGAAACCACCGATCAATGCACCTAAGAATCCTGCACCACCAGTATTTGCTAAAGCACCAGCTGCAAAACCAACAACTAATCCAGGACGATCACCAATACTTGAAGCAATGAATCCCGCTAAGACTGGTAACATGAAGCCAAATGCAGCTTGTCCGATTTGATTGAACCAACTAGCAAGTTGGTTATAATTTCCTAAGTGTGCCAATTGATCGTGAGGAACACCCATGAATTGGTCGATCATAAAGGAAAGAGCAATTGCGATCCCGCCACCAATAACAAACGGTAACATATGAGAAACACCATTCATCAAATCTTTATAGATTCTTTGACCAACTGTGCCATCAGCATTTCCTTCATCTGCTGCACCATCTTTTCCTTCTCCATGGAAAACTGGGGCAGTGTCATTCGTTGCCAATTGGATCAATTCTTCTGGCTTGCGGATACCATCGCTGACTGGTCGATTGACTAATTTTTTCCCATCGAAACGATCCATTTCAACTTTTTTATCTGCAGCAACGATGACCCCATCTGCTCGAGCGATATCTTCTGCTGTCAAACGATTCTTGATCCCTTCAGAACCATTTGTTTCAACTTTGATGTCAACGCCCATTTCTTTTGCTTTTTTCTTAAGCGAATCTTCTGCCATATACGTATGAGCGATTCCTGTTGGGCAAGCAGTTACAGCAACGATATATTTCTTTTTAGGATCTAAACTTTTTTCTGTTGCTTGTGCTTCCTTTTCAGCTTTTTCTTCTGCTTCTTTTTGTTCTTCTGCTGTTTGGAATAATTCTTGAACAGCTTCTGGTGTTTCCACCTGTTTTAATTTTCCGGCAAAATCTGGGTCGATCAAAAGTCGGGATAATGCTGCTAATGCTTGTAAATGAGTATCATTTGCCCCTTCTGGTGCAGCAATCATGAAAAACAAATATGTTGGTTGACCATCTAATGATTCATAGTCAACACCTTTTTTGCTTTTGGCAAACAAAACTGTTGCTTCTTTGACAGCTGCATTTTTTGCGTGAGGCATTGCAATACCATCACCTAAACCAGTTGATGTTTGTGCTTCACGTGCTAAAATACCGTCTTTGTAGGTTTTAATATCTGAAATACGACCTGCTTCATACATTTTTTGGACCATTTCATCAATTGCGCCTTTTTTATCAGTCGCTTGTAGGTCCATGATCATTGCATCTTTGATCATTAAGTCTTTAATATTCATGATAACCCTCCTAGAAATCAATCAATTTTTGTAATTTCAACTTCTGGTATTAATTCATCGATCAATGCCTTTGTTGCTAAATCATCAGAGAATGCTGTAGCACTTCCACATGCAACTCCCCATTTGAATGCTTCAACTGGATCTTGATCTTTGCTGTAAGATCCAATAAAACCAGCAATCATTGAATCTCCTGCTCCTACCGAATTTTTCAACGGACGTACTAAGACATTCGACTGATACGCACCATCTTTTGTGAAGAGTAAAGCACCATCACCGGCCATAGAGATCAATACGTTTTGAGCACCTTCTTCAAGTAATTTTTTACCATATGGAAGGATGTCCTCGATACTCTTGAATTCTGTGTGATATAGTTCAGCTAATTCATGATTGTTCGGCTTGATCAGTAATGGTCTTTTCGCTAAAGCATCTTTAAGATCATCACCTGTTGTATCAATCACAAATTCTGCTTCTTTTCCACGGATAATCTCAATTAATTCTTGGTAAAATCCGTTTCTTAAACTTGCTGGTGTGCTACCTGACAAAACAACGATATCGCCTTTTTTTACGTTATTCATCGCTTGTTTTAAATCTTCAATTTCTTTTTCAGAAAGAACTGGTCCTAATCCATTGATTTCCGTTTCAGTATCCGATTTCAATTTGATATTGATTCGTGTATCAGATTGGACGTTGGTAAAGGCGGTATTGATTTGCTCTTCCTTTAACCATTCAGAAATAAAATTGCCGGTAAATCCACCTAAAAATCCAAGAGCGGTCGATTCCGTGTCCATCCTTTTCAAGATCCTTGATACGTTGATACCTTTCCCACCAGGTAGTTTGAAGTCTTCTTTCATTCGATTCAAATCACCTAGTTTCAATCCATCAACTTTTACAATAAAGTCAATTGACGGGTTCAATGTTACTGTGTAAATCATTGTATAGCCTCCTTAATTGTTGTCCGTTCACGATATTGTTCCGCATATTCTGATGGACAACACTCGGTTACGATCGTAGCTGCTTCTAAAGGTGCGACAAAAGTAAAACTTAATTGATTGAATTTCGATTGATCGACTAAGACAAAACTTTCTTCTGAATGTGCCATCGCTAGACGTTTTACCGCAGCTTCTTCTGGGTCAGGCGTCGTAAAACCACGCTCAACATGGACACCATTCATCCCCATGAATGCTTTATTGAAATGAAAGTCTTTTAATTGCTCGATCACGCTAGAGCCTAATACTGCATTCGTTGATAACTTGATCATGCCTCCTAGAATGATCGTAGGAAGTTGTAAGTCAACTAGACTTGCAGCATGTTTGACTGAATTGGTGACAATAGTAATTTTTTTCCCCTGTAGATAAGGAATCATTTCCAATGTCGTTGAACCAGCATCCAAGTAGATCACGTCTTCATCATTGATCAATTCCGCAGCGATTTGGGCAATTTTATGTTTTTCGTGAACGTTTTTGAGCGTTTTTTCGCTCATTGCTTGTTCAAAGCCTAAAAGTTGTCCTTTTTTTGCACCACCATGGATACGTTCAAGAAGCCCATCGTTTTCTAAGTCCTGTAAATCGCGTCTGATTGTTGATTCAGAAGCATTTAGAAGGTTTACTAGATCCTGTGACTTCACGATCTTATGTTGATCCAATAAATGAAGTATTTTCTGTCTTCGTTCCTCTGTAAGCATTTCCACGATCACCTCATGACAAATAGTAGCACATTATTTTTATAAATTCAATATAAAACATTCAAAAACATTCAAAAATATTCTCTTACAACCATAAACGAATCATTTCATTCAAAATTCACCCTATATATCAAAAAAAGCGATAAATGACAGAACTTTGAATACGTCCACGTAAGTTCGAATACCACAAGTTTTTGTGTGCTTCGACGTTCTGTTATTTATCACTTATTTAACTATCACTTTCGGTCAACCAGCTGGTTAGCGATTAGACCTTTTCCTTTTGTTTACTTATTTTAGTTTTATGAAGGGTATAATAATAAAAGCCCAGTCCGCTAAGCATGACTAAAAATCCCAAAATTGAACGTATCGGTATTCTTGGAATCAAAAAAATGAGTAAAGCAAGTAATGCTGTAGGTAGCATGATGCGATAGTATAAACGTTTATCCATTTTTTTCACCTCAACTTTTTTGCGCTGTCGCTAACTGTTCTAACTTAGGATAATCTAAGATCTCTACTCTCAAATGATGGATATCTTTCTTTACGTCAAAAGCCAATCTACCTCTTCGTTTTCTAAATCTTTTGAACTTGATATCGGATAATTCCTCACGTATCTCATCCAGAGGCACTTTTTTTAAAATATCACTTGGGACATAAAGCCGCAAAATCAACAGGTATTCTTGATACTTTTCATCCTCTACCGCTACTTCCAAGTACTCTCGGATATAATAACAATAAGCTTGAATACCGTTATCTAGTGTAATGCTCGGATCGATTACTTTATAAGACATCATTTGCGCACGTTGCTCATCCACCCAAGGGAAGTAAGCTTGAGTATTCAATGCACCTTTTATCCTCTTTTCTTTATATTCATCTTTTTCAAAATTATAATTTCTAGTAACAAAAAAGGTAGCTTTCTTCTTGGGGGCAGGCTGCATCATTCTGTTTTGATATTGAACAGATTGAACACTTTTGTCTGTATAGGCATATTCTATAAAAGGAGTTTTTAATAGTCCTACGCCATTGTCCCACGCTAAATGATCAAATCCCAACTGATCGCGATAGTAAGCTTGAAATTGCTGATTGACTTCAGCTTTCCAATTGAAGGGGTCGCGATAAAGCTGTACAGCAACTACCTGATTCTCATACTCTTTGACCCATTCCACTTGTTGCACATCCAAGAAGATTTGTTTGGGAATCACACGATAATAGTAGGAACTGTAATACATTTCCCAGCAAGAAGTAAAACACAACCCTTGGTAAGATAGGTCATATCCAGAAAACTGATTACAATCAACGATGATTTCTCCATCTGCCCGTTTGATTTTTGGTAATAGACGAATTTCCTCTTTCGTTTCAATGAGCAAACGTTCATCTATATCTGTGGTATTGTTGTACACGAATTCATCGTAAGGTCTTATATACGCAAAAACACCATGCTGAAACATCTTTGTTCTGATATAATCTCGTATGACAGCAGCATGCTTATCCATCAGTTGCTTTTGAAAAATATTTTTCATCACTATTTCTTGTCCGTCAAAATGAATGCTGAATTCATTTCCGTCATTTCCTATGATGAACCAGCCAAAATCCAGCGGACCCTCCTGAAGTAACACTTGTTGGAATCTCTTCAATTCGAATGGTCTCATTCCTTGATGAGAAGATTGGAAATAGGACGGCGTAATCAACAATCGAATAAACGCAAGCCAATCCTCAATTTGATTTTTCTTCTCAAATTGATTCAATTCGGTCAGTTGGATCGTCATTAATAATTTATTCTCTTCCATACCTTTCTCACCTCTTTCAAATTATTTTATAATTAAATTATAACCAAATATAAGAAAAAACTAAAATTTAAAGTCTTGACTGCATTTACAAATATTCCATGGTAGAATGAAGTTATAAATTCTCAAACGAGGTGGACAAAATGGGCTTAAAATTTGAACGCACCGATAATCTTGATAAATTATTCGAATCATTTGCGGTTGATCCAGAAAAAACAGTTGCTTCTAAGGAAGAAATCGATCGCTTCTTAAAACCAAAAGATGATTTAAAAAAAGACAAGAAAAAGAAATAAAAAAAGACTTGTAGTAAATTTGAATTTCTCCACTCGTTGGAGTATCAAATTGCTACAAGTCTTTTTAACTTTTTTATTCTGCAATTGCCGCTTCAATAGCCTGCCACGCTTCTTCTTTTCCTTGCTTCGTTACAGAAGAAAACAAAATAAATTGATCGTTATGATCAAAATCAAGTGCTTTCTTTATTTCACTTTCGTGTTTATTCCATTTTCCTCTAGGGATTTTATCTGCTTTTGTAGCTACTACGATAACTGGAATATCATAGTACTTCAAAAATTCGTACATTTGGATATCTTCTTGTGAAGGTCTGTGGCGTAAATCAACTAACGAGACAACTGCACGCAATTGCTCCCTAGTTGTGATATAGGTTTCGATCATCTTTCCCCATTTTGCACGTTCTGTTTTTGATACTTTCGCATACCCATAACCTGGAACGTCAACAAAGTGCAACGCATTTTCAATCAAGTAAAAATTCAGTGTTTGTGTCTTACCAGGCTTGCCTGAAGTACGTGCCAAATTTTTGCGATCGATCAATGTATTGATAAAAGATGACTTTCCCACATTTGATCTTCCGGCCAAAGCGATTTCAGGTAGATCTGTTTCTGGATATTGTTTTGGCGCGACCGCGCTGATCACGATATCCGCTTGATGTACTTTCATAACTCTTCTCTCCTTAAACACTACTAACCCTCAGTCAAACTGGTGGTATCATCCGATGCTTGACTAACAGATTTTTTAAACTGCCTTTCGCTTTTTCCATTTGCTCCTTCGATACTAAAGAAAGAGCTGCCGCAAAAGCGATAAACGACTTTCGCAACAGCCTAAAGTTTTAGCCAGCTTTTTTCTCAGAATCTTTGTAGACAATCGTTGGCTCGCCAGTAAGTTCAGCAGCTTCTTTTGTGATGATCACTTTTTCGATTGCTTCATTTGATGGAATATCAAACATCACATCCATCATGATTTCTTCGATGATCGAACGCAAGCCGCGCGCACCGGTATTTCTGTCGATTGCTTTTTTCGCAATTGCTTCTAGTGCATCTGGTTCAAATTCCAACTCAGTATCGTCTAAAGATAGCAATTTTTGATATTGTTTGACTAATGCATTTTTTGGTTCAGTCAAGATGCGAACAAGATCGGCAGCTGTTAGTTTTTCCAGAGCCGCCATTACTGGTAAGCGTCCGATGAATTCAGGAATCAGCCCAAACTTCAGTAAATCTTCTGGAATGATGTGTTGCATCACACTTTCATCCTCTGACAATTTCTGATTGTTCGTACCAAATCCGATCGTTTTTTCACCCATACGGTTTTTGACGATTGTTTCGATACCATCGAAAGCACCACCTACGATGAATAATACATTCGTAGTATCGATCTGGATGAATTCTTGATGAGGATGTTTACGTCCTCCTTGAGGTGGAACGCTCGCTACTGTACCTTCAAGAATTTTTAGTAAAGCTTGTTGTACTCCTTCACCCGAAACATCACGAGTGATTGAGACATTTTCGCTTTTACGCGCGATTTTATCGATTTCATCAATGTAGATGATCCCTTTTTCCGCACGCTCAACGTTATAATCAGCTGATTGCAATAACTTCAATAAGATATTTTCTACATCTTCTCCGACATATCCCGCTTCTGTTAGACTTGTAGCATCCGCAATCGCAAAAGGAACATTCAATGTTTTCGCTAACGTTTGCGCTAAAAATGTTTTCCCTGATCCAGTAGGACCGATCAAACAGATATTACTCTTTTGTAGTTCTACTTCATCAGCATCATCTTGCGCTTGTTGGTTGACGCGTTTGTAATGATTGTACACAGCTACAGCTAATGATCGTTTTGCACGATCTTGACCAATCACATAACTATTTAACACATCTAAAATTTCTGCTGGTTTCGGCACTTCTGTAAACTCGCGTACAGCTTCTTCATAAAATTCTTCATCAATGATTTCTTTACATAGGTCGATACATTCATTACAGATGTAGACCCCTGGACCTGCTACGATTTTTTTTACTTCTTCTTGTGTCTTTCCGCAAAAAGAACAACGTACGGTCTCGTTACCACTTGGATTATCATACATGGTCTTCACCCCTTAACTCGCACTTGAACATGCAAGAAACTATCACAGACTTTACAGTCTTTTACTATCATAACATAATTTAAATAAAAGCAAAAGTACAAAACAATCTACATAATCCCTAAGAAAGGGAAAAAGAGACAGGCTATAATCATAGCCTGTCTACTTTCGATTTTCATCTAGCAAAAATTATTCTGCTTCAGTTGCTGTACCAGTGATCAAATCGATTGCTTTTTTCATTGTTACATCGTGTTCTAACATATCATCTGTCAATACACGTTTGATTTGGTCGATTGGCATGTTGTAAGAATCAGCCAATTCTTGGATTTCTGCATTGATTTCTTCTTCAGTTGCTTCTAAGTTTTCAGCTTTAGCGATTGCTTCGATCACAAGGTTTGTTTTTGTACGAGTTTCCGCTTCACCTTCAAATTGTTTATGCAAGTCTTCTTCTGTTGAACCAGTTAATTGGTAGTACATTTCTGGTGAGATTCCTTGACGTTGCATATTGTTCAAGAATTCGTCCATTGAACGGTGTACTTCATCGTGGACCATTACGTGTGGAAGGTCAACGATTTCAGCATTTTCAACAGCTAAACGGATAGCAGCTTCGTCTTTTGCATCATCTGCTGCTTTTTCTTTTGCTTCAGTTAATTCTTTAAGGTATTTTTCTTTTAGTTCTGCCAATGTAGATACTTCATCATCCACATCTTTTGCAAATTCATCGTCTAATTCAGGAACTTCTTTTGATTTTACTTCATGAACAGTCACTTTGAAGACTGCTTCTTTTCCAGCTAGATCTTCTGCTTGATAATCTTCTGGGAATGTCACAGTTACATCTAGGCTTTCTCCTGATTTTTTACCAACAAGTTGTTCTTCAAATCCAGGAATGAATGAGCCAGAACCTAATTCAAGTGAGTAGTTTTCACCTTTTCCACCGTCAAAAGCTTCGCCATCAACGAAACCTTCAAAATCGATCACTACTGTATCGCCATCTTCTGCTGCAGCGTCTTCTTTGATCACTAATTCAGCTTGTGCTTCTTGTTCGCGTTTGATACGTTCTTCAAGGTCTGCTTCTGTTACTTCACGGTCTTGTTTTTCAACGACTAAGTCTTTATATTGACCTAATTTCACTTCAGGTTTCACTGTTACTTCAGCAGTGATCACCCAGTCTTGGCCTTTTTCCATACTTTCAACATCGATTTGAGGTTGAGATACTGGGTCGATTCCAGCTTCTTTAACAGCAGCTTCATAAGCTTCTGGTAAAACAGCATTCAATGCATCTTCATAAAGTGCTTCTTCACCATACATACGATTAAATACTTGACGAGAAACTTTTCCTTTACGGAATCCAGGTACGTTCAAGCTTTTTTTCACTTTATTAAACGCAGTTGTTAATCCTTTTTGGATTTCGTCTTGCGCAATCGTAAATTTTAAAACACCATCATTCGTGCCTTTTTTTTTCAAATGTTGCAGTCATTTAATTCCCTCCGAGTTTAGAAATTCATTTTATACATCAAAAACGTTTCATGCATACCTTTAAATAGTACACTAACCCTCTCAAATTGTAAACATATTGAGTGACTAGAATCCCCGTTTTTCATGACTTTTTTATCTTTTTAGTATCTGATCCCCTCTTGTAAGATCATCATTTCTTTCAAAATATCCGCTCTTTTATTCATGAATTCTGCTATTTCTACTTCTGTGTAGTCCGCAGGTAGGTCGTTGCGGTATACTGCTACAGTTAAGTCGAACCAGCTGTTGGGATCATTGATATATGTATCATAGATCGGATAAACGAGCGCAGATTGCATAGCAAACTCTTCTTTCAAAACTGTGCTTAAAAATGCGTCTTGGTTCTCAAATTCTTCTGCTAATCGACGAAGTTCTTGATAAGCAGGCTGGTTTTCCGGCATAGGCAGTGACTTAGGAATGAATTGGACTAATGTTTCGTCGATTGTCAAATACGAAATAGGATGACACTCTTTCACTTGGGTCAGTGATTCGAGCATCTTCGCTCTCGCCAATAACTGGACTTCAGGCATAATGATCAATTTTGTTACTACCTGAACAAATTCATGGTAGGGTAACTCTTCGATTTTTTTGATCATCAATAACTGTTCAGCCGGTGCCATTGTAGGTAATAACTCTGCCAAACGGTGGATTTCTCGAATATTTTGCCGTTCCATTTGGCTGGAAAATTGCTCCGCTTGTTGGACTTTATTGATAATAGACTGTTCAAATTCTTCTGGGAAAGTACAACTTGCAATCAATTTGCGGACATACAAAAAATCATTGTTTGCGATCAATAAATCAAAATAAAATCCAGCAAATTCTTCGCTTGCCAAATATTCACTTTCATGAAGCACTGCTTGACTCAACGCTTCTTGTTTTTCATCAAGTTCAAATAAACAAAAGACTAGCAGACTATTTGCCTCAAAGTTAGGTTCTAGGTCATATGCCCGTAACAATAGTTCTTTCGCCTGTGTATACCGCTGGTCTGCTAATGCTTGTTGCGCAATACGCATCAGATTTTCATATTTATCTGGAAAATCAATTTGGTCCACTTCTTCCCCCTCCTTTCAGT
>JACRYO010002289.1_pt1 | contig 20403 bp, 16 predicted proteins | sample 8023221 | NCBI WGS metagenome assembly JACRYO01 (sample SAMN15823180, study PRJNA655841) | gut metagenome | isolation source: fecal sample D85 from dog with diarrhoea from SPCA | host: Canis lupus familiaris | place: South Africa: Mmabatho, Mahikeng | collected 2019-09 | reverse complement strand
GCTCGGAGAATGTGTATAAGAGACAGGGTTGATGCCTCATATGACGATTCGTGAGAATATCACCCTCGTGCAAAAACTCCTGAAAGTCAGCCAAGAAGAACGCAATAAAACTGCGGAAAAAATGATCGACCTGGTTGAACTCCCACGTGAAATGCTTGACCGTTATCCTCATGAGTTGTCTGGTGGTCAACAACAGCGGATCGGTGTAGTAAGAGCGCTTGCAGCTAACCAAGATATCATCTTGATGGACGAGCCATTTGGCGCACTTGATCCCATTACTCGTGATTCTTTACAAGACTTAGTCAAGGATCTGCAAGAACGTTTAGGGAAAACGATTGTTTTTGTTACCCATGATATGGATGAAGCCATCAAATTAGCGAGCCGGATCGCTATCATGAGTGAAGGAAAAGTGATCCAATACGACACCCCTCAAAACATTTTACGCAATCCTGCAAATGAATTTGTCGAAGAATTGATCGGTGAAGATCGACTACTCCAAGCGAAACCCGACACCACACGAGTAGGCGAAGTAATGTTGAATAAAGCCATTACGATCACGCCTGAAAAATCATTACAAGAAGCAATCAAACTCATGCGGGAAAAACGTGTCGATACATTATTAGTTACAGACAATTCAAATGTTCTAAAAGGATTTATCGATGTTGAAACGCTAGATAAAAAACGTGGCAAAGTATCAAGTGTCGGTGATATTTTGAATAAACAAGTTTTTTATGTAAAAGAATCCGCCTATCTACGTGATACCTTACAACGGATCTTGAAACGGGGATTGAAATACGTCCCTGTTGTGGATGAAAACAACAAAGTCGTAGGTATTTTGACAAGAGCTTCTCTGGTGGATATCGTCTATGATGTCATCTGGGGAGAAGAACACTCGATCACCAATGCGATTGGTTCATCCACCTCCGTTGACACAAAGGAGGAGTAACTGATGACTGAATTTTTTCAACAATATGGCGCTGAAATTTTAAACAAGAGTATCGAACACATCTACATCTCCGCTGTAGCTTTGATTCTCGGGGTCGCAGTCGCTGTACCACTTGGCGTAGCCTTAACTCGTCTGCCTAAAATCGCCAATATCGTAATCGGTATCACTAGTGCGCTACAAACGGTCCCTTCTCTTGCTTTGTTAGCTTTGATGATCCCTCTCTTTGGTGTCGGAAAAACACCGGCCATTATTGCACTATTTATTTATTCTCTACTACCGATTTTGCGAAATACGTTTATTGGCATGAAAAACGTTGACTGGAACTATCGTGACGTTGCAAAAGGGATGGGCATGACAAATATCCAGTCTATTATTTCTGTAGAATTGCCGATTGCTATGCCAACGATCATGGCAGGAATTCGTTTAGCTGCCGTTTATGTCATCGCTTGGGCAACGCTTGCCTCTTATATCGGTGCTGGCGGTTTAGGTGATCTGATTTTTAGTGGCTTGAATAACTATCAGCCAGATTTGATCTTCGCTGGAACAATTCCTGTAACGATCCTAGCACTACTGGCAGATTTCTTACTAGGGCTATTAGAAAATCGCCTTACCCCTATTGCCTTAAGAGAGGAGAATGACGAATGAAGCGATTACTAAATAGTCTCTTACTTGTGGTCACGGCTCTTCTTTTGGCAAGCTGTTCTTTTCCTGGTTTAGCCAGCAACACCGATGAAGAGACGATCTCCATCACCGGCGGGATTACTTCTGAAGCGCAAATTTTGGCTAGTTTAGTTGCTGGGATGGTGGAACACTATACAGATAAAAATACTGCTATCATCAACAACTTGGCGACAACCACGATCAATCATCAAGCGATGATGAATGGCGATGCCTCTATCTCTGCAGCACGTTATACTGGAACAGATTTAACAACTACCTTGAACTTACCGCCAGAAAAGGATCCTAAGAAAGCTTTTGCTATCGTGAAACAAGAATTTGAAAAACGATACGATCAAACATGGTTCCCTTCTTACGGTTTTGAAAACACCTACGTTTTTCTTGTGCGAAAAGATACGGCTGAAAAATACAATCTAAAAAAAGTCAGTGATTTAAAAGATGTTGCTGACCAACTTGTCGCTGGTGTAGATACCTCTTGGATCACTCGTAAAGGAGATGGATACGATGGGTTTCAAACAACCTATGGCTTCTCTTTTGATTCGATCCTGCCTATGCAGATCGGTCTAGTTTACGACGCTGTAGAAGCGGGGAAAATGGATATCGTTCTAGGTTATTCCACTGATGGACGGATTGCAAGCTATGACTTAGTTATGTTAGAAGATGATCGCAACTTCTTCCCTCCTTATGATGCTGCTCCTGTTGTTGACAATCAGGTATTGAAGAATACCCCTGGATTAGAAGAAGCATTGAATAAGTTAGGCAACACCATCAGTACGGAAAAAATGCAGCAGTTGAACTATGAAGCAGACAACAATCTCGTTGAACCTTCTGTTGTAGCTGAACGATTTTTAAAAGAAAATCACTATTTTGAAGGGAAGTGAGCGTAATGGAAAATATGAACTGGTTTCAACAATTCATCGTTTATTTTCAAGAAAACGGCGCCTATGTCTTTTCACAATTCATCCGCCACTTTCTGATTTCGATCTACGGTGTATTATTTGCAGCAGTCATCGGGATTCCAATTGGGATCATGGTTTCTCGCAAACGAAAATTAGCTAACTGGGTGATTCGCTTGGCAAATATCATCCAAACGGTGCCTTCATTGGCAATGATCTCTATTTTGATGATTGGACTTGGATTAGGTGTCAATGTAGTGATCGTGACCGTCTTTCTTTATTCTCTATTACCGATCATCAAAAATACTTACACTGGGATGATCCAAGTGGATAAGGGAATCCTTGATGTTGGAAAAGGAATGGGGATGACAGCTACACAACGGCTATTTATGGTCGAACTTCCCCTGTCTGTGTCTGTTATCATGGCTGGGATCAGAAATGCCTTAGTCGTAGCCATCGGGATCACTGCTATTGGTGCCTTCGTTGGTGCAGGTGGCTTAGGGGATATCATCATTCGGGGGACCAATGCAACAGATGGTACATCGATCATACTAGCCGGTGCGTTGCCAACTGCTTTGATGGCTATCATTACCGACTGGGTCTTAGGAATCCTAGAACGCCGACTTGATCCAGCTGCGAAGACATCGAATAATCAAGGATAAAATATTTCTAAACAAAAAGTGTGGGCTGAAAGTATTTTTTACTTTCCCCACACTTTTTTCAATTATTTTTTCAAATGATAACTATACGTACTGATCACGATATTTTCTCGCCATGATAAACGCAGACGTAAACGTAAGCTTGTTTGGTTATGCAAGATATTTTGCCATCTACGGTTCGGTACAAACTGTGGAATCAAAACAGTCGTTGTATAGTTTTGTTTTGCAGCATTCTTACTTACAAGATCCACATAGCGGATGATCGGATTTTCGATCGAACGATAAGACGAATGGACCACGGAGAAACGAACATCTGGAAAATGCTTTTTAAATTCGGCTTCGATCTCTTTTTCCTTCTCCACATCTTCATCCAAGGAAACGTGCATCGCTACAACATAATCACCGATTGAACGCGCATAATTCAACGCACCGATATTTACTCGAGTCACATTTCCAACTAATACAAGTACTGTATTCCCATCGAAATCATGTAATTTCGCATCCGTTTCTAAACGAAGTTGCTCAGCTACTTTTTTATAATGATCGTGGATCTTATAGAAAATGAAAATGACGATCGGCATAATGATAAAGAACGGCCAGATATCGCCTAGACGATAAACAAACAAAATTGCAATGATGGCGTATGAGATAAATGCTCCTACGATATTTGCAATTGATTTTCCTAACCACTTCTTGCCTTCTTTTTTCCATTTGATGACCATCCCTGTTTGTGATAACGCGAATGGAATAAATACGCCGATTGAATACAATGGAATCAAGCGCTCTGTTGAACCATGGAAAATGAATAGCAAGATGATTGATCCAAATGCTAAAGTCATGATCCCGTTAGAGTACCCTAAACGATCTCCACGATCCTGGTACATATGAGGCATGAATTTGTCTTTTGCCAAGTTAAAAGCTAGAACAGGAAAAGCTGAGAAACCAGTATTCGCAGCTACAGCTAAAATCAACGCAGTAGCAAATTGTAAAATGTAATATAAGATCCCATGACCAAAAACTGCTTGACCGATTTGAGATAATACAGTTACTTCCTTTTCAGGGACAATTCCGTACCAATAGTTGATAAAGGTAATTCCTACAAAGAAGAAGCCTAGAATCAACGCCATCATCGTCAAAGTTCCAGCAGCGTTTTTCGCCCGTGGCTTCTTGAAGAAAGGTACAGCATTACTAATTGCTTCAACCCCTGTCAGTGAAGATGAACCAGAAGAAAATGCTCGTAAAATCAAGGCAATGGACACACCTGGTACAGCAGCACCTGGTAAAGCTGTTGCATGCAACGGCATCGCACCTGTTAATATATTAAACAAACCAACAGCAATCAATAACGTGATGACGATAATGAACGTATACACTGGGAAGAGCAAGAATGAAGCCGACTCCCTTAACCCGCGTAAATTCAACATCATCAAAAGTAGTACGATTGCCACAGAAATTCCCACTTGATGCCCATATAGAGCCGGAATCGCCGAAGTAATTGCTTCTGCACCGGCTGAAACGGAAACTGCGACCGTCAACATATAGTCGATCAATAAAGACCCACCAGCGATCAACCCTGCGTTTTTACCGAGGTTCTCACTACTTACGACATAAGCGCCTCCACCATGGGGATAGGCATGGATAATTTGACGATAGGATAACGTTAATGAAATCAATAGAATAATGACAAATGCTGCGATTGGTAACGAATACCAGATAGCTGCGGTCGACAATGCAACTAAAACCACTACGATCTGTTCTGTCCCATACGCAATGGAAGATAGCGCATCTGATGAAAGCAGAGCAAGCGCCGCAAATCGAGTCAATTTCTGGTCATCGTTGTCAGCTGATTTTAACGGCTTACCTACTAACAACCTTTTTAAGTAATCCAATTTTTTTACTCCTTTACACACATATTTGCTTCAAATGATTATTATCGAAGTTTTATATTAAACAAGATGTTATAGTACGCTCACAAAATATAAAAGTCAATAAAGTTTATTAAAAATAATTGGAAAAAAGCAGAAAAAAATCAATAGTTTTTTTCAATCGTACCTTAAAGTGAAAAGTGTCAGACTGATATCCATCGTTACACCTTTCTTGTTAAAATATCTAACATGGCTAACTTTTAATAAGCTGATGACTAGACTGCTCTTCATTCATCACACTTGGGAAAAGCAATTGAAAAATACCGTCTTCTTCGCTCGAAATCCAATAGTTTTCTTCATGTTTCTGATAATTAATATCCATGAAACAACTCTTTGAACGAAGCCCCTGTTTCTCAGACTATGAGGAACTATTTTCGTCTGGTGGGGCTTATTACTTGATGCAGAGCAGCGTTGAAACGGCCTAATGGAATATATGGCTCTTGTGTGCTGCTTCTTTGAATTTGAGCATTTTTTCTTGTACGTATGGTGCTGCGGCTGTTCCTACTATGCCAAAGACTATGAATAGTGCGATCATGATCCAAATGGCTGGGATGGCGTTTGGCCAATAGATTCCGCCTGCTGATTCTCTCAATAGGTTGACCGCATGGGTAAATGGCAAGAATGGATTGATCATTTGGAAGAACTTCCCTGATACTTGGATCGGGTAGTTCCCGCCACCACCGGAAATAGATAGTACTAAGATGATGATCGCTAATCCTTTCCCGACATTATCGAACAAGGCAGCTAAAACATAGACGATCATCATAAAGGCTAAGCCGATCAATACAGCAAATAAGACGCTGTAAACTGGATTTTGGACATCTACGCCTAATAAGAAGATATTTCCTAGTGTAACGATCAAACTTTGTGCGACCGCCATAGTTAGGAATGTCAACATACGGGCAACGAACTGTTCACGTTTTGTAAAATTGTTTCGATCTTTTTTCCCTAAATAATAATCTGTTGTAGCGACACTCGATAGTAGTACCGCACCGACCCATAAACATAACGCTGTATAAAACGGTGTACTTGCTGAACCGTTGTTTGCGATTGGATAGAGTGCATTGGTTTTTAGTTCTACAGGACTAGTAAAGAAGTCGCTCTCTTTTGTTGCATCTAATTTCAAGAGTTTGATTACTTCTCCAAGATCTACCTCTTGTTCGCCTTTACGGATCGCGTCAGCGGCTTTTTGGATACCTGCCTTGATACTTGGCCAGTCATTAGTGATCAGGTCAGCAGCGGCATTTACAGCTGTTTCCACTTGAGGCATTTTTTCATTCACTGTCGACATAGTTCCGGTGATTTCGTTTTTCAACGTAGGCCAATCATTTTGAATGAAGTCAGCAGCCAAATTTAATTTATTAGCTAGTACTGGCAGATCATTGTTGTATAGGTCTGCGCCTTTGTTGATTCCATCAACGATCGTTGCCATATTGCCATTCAACATGGTATTGGCATCGTGGATTTCTTGCCCGATAGCAGGCATTTCTTTTTGGTATTTTTCTAAGATTGCTACTGCATTCGTCACAGTAGCTTTTGTTGAACTTAACAATGAATCAAAATCGATTTGATCTGCTTTGCTTAATGCACCTTGTGCTGTTTCGATCGTACTGATCACTTGGTTCAAGATAGACTCAACGGTTGAACTAGCTTGGGCTGGGTCAATAGCCGATACAAGACTGTTCACGTTTTTAGCAGCATCTTGGACTTGTCCTAATAATGTTTTGACATCATCGATATTTCCACTTTGAATTGCTTGATTTAATGCTGTCACGCGTTCTTGCAGAATGCTTAACACAGGTTTTGCGTTATTTAACGCATCAATAATGTTTTGTAGCTTTGTATTCCCAGCATTTTCTTGTAATTTTGTTAGGAACGATACTAATTGATCAATCGCATTTTGTTGTTCTGGAATGCTATTGGCAAAATTCGTTAACACTTCACCAATTTTTTGTTTTTCATCATCTGTGAGCTGATTGTCCGAGATTGCCTGATTGATTGTTGAAGCTAACGAACTTGTCGTAGTCGCTACTTGTCCAATCGAATCAAGTGTCGTTTTGACGCTTGTGGTAATACCAGGTAGCGCGTCTTTTAGCTGATTTGCGCCAGTTTTAGTCTGTGAAGCGAGGTTATTGGCCTGCCCTTCCAGATTTTTGACATCTGGTAAAATATCTTGGACTTGTTGAATGATCGTCAAGCCTTGTTTCGCTTCATTGATTCCTTGGTTCATCGTTTCTTGGATCGATGAAAAGTCTCCATCGATTTCAGCTAATTGTTTTCCAGCATTCTGGATCTCCGGAATCTTTTGTTGCAAGTCTAAAATGATTTTTGCTTGCTCTTGTAGTTGAGGCATTTTTCCATTTAATTCAACGACTTTTTGCCCCATCTCATCGACTTTTGGTAAATAATCGATGAATTCATTGGCTTTATTCAATTTTTCTTTAATGTCTGGTAGTTGCTTTTGTAAGTCAAGCACTTGTTGCGTATATCCATCGATTGTATCCAGATTTTCATCTGTGGACAGGATCATTGATTTTACTTTGTTGATGCTGACAAGATTTGAATCAATGTCATAGCCGATTTCATTGAAAACTTTCAGCAAAGTAGAACTAGCTGTCTTGATGAATTCATCTGAAATCTGTGTTTGGATCGCTGTTGCTCCTTTATCTGTGATTTTCGGAGCGATGGCATTGATCTTTTCGTTCACTGTGTACTCGATTTTAGGTTTATTGATGTCGCCACTTGTAAAACTCAATAAGTCCTCAGAGAAATCTTCTGGCAGGTAGATACCTGCATAATATTCTCCTGAACGTACACCGTCTTCTAATTCTTTTTTTGAATCAACGAATTGCCATCCAAGTTGTTTATTGTCATGAAGTGACTTGATGACTTCTTTGCCAATTGCAATTTCTTTCCCTTGGAATTCTGCCGGCTTGTCTGCACTGTAGACAGCGATTGGCAGCTCCCCTGTATTTCCATATGGGTCCCATAATGCTTTGATATTGAACCATGCATACAATGAAGGGATAATCATAATCGCAATGATCAAAATTGTTGCAATTGGATTTTTAAAAATCCTTTTCCAATCAAGTAGGTATAACTTCAATGTATTTTTGATTGAACGCATAAATATCCCCTTCTTCTTTTTTTCAGCTGAATTACTTTACCATGTAAATCATGTAATTTTCAATTCTCTTTTTTCAAAAACAGCAATAATTTTGACACATAGCTAGAATTGTCCTATTCTACTCCTGCATAAATGAACGAATGATTAAATTTTACATGTTTTACTTTATCATTTATTGAAGAAGAAAGATATTTTTACGCCAATACAGTACTAGAATTATGAAAAGTCTAAGGGTGGTATCAACAAATTTTCATAAAATTCCTAAAAACAGCAAATTTTAATCAAAAGTCAAAATGATTTTTCCTGTTGTAGAGTGCCCTTCTAATTGTTGATGTGCCCAAATCACGTTTTCTATCGTAGCTGGTAATTCTTTCCCCACAAAAATATGAAAATCACCATTTTGATATGCGTTGAATAAGTGAGTAAACGCTTCTTGGTCCTGATATTCTTTTCTAGGTATAAAAAGTTCATAGAATCCTGTCTTTTTTTGACGTAGTTCTAGGGAAGGAAGATCATTCAAGGCGATGTATCTTCCACTCTCTTTCATGATTTGGATACCAGATTCCCCTTTTACGCTCCCTTTTGTTGCATCGATCACCGTATCTGCCTGATTTTGGAACTTTATCCCAGGATCTTCTTGGTCATATGCAGAAAAATCAGAAACTCCAAGTTGACGTATCTTTTCTTCATTCTTTTTAGAAGCACTGGCGAGTGTTCGGATTCCTCTTATATGAAGTAATTGGATCAAGCTAGTTCCTACCGCTCCCGATGCCCCTTCAATCATTACTGTATCGGTTGGTTGAAGATCTAGCAGGTGATTGATCAGATTGTAGGCGGTAATCCCCGGTGTGATGATTGCTGCCGCTTCTGACCAACTCATTTTTTCTGGGATTTTAGCCGCTTTCCCCACTGGTAAGACGATTTCTTCTCCATACGCTCCTGATATTGGGTGAACTGCCACTCGGTCTCCCACTTTAAAAGATTGAACATCCGCTGCTACTTCCGTTACGATTCCCGCACCATCGTTTCCTAAGACATAAGGAAACGTCAATTTGCGTACTTCTTGCATGCTACCTGAACGCAAAGCAATATCATAAGGGTTGATTCCGAACGCTTTCATTTTTACCCGAATATGATTTGCGGTCAATTCCCTTGGTTCCGCAGTGATACGTTTAAAGACTTCTATTGCTGGTCCATACCCTGTAATCCCTAATCTTTCCATCTTCTTTGCACCCCTTTTTACTTTTAGTTTACGTTCCCTCGTTCCATTTGACAAAAAATGCGCCTTATTTTGAATAAATTCAAATAAATTGCGTTTATCTACTGTTTATGTTAAAGTTGCATTTCCGAAAACGAAACCTTTACGATTTATAAAAATGGAGGAAAGAATATGGCAAAAAAATCAAAAATCGCCAAAGTTAAAAAACAACAAGCTACGATTGAGCGCTATGCCGCTTTACGCCAAGAATTAAAAGCCAATAAGGACTATGAAGGATTAAGACAACTTCCTTTAGATGCTCGTCCGGAACGCTTAAAAAATCGTGACTTGATCGATGGACGTCCACGCGGCTACATGCGTAAGTTTGGCATGTCTCGGATCAAATTCCGTGAATTAGCGCATCAAGGATTGATCCCTGGCGTAAAAAAAGCAAGTTGGTAAGCCAATCTTGCAGTAAGTAAACAAAGAAACCTAGATTCAGGACACTTTCTCGTGTGTTTGGATCTAGGGTTCTTTTTGTTCTTCTATTTTTATTTTATCCGTTCGGTAAAACATACGCACGACTGAGCTTCATCAATCCTTTTATATGTAAAGGCGTAATGCTTTTATTTAGTGACAGGCGCCAATGCTTCGATGCCTACACTGATTTTTAATGCACGATCAACATCTGTCATGATCCCACGATCCAAATGACAGACTTTTTCTTTCAGTCTTGATTTGTCGATTGTTCTGATTTGCTCGAGCAAAATGACGGAATCACGTTCAATTCCTGTCCCCGTTGCTTTGATCCCTATATGCGTAGGTAATTTAGGCTTTGCCATTTTTGCCGTGATTGCCGCAACAATAATCGTAGGGCTAAAATGATTGCCTAAATTATTTTGAATGACTAAGACGGGACGGGTCCCGCCCTGTTCTGATCCCACGACTGGAGAAAGATCAGCAAAATAAATATCTCCTCTTTTAACCATAGGATTCTCCTTAATCTTGATATTCTCTAGGAATCCGTGTTCCTAGTACACAGGCTACTTCATAATGGATCGTATCGATATGATCCGCCACTGCTTGCATTGTTACTTCTTGTCCATGATTCTTGCCGATCAAGGTTACTTTTGTTCCAATAGAAAATTCGTGAGGTAGACGCACCATGATTTGATCCATACAGACACGACCAACGATTTCACAAAAATTTCCTTCTACTAAAACTGAAAATCCTTGCATTTTCCGCAACCAACCGTCTGCATAACCAATAGGGATCGTTCCGATCCACTCTGCTTCGCTAGTCGTATAGGTCTTGCCATAACCAATACCTTCTCCTTTAGCCAATTGTTTCACTTGGATCAACTCTGATACTAATTCAAGTGCAGGCTGTAAAGGGTATGTTTCAGCCAACGCATGACCAGAAGGGTTCAGTCCATACATCGCCACCCCAAAACGAATCATATTGCCGATTGGTTCATCATGCCATAGTGCTGTGGCACTATTGCTGACATGGATATATCTCGGTAATTCAGGCATTGCATCGATCATTTCGATAAATCTCTTTTGTTGTAGCTTCCAATAAGTATCGTCAGCTTGGTCAGCTGTTGAGAAATGGGTATAGATTCCTTCCCAGTGTAGCACAGAACTATGCTGAATGAACGTCACAGCGCTTACGGCATCTTTTGGAGTCGTAAAGCCGATTCTGCCCATCCCAGTATCTACTTTTAGGTGCAGTGAAAGAGGATGGTTTATTCCACGGTCAGACAGGAACTCTGCCGCCTCATTCAACCATTCTTGGTTTCCTACAGTAATGGATAGATCGTGAGCAACAGCTAATGTCAGCGCATCGATTGGAATCATGTTCAATACTAGAATCGGCTGTGTAAAACCGGCTTCTCTCAATTCGATTCCTTCATCCAGGTTAGATACACAAAAACCGGTAGCTCCGCCAGCAACAGCAGCTTCAGCTGTCTGGATTGCTCCATGTCCATAACCATTTGCTTTGACAACAGCAAATAATTCTTTCCCTTTAGGTAATCGATCCACTTCATTTTTCACGTTTTCAGTAATAGCTTTTGTATGTATAACTGCTCTTGTAGGACGGTGCCAAGCGACAACCATATTTTTTCCTTCTTTCTACTCTTCTAAAATAATTTGTGCATAGGCGACTTCATCCGTATGCGTGATACTGACCCAAACTTTCCCACTATAAGGTGATTTTGTCACCACGGGCTGTCCTGCATCATTTTTTAAGATTTCGATTTCTTGAAAGGTCACTTTGCCAATGCCGGTTCCCCAAGCTTTGGAAAATGCTTCTTTGCAAGCATATCGCCCACCTAAAAATTCTACTTGCCGATGAAAAGGCAATTCACGAAATTGAGCGATTTCGTTAGACGTTAGCACACGGTCAATAAATTTTTGTTTTTCTTTGATGATCTTCGCAATCCTAGGTAATTCAACTGCGTCAATACCAATTCCTTTTATCATATACTTTTCTCTTTTCAAAAATTCTAGAACACTCTCATTCTACCAAATTCTCGCTATTTTACCACCAATATGTATAGAAATAACAAAAATGAAAGCTTCTCTTAAAAAAGAGAAACTTTCATTTTGTTATTAATCATTATTTGTGCGAATCACAAAACCACGTTTTTTATCGTTTTGACGTTTACCGCCATCTTTTTGGTGGCTACTGTTTTTGTTATATCCACCTTTAGATTTGTTTCCACGATAATTCCCATTATCACGGCGATTACGGTTATTGCCGCCACCACGTTTACCATTCTTGTTATAGCCTTTTTTCTGCATAGGCAATGGACGTTCTGGTGTGATTTTAACTGGGACTGCGTCTGAAGGATCTTTTGCTGTTGTTTTTAATAACAACGCTACTAGATCTTGAGCAGAATATTCTTCTAAAAGCTTATCAGCTGTTTGAAGATATTTGTCTAACCCATTTTCTTCCAATTTTGCTTCGATTTGTTCAATCGCTGCGCCTAATTGTCCTTTGAATGCTTCTTTTTCAGTAGGAGGACGCAATGTAGTCATACGTTTTTTCGTTAAGTTTTCAATGACATGAAGATAATCCATCTCGTTTGGTGTAACAAAAGTTACTGACATTCCGCCTTTTCCGGCACGCCCTGTACGACCGATACGGTGAACATAGCTTTCTGGATCTTGAGGGATATCATAGTTGTACACGTGCGTCACACCTGAGATATCTAGTCCACGAGCCGCAACGTCTGTCGCAACTAAAATGTCTAGATGTCCGCTTTTGAATGAGCGTAATACACTCATACGTTTTTGTTGTGAAAGATCTCCGTGAATTCCTTCTGCTCGATAGCCACGAGCTTCTAGTCCACGAGCTAATTCATCCACACGTCGTTTTGTACGCCCGAAAACAATCGTTAATTCAGGTGATTGTACATCAAACAAACGAGTCATGATGTCAAATTTTTCATATTCTTTTGCACGTACATAGTATTGATCGATCAAATCAGCAGTCATTTCTTTTGTTTTGATTTTCACGTGTACTGGATCTTTCATGAATTTCACGCCGATATTTTTGATCGCTGGAGGCATCGTTGCTGAGAACAATAATGTTTGTCTTTGGTCAGGAACTCTAGAGATGATACTTTCGATATCTTCTAAGAAGCCCATGTTCAGCATTTCGTCTGCTTCGTCTAATACTAGTGTTTCAACAGTCCCTAATTTCAATGTGTGACGGTTGATGTGGTCTAACATACGTCCTGGTGTACCGACAACGATATGTGGACGATCTTTTAATCCACGGATTTGACGGCCGATATCTGCTCCACCGTAGACAGCTTGCACGCGTACGCGTTTGTCGCGGCCAAGACGGTAAAGTTCTTCTTGTGTTTGGATTGCTAGTTCACGAGTTGGTGAAATAACTAATCCTTGTAGTTCGTTACGATTTGTATCGATTTTTTCTAACATTGGCAAACCAAAAGCAGCCGTTTTACCAGTTCCTGTTTGTGCCTGTCCGATCACGTCTTTTCCAGACAATGCTAAAGGAATTGTTTCTGACTGGATTGGTGTTGCTTCTTCAAAGCCTGCACGCTCTACTGATTTCAATAATTCTGGTGATAATTCTAGTTCTTTAAATTTCAAATGAATCCTCCTATATGGTTGTTAACTGAGGATGTAGCTTAATTTTTGCTACCCCGTCGATTGTTCGGTCAAAGTGTTTGGTTCTTTTTGACAGTGGCCACGCACGTTTTTATCCATTCTTAGCCCCTGTGGCACCACCGAAAAATCACTTTGCGAAGTTTAGGCATTAGAAAAGCCAAACGGGTCGCGTTCAGCTTTATCATTATTATGACATCTGGCTCTAGCAATTTACATTATGATAAAACCAGTCCAATTTCTCTTCATCTTTCGGCAATAGGTTATTTTAGCATGATTTTTCATTTTCTGCAAGTTTACAGTTCATCATTTCATTTCCAATAGCTGTTGAACGACCTCATTCAGTTTCATACTATTGCTTCCCTTTAATAGAATACTATCCTCAGGGTGCAATTCTTCTTTGATTGCTTTGATCAATTCTTCTTTTTCTTTTTCAACATAAACGACTGATAATGTGGGATATTGTTTTTCTAAGGCTTCTTTCAATGCGCGCATCTGTTGCCCATACAAAAAGACTACAGCATACTTATCGGGCTTGATATGTTCACTCATGCTTGCATGCATCTGCAAGGAATCTGGTCCCAACTCAAGCATGTCTGCAAGCACAGCGATTCGTCTGCCTTCAGAAGGGAGTTGACCAAAAGTATCCAGAACCAGGCCCATGGCGGTTGGATTGGCATTGTAGACATCACTTAAAATGGAGGCACCATTACCTGCTGTCAGCCATTCTGTACGGTTTTGTGTCACAGCGACATTTGCTAAACCGAGACGGATTTCTTCAATAGATAACCCCAAAAAGCGGCCTACCGTATAAGCAATCAGCGCATTGGTCACATTATAACTACCTGGAAGAGGGATCATAAAGTGGTCGTTTGCTACTTTAAAGTTTGTTTCTGTCTTTTCTTCTTTTTCAACAGTGGCATCGACATCTCCTGAACCAATCCCAAATGTTTGCACACGTTGTGTCAAATTCTTTGTGAGTGGTTTTAATAGCGGCTCTGCTTCTGGAATAATCAATAAACCGTCCGATGCAAGCCCATCTACGATCTCCATCTTCGCTTTAGCGATTCCTTCTCGAGAACCAAGGTTTTCGATATGCGCTTCTCCGATCATCGTGATTGCCGCAACTTTAGGGTGGGCTAACAAAGAAAGCGCAGTGATCTCATTGGCATGATCCATCCCCATCTCTAAAACGATTTTTTCTGTTTCGTCAGGCATATGCAAGATGGTGTAAGGTAAACCAATATTATTATTGTAATTTCCTTGTGTCTTGTACGTATGGAATTTTTGCGATAATACCGATGCAGTCAAATCTTTCGTAGTTGTTTTGCCATTGCTCCCAGTCACCGCGATAACATCCGCGCCAACCTTCTCTAAATAGTATTTAGCTAGATCCTGCATTGCTACTAATGTATCTTTTACAATGATCACTGGAATTCCTTGTGGAGCTTTTGTTGGTTCTTTGCTCCACAGCGTAGCCGAAGCACCTTGTTCAATTGCTTGCTGAATAAATTCATGCCCGTCCCTTGCTCCAGCTAAGGGAACAAATAGATCACCGGCTTTGATTTTACGACTATCAAATTCCACTCCAGTTATCTTACCTGATTCCTCATTCCCGCTACCGACTGCTTGCGCGATTTCTTGTATCGTTAATTTCATAAAAACCTTCCTTTTCGCATATAAAAGCCAGAACAAGCGTAGTTGACACTTGATCCAGCTTCATTCTGGTTTTATTTATTTACTTCAAAAAAACTTTGGCGTTGGTTGAAGCGATTGATTCCTAGTTGGATCAGTTCTTCAATCAAATCTCCGTATTTTAAGCCCATGTTTTCCCATAGTAGAGGATACATACTAAATTGAGTAAATCCAGGCATTGTATTCAATTCGTTTAAGAAAAGCTCATTTTTATTTGTTAAGAAGAAATCACAACGGCTCAAGCCACTTCCGCCCAACATCGTATAGGCAAGTTTCGCATACTCCTGTGCTTTTTGATACACTTCTTCTGGAACTTCAGCAGGGATCTGCATTTCGATCTTATTATTGATGTATTTTGCATCGTAGTCATAGAAAGCCACATCTTTTACTACTTCACCAGGTAACGTGGTGCGTACATCTTCATTTCCAAGGACTGCGACTTCGATCTCACGAGCCTCGATCCCTTGTTCAACGATTGCACGTGAATCATATTGGTATGCAGTCGCTAACGCATTTTGTAATTCTTCCCGATTTTCCGCTTTGGAGATCCCTACGCTTGATCCCATATTCGCAGGTTTGACGAACATCGGATAAAGTAAAGAGCCTTCACATTGATCAAAAACTTTTTTAGGATTTTCTTTCCATTGATTTTTCAATACTGGGACATAAGGAACTTGTGGTACTCCCCCGGCCTGTAAAATGTACTTCGTCATGATCTTGTCCATAGCACATGCACTCGTCAACACACCCGCGCCCACATAAGGTAAATTCAATGTTTCTAAAAATCCTTGGATCGTGCCATCTTCTCCATTTGGTCCATGCAGAACTGGGAAAACAATCGTTCCTTCTTCTTTGATTTCTCCAGGATTGATCACCTTTCCAGTAAAGCCGTCTGTTACTTTTCCACTTGGATCCCAAGTCAGATGCAACTCATCTTTGCTGGCTGGTTTTTCTGTTAACAATGGTCCTTTGACCCATTGACCATCTTTACTGATAAATATAAGTTGCACTTGATAATACGCATAATAAATAGCATTCAAGACTGAAAACGCTGAAAGAATCGAAACATCATGTTCTTCACTGCGTCCGCCATATAGTAAAGTAATCTTCAAAAGATTGTCCTCCTGTATTCTAAATCATTCAGTGATTTATTTCATATTCTAGCACAAAAAAGATGGTTGTGAAAGAAGCGTTTCGTGTTGAATCGTAGGAAAAAATGCAAGAAATAGATCCTCACTTTTTTTAGATTCTTGTCTAATAGTGATGATTTGCTGATTAGAAAAATTCGATTGAGGGATTGTAAAATATACCGTCAAGTTAGTTGTTCCTTTTTTCCTTTCCAGTTATGATAATAGAAAGGAGTGAGTTACATGTCAAAATCAACTTCTCGCAGCCGTTTAGCAGAAATCATCAAAATATTTATCAAATACAATGTCGTTCCTAACTTTGTCCAGCAAAAAAATCCTGAACAGGTGAAAACTGCCTTCGAAGAATTAGGACCAACATTTATTAAAATCGGTCAAATGTTATCTGTACGTGATGACTTGCTTTCAACTAAGTTTACAAAAACGTTCAAAACCTTACAGGATAGTGTCCCTAGTGATAGTTATCTAACCGTAAAAAAAACAATCGAATCAGAATTGGACTTATTGATCGAAGATATTTTTGAAGAGTTTACCAAAGCTCCTTTTGCCTCAGCTTCTATGGGTCAAGCACACCATGCAAAGTTAAAAAATGGCGACACTGTGGTCGTTAAAGTCCAACATCCAAATATTGCTGAAGAGATCATGTTGGATCTGCAACTTTTTGAAAGAGCTCTTCCTTTGATCAAATACATTCCTGAAACTAGCGTAGTAGATTTGAATGGTGTGCTGCAAGAAGTACGACGTTCGTTGACGAATGAATTGGACTTTTTTAAAGAAAGTAAGAATGGCGTATTATTTTATGAAAAGAATGACCATTGGCAAGAGATTCGCAGTCCAAAAATCTATGAAGCTTTTTGTTCGAAAAAAGTGATCGTGATGGAAGCAATGCCTGGAGAAAATTTAAACCATTTAATGAACATAACAGCTGATGAACCACCACTCATTGAAGGGTATGAAAATCAGCAATTAAAACAAAACATCGCAAAATTATTAGTCGAAAATTTTATGAAGCAAGTATTCGATGATGGCTTTTTCCATGCAGATCCTCATCCTGGGAATATTTTATTCCATCTATTGACCTCAGATGAGTTGAGCCACAACCAAACAACCGAAACAAAAAAACGACAAAAAGAATTTCATTCGATCAGTGTGACAGCTACTTCTCGTGTCACGAGACAAGCCGCACCTTATACGCTGAACTATATTGATTTTGGCATGATGGGCCAACTATCGCTGACACTTCGCCAACGCTTGACAGAAGCCGTCATTGCGTTATACACCAAAGATAATTATCGTATTGAGAAGGCTGTTTTACGGCTTTGCCAACAGGAAGGTTCTTTTGATGAAAGTAATTTCCATCAAGAACTGGCTACCTTTCTTGAACAATATACCGATTCTCCCATCGAAGAAATCGAGATCCAAGAGGTCTTTACTCAAATCGTTGTGATCTGCCACCAAAACAATTTACAGTTTGATCGCGATATCACTCTATTACTCAAAGCTTTTAGTACATTAGAAGGTGTGATTCGTGTGTTAGATCCTGAAATGTCATTGATGGAGATTGCCACACCATTTGCTCAGAATTATTTTTTCACTCATTTAGAAATCGAAGAAACGTTGAAGAAAACGGGATTAGACTTGTTAAGCGGGTTGAAAACTGCACCGAAACTTCCCCAACAACTGCATCATCTACTTGAGATATGGACCTCAGGGCAAGGAAAAGTGAATTTAGAGATCAAAAAACAAGAAGATCTATTAAGTCGGATAGAAAACATGGTCAATCGGATCGTTTTCGGCGTGATCCTTGCTGCATTGATCGTAGGAGCCTCACTTTTAGTACAAGCCGCACCAGATGATCGTTTCAATGTCATCTCCATCTTAGGGATTTGTACCTATGCGATCGCCGCGTTAGTCATTATCTTCTTAGCCATCGATTCATTGATCCAGTTGTATAAGAAAAGAAAAAAATAATCTCCATATAAAAAAACGAGGTTGGGACAGAAGTGTTTAACTCCGAGAAATAAGAAGAAATTCACGAAAATTGCTTTTCAAATCTTCGTGAATTTCTTCTTATTTCCGAAGGAGTTGCTTCTGCTCCCACCGTTTATTCGGAGTTAGAGTCTGTGGCAAAACTGATTTTTAGTTTTGTCCCAACCTCGTTTTTTTCTTCAATTTCTCAAATCGAAACGACTTTTGTCTCGATCTCATGTTTAATTTCAACTATTTTTCCGCCAATGCTTGCTCAAAAGCAAGCCGAAAAGCTGCATGGTCTTCTTTTGTAAAGGGTTTGGGCCCTCTAGTTCTCAGACCAGCTTTTCTCATTTTCCCACTATGATACCGTTGCTCTAAAAGCGAACCAATGTTACTTTCATCAAATTCTTTTCCAGATTGATGAAAGACCCGTACACCTTTTGGCAAAACGAGTGATGCCAGACCATAATCTTGGGTGACTAAAAAATCTCCTCGATGAATCAAACCCACGATTTTAAAATCTGCACTATCTGTACCACGATCAACATACACGAGTTGCACATTTGAGGGATATTCTTTTGTAGTATAGTGATCGACACTTGTCACAATCACTACTTCAAGCTTTTTTTTGCTGGCTAAATCAATGACATCCTCTTTGACTGGTGATCCATCTCCATCAATGAATAGGCGCATGTTTTTCATCTCGCTTCCATAGTAAATAGACTGTGATAACGCCTAACAACAATAGGCCCACGTTTCCCCATTTGGCATAAGTCATCAATTGAACACTTGAACTTGGCACACTTAACTTTCCTGTTAATCGCAACAGCAAAGCTACTGGCTCACCCATCAAGCGAGCAATGATCAACATCCAAACCATCAACAAAAATTGATGCGTCACACTTCCCTTGTTTTGAGTAGTAAATTTTGTGATGATTCTGCGATCCATTGGAATTTCTGTCTCAATCTCATAGTATTCGTGGTTCAGCCAACTGCTAGCAACCGCATGCCAAAAACTGAGTAAAAATAGCCCTGGAACAAAGCCGTACGGCACTAAAAGAACGAGCAATGAAAGAAAGAGACCAGCAAGTTGGACAACAAGCGGTGTAGCTGAGAAACCTCGTAACAACCTATTGCCAATAAGTTTTGCTAAAATCATTCCTGCAATATATGGCAAGTACATGTCAATTGCCAAGCGATCAAAACCATAGACTCTTCCCACATAGATCGTACTGAATAAAAACAAGAAATTGCCTAGCATGCCATTTAAAAAGGTATAGAGATTCATCCATGTTGGCAGCTTCCAGTTTTTCTTCGCCCTGCCTAAATAAAAGGCTGCCAAAACAAATAACAATAAAAAACCATAAACCGCAATATCGAACAGTTCAGGATCAACTAGTAATCGCGCGTTACGTAGCAAAAACAAAAGGATGAAGAAACCAATAAAGAGAACAAATTCTTTGGTTGCTACTAAATTGGATTTGATGTCCTTGAAATCTAATTCATACCGCGGATAATGTCTAACCGTATGGTAAGCCATGATATAAAACAAGGTATATATAGCTAGTGTCACAACGATCTGCGTAGTACCAGGAAGAGCAATCGAGCGAAACAGCAAAATCAATAACAGAATAGCAAACGGGAATTTGTTGGCTGTCATATTCGTAAATCCCTGATGTTTTTCATGCGCATTCACAGTAACATTTGCCGGAACTAGCCACGAAGCACTCAAGCCCAATAAAATACTTGATAAATAAAACAAAGGAAAGTAGATAACCCCTAGAATACCTAATAGTGAGCCCGCTCCTCCCATCAGTAAAGAGATCATCAATAAAGTATAGCTATCTAATCCAAACCGCAGACTGCTGATTAAAAACAACCCCGTCATACGAAACGTATAAAAAAGCGTAAATGGTAAAATGGATAGCCAGCCATTACCATCGCTTAAACTTAAAAATAAAAGATACGGAATCAAAATGACCGTATTACTTAAAATAAACGGCGTAGTTTGCGTAAAATT
>JACRYO010001019.1_pt1 | contig 20618 bp, 26 predicted proteins | sample 8023221 | NCBI WGS metagenome assembly JACRYO01 (sample SAMN15823180, study PRJNA655841) | gut metagenome | isolation source: fecal sample D85 from dog with diarrhoea from SPCA | host: Canis lupus familiaris | place: South Africa: Mmabatho, Mahikeng | collected 2019-09 | reverse complement strand
TTGTAAGCCTCTGTAAAAGGTTTATTGACCTGCTGGACCATCCTTGGCTGTAACTGCCTGGGAGCGGCTGTGGTGGCTTCTCAGGGGGTGGTGTGTACATCTGTGAATATGTTGATGACAGCGTAAGCATTACTTTCTTATCTAACTTGACGTGTGAGCTATCACCTGTGATGTGTGAGCACCGTTATCACCTGTGATGGTTAGATGTAAGGCTTGTTCTGCTTACGCTGGTAATGATGTTTTCATGTTTGTTTGATGCTGGGGAAGCATTCACACAATCACTAGAAGCACATTCGGGGGTTGCTACCCCCACTTCGCCCAACGTACCGTTGTACATCGTTCCCCCGCCCCAAGGGGTTTCCGCCCCTTAGGTATCCCCCCGATACGAGGGTGCTTCCCTCTCATCACTCTCCCCAAGGTCAATACTGGGGTTCGTTATTGTTCTCATGGTTTCATGCTTACGTGGTTACACATCATTGCGTGTTGGTTCAATGCTGGGGGTAAAGGTTATGCGGGGGTGAATCATGCGGGAAACAGGTTCAAGTTTCGGGATGATGATGAGTAGAGCAAGTGCTTCACTTGCGAGCCCTCGGGGGACACAGTTCTGCTTGAGTACCTCAGTAAGGTATCTAAGCCTGTACTCCCGCAGCGGGGATGTAGCGTTGGCTCATCTACGAAGGCGTGAGAGAAGGTTCATCAGCCGTCTCAGCAGGTCGCTATCAACTTCATCAATCATAAGAATCCTCTACTAGGAGGGTTAGGTAATACTACCTTAAATAGGTAAGGTTCCCTCATAGTGGGGAGCCTTACGTGTGTAACTACTTTTAGTGGATGCCGATGCTCTTTGCGTAATCAGCATCCAAGCCGGCGAACATCACGGCATAACCAACTAGGGGGTCATCAAACTTACAGGCTTCATCATGGATAGCGAAGATGCTTTCTTTGAACTCGCTATCTACAATAGTTTCATTACGTTCCATGGGGATCCTTACGGTAGGCGATACGGTCACCTCCTATATCAGCAATCATGTAAGAAAAACCTAGTTCCCTAGGTTGGCAGTCCTACGGGGAAGGTGCCATCCAAGCCCTGTGAGCGTTCCCTCTAAGCCCTGTACGTACTGATTGCTTACTGGCACCCACGTTGGGGAGCCCCCTTCTCTAACGGCTTCTGACAGCCGAAGTCAAAAGATCATCCAGTTTCCAGCCGGGAGTTCCCCGGGAGTTGGGGACGAGAAAAACCCCCTTATATATAGAAGAAGCACCCTACCGAGCGGTGGGTGCTTCTTCTATATAACTATCCTGCTAGGCAACAGGCATATGGATTTCTCCACTATCAAACATACGTTGCCTTCGACCCTGTCGCTCCTCGTGGGAAAGATCCGAGCAGATTTCACACTCACCATCAGTCTCAGAGCGAGAAGCCACCTGAAGGGCAATATCCCTGTTGTCGGTCACGTTCTCCTTCGCATAGTCCTCAGCACAATCACTGTGAGCGAACCAGAGGAAAGCCCAGTCCTCTTCTGCCAACGGGTCACGGGAAAATACACTAACCCACTTCTCTTCTGCCGCCATGCTTCCTCCAACCTCGGTTCCTTGTTGCTTTCCCTAATCGTATCAGGGGGTAGTGATCCAAAGGCGGGCACATGGGCACCAAACATCATGCCGGCACCGAATCACCACGAAAACCCACCGTTGGGAGTACAAATGCGCCAGTTTCAAAAGTTTTTTTAACTTTTTTTCGGTGATGCTCATGGGGCGTTTTCCCTCTAGTTTCCGGGGTTTTCGACCCTATTAGGGTACTCCGTAGGTAACTAATGAGTAGAAAGAATGGCGAATAGGGTTGCAATCAATGGCGAATGGGTGCTATAGTTTTATTTATCAGCGAGGGACATGGAAATGCTCAAGCTGAACGCCCCCTACACGGGGACAAGAAACACCAACGAAAGCTCACTCGAGCAAGGAGGTGAATCAATGCCTTAGTCCATACACATAGAAGAAAAGGAACATAATATTATGACTGCCAACATCACCAAGAAGCTTGTTGCTGCCAATGCGGAGCTTACTGCTGAAGAAGCCCGCAAGGTTACCGATTCCATCAAGCGGAACCTTACTAATCTTCCCACTCTCATCTTCCGAGCAATGACGGGGCAGGCATACAAGGCTCTGGGATACGGTTCAGTGAGTGAATGGAGCAAGGAAGAGTTCGGTCTCTCCAAGGCCCGCATCTACCAGCTAATGAGTTGGCAGACCTCCCTTATTGCCCTGCGGGAACGGTATGCATTGGAAGAAGAATGGGAAATGCCGGAAGAGAAGATGCGGCAGCTAAACTCGAAGCGTTTTGCCATCCTCCTCGAAAAGGCTGATGAAGCGGTCAGGGGAATCACGGATTCTGCTGAAAAAACAAAAGCCGTATCCGATGCCGTTGCTGACAGTTACCGTATGTTCCTACAGGAGAAGAAGCTGGCCCGTCTCGCCAAGGAAGCCGCAGCCCGAGATGCTTCCACTGATACTCCCGTTGCTCCCGTAGATGACCCCTCAGCAGTCATTACGCCCGCAGAACCGTCCCTCGCCCTTTTGATGGTGAAGGCGAAGGATACTGCGAGCATCCTCACCAGCTTCACTGAGTCGGCCCCGGAGAAGGACATCGCCCTGTCCAAGCTTCGGGAAGCACAGGAAGTTATCTCAGAGCTCGTCCGCTACTACGAAGCCGCATAAATAACGTACTGAAGTAATCCAACGGTGCCGGCAGGTCATCTGCCGGCACCGTCCCACTGCTCAATCTGAGCATCTAGCACCCCGCAAAGGAGCTGCCCATCAACCACCCTCATTGAAAGGAATACCCATGCCCTCTGCCATCCAAACAACCATCCGTCCGTTCATGGTCTATCAGGGAGGGAAGCGGAAGATGATGAAGCATCTCACGCCGAACCTTCCCCGGCATTTCAACAACTACTTTGAGCCGTTCCTAGGCGGGGGAGCCCTAGCTCTGGATATTCTTAGCAAGCAGGATTCACAGCAGGAACGGACCTTCTACCTCAGCGACTGGTCATCTGATGTCGTGGATGCTTGGACTTCAGTCAAGGAAGAGCCTCAGGAACTGGCAGAGCAACTGGAGCACATGTTTGCTCATCATTGCGAAAGTGCCTTCTACTCCATCAGGAACTGGGATAGAGAGGGAACCCTGAACCTGCGGCAGAGGGTGGAACGGGCGGCTCGCTTCATCTATTTACAGCAAACCAACTTCGGCGGTCTCGTGGCTACCAACCGGGAGGGATTCTCCAAGGCATCATACGGTTGGAAGCCGGCTTGTGGGCCTCATGGTTTCTCTGCTTTTGATTATGAAAACATGTTTGCTGTCAGCGAGTTGCTGAACCGTTTTGATACCCGCATCTTTCAGGCATCCTATGAAACTTCCATCGCTGATGCTTCCTATGGTGATTTCATCTACCTTGACCCTCCCTATGAAGATGAAGGCGGAAAGATTTCATCATCATATCTGGGAGCCAGTCCCCTCAGTCATACAGCAATCCGGGAAAACATTGATGAAGTAACGTCCCGTGGAGCTCTGGTGTTGTTGTCAAACAGCGATACCAGTGTAGTTCAGGAAATCTATAATGGATGGGCTGCGGTCAGGCCGGCATACCGATGGGCCATCTCTGGGGCCAGTTCAGCAGTGAATCGGGAAATCCTTATTGCCAACTGGCGGTTGGCTGACCATCTAGCCAAGGTTCGGGCATGATGAACCACAGTGAGAACGACGTTGTTGCCATGGAAGCCATCATTAATAACGAAGCAGAAGTTCTCACTGACTGCTTGGCAAATCCGCTGCGGCCAATCATCAGGTACATCGTTGAACTGAGAATGGGCATACAAGGCACCGGAGATACCAACTGGGAACGATATGAAGAACCTCAGGCACTGGCTCTGACAGCAGACCACGCGTTGTGGTGGTTCGGGAACGGGATTCATGGGTCGGCACTAGAACCTATGGTTCCTGACATCACCGACAGCCTGGAGTTCCTACTGGGAGAGGAAAGCCATCCTATCGTTGCTCGGCTGTTCCACTTCCTTACTGAAGAGATGCTGGGATGGCTATGGAGCAACGTAAATGCCATGGAGAATGTAGAAGAAGATGACCTAGATGCTATTGACGTTGCTCTGCTGGCCTTTGCCAACAAGCACAGCATTGAACCCTAGGTATAAGAAAGTCTTGAGCCCTCGAGCAGCAGGTTTGCTCGGGGGCTCTTCCTGTCCCCCCGCTAATTCTGCCTAAGATTCACAGGGACGAAGATAGCGGGAAACAAAGGCCACTCCTGCGGATATCCAAAGTGAGCCCAACAGGGATCATTCAAATCCGCTCTACTAGGAGAACCGAAATGACCATTACCGCCATTGAGACCCAGACCACCGACATCAACGTTCGCCTCATCGGTAGCGACGGGATCTTGGGAAATATCACCATCACCCGACCCAGCGATCCGGCAGATGCATATAATACCCTTTACGACCTTCTCCAACACCGATCAGTAAAGTACAGGGAGTTTGATTACGGCACTCATTCTGAACTTCAGATTGATGTTTGGGATAGCAACCGCAATCTCTTCAATCGAATCAAACAAACCGCCAAGAACATCTAGGTAATCTGAAAACAAGAAGAAGCCCGGTTCCTTTCTAGGAACCGGGCTTCTTCTTGTTGTTATAGACCCAAAGCACAGGAGCCGGTCTAAGGCCCTGAAACGCTCCGTGTTGCCAACTACCCTCAAATGGTTATTATAGGCCCGCTCCCGCAGCCTGAGGCCTTCCCAATGGGTCCTCTTATCCCCACTGCCGGACTTTTATCAGGAATCGTGCGATACTCCAGACAAATAACAATATGAAAAGGATAATAACCTATGACAGAAGAGGAGATGCCGAACAGCGATGTCGCAGGTTCTCTGCTTGCTGTCTGGCTACATGACCCGAATGCTTATGATATTCGTACAGCAATATCGCTATACCCGACTCTGGCCCAAGCTGCTCTTCAACGGCTGGAAACAAGTGGCAGCATAATGATGTTGGATCCTAATCACCTACGAGAACTCGTAAGTGCTTTGGCCTTGGACAGTCGCCCCACTACGGCCCGCAAGCTTCTGGAACTTATCGATGCTGACATCCTTCCAGCTACTACATTGAGTGGAAGGGCGTTTGAACAAATCAACTGGACGTTAGGCGGAAGGCCGGATTCCGCCTAAGGTTCAGAGGGACGAGAGACCCGCAGTAACAGGGCTCACAGGCCCGATATATAGGGTGGAGCAAACGCTTCAAAAAACCTACCGAAAGTACCAACCCATGAAAACTAAAAATGAGAACGCTCTCCCACCCCGCTACATCGGGCCAAGCATTACTATCCGCGAAGAGGAGATACACAGCCTCCCCAACCTCTGTAAGAAACTGGGGATAAGGATTTCATAAAACAAAAAAGCCCCGCCGTATTGGCGGGGCTTTTTTTGTGTCTACAGTTACCGATTCCGCCCAAGATTCACAGGGACGAACTCTTCAGGTCATGCCTCCAAAAGCCGATAGATAAATCATGTAAGCGTTTCCTACCGAAAGGAGCACCATACGAACAAACCACTGTAAAACGAAAAAGTACATGAAACCCGGCCCGTGGAACGGCCGGGTTTCTTTTTGTGTGCCATGCCCGATAAAGCAGAAGGAACGTACCAGCCGAAAGGAACCATCATGAATAAAGAGTCTGACCTGCTGCTTGCCTTTGACACTGCGCTAGCCTACGCCCTAAGAACATGCTCACGGGAGCTTGCCGGCAGAGAAGAAGCAATCAAGGCAACAAAGAAAGCAATCTGGGGGAACGCGGCAAACCTATTGGAGAGCCCAACCGAACCCACTCACCGATAGAACCATCATATTACCTACCGAAAGGGGTCACCATGCCGTTCATAGTCGTATTTGTAGTTAGCTTCGCCCTCGTTGATTTCTTTGTATGGGATTTCACCTGTACAAAGAAGCTGATGAAGTGGGGAGCATATCTTACTCTTATCTTCACTGCCTACATCATATTTACCACCCTTAAGACGATGGGGGTCATTTGGCTGATCTTAGGCGTATTCGTCTTGGCGGTCGGAGTCACCCTTTATCGGATGGCACGCCATGCACTGGAACGCCGCCGAACTGGGGAACCAGAACCAGAACCAGTCTAGAACCCATCAATGCTCCCTCAGTTCTATGGACTGGGGGAGCATTGTTCTTTAACCAGCGTCTCATTTCGCCTAAGGGTCAGCGGGACGGAGAATCTGACGTTTTCCCGATAAGGAAATTAGATCATCCATTACCGAAAGGAAAACATCATTATGTGTAGAAGCAAATCAGAGGGCGGCATTCGTTGCTCATCACAGGAGAAGGCTAGAGTTCAAAATCTCGAGAACAGGTTGGGCGATGCTCGGTCAATCGGGGATGCTGCTCATATAGCGTATTTGGAAGAAAAGCTTGTCAAAGCCGAACGAGATTATAACTTAACTCCTTGCGGTCGGGGCGAACTTGCTGACCGTATGAATGATGACAATCTCAGCCTAAAAGACCGGGCTACTGCCAAGCGGAAGCTCACAGAGGCAGAAGCATCCCTAGAGAAACGCCGTCAGGATCGTTATAAGGCATTCAAAAAGCAGGCGGCTTTGAGGGAAGTCCTTCAGGAAGCCGGCATTGACAAACATGAAATAGAATCTCTGATTTCACTCGGAGCATCGGAAGATCAGCAGAAGTGGCTCCGGCCTGCAAGATATTATAAAGGGCTAATCAAAAAACTATCAGAGCAGAAGCAAACCTTACTGGCAGAACTAGATGAAGAAGAAGCCCGGATTTGGGCTGAATCTACCACCGACAGCTGGAGCCGGGAAGAAACAGATCAGGCTCTGGATGCTTTTGAGGCCACCAAGATTGACAGGTTGGCTCCCCTGAACCGAAAGCTACAGGAAGCACGTTTCTCCTATAACTGCACCGTGGAAGGGCAGGAGAGGCTCAAGCAGAAGATCGCAGACCTCCCGGCCTCCGCTTACCAAAAGCGAGCGAAGCTTCGTTGGGCTCTTCAATCCGCTGAGCGATTCCACCGAGCCCGCCTCACTCACCGCGACAAGCGAACACTTTTCAACAGTCGCATCAAAAAAGTAATGACCGAAGCAGGGGCCGATCCCCAGAAGGCTATGGATGCTTACAGGAAACCTGAAACTGCTGATGCTGATACCCGGATGGATCCTCATGAGCGTGTGTCCGGAAACCGGGTTCATCTTACTGAAAAGGATCATCACGAAATCCTGTCTGCTTTCAGAGCGTCCAAAGAATATGAGGAGCAGGGCGAAAGAGGATTAAACGATTTCCTGCGAAGCCGAGTCCGGCAGGATCCTAGGACCCTACATCACGGTTCAGTTGATGATGCCAACTCTCGGGTTGCGATCTTCAAAACAGCGAAGGCCGGCAGGAACCCCACCAGCAAGGCAGGAATCAGGACCAGTGAACTCCGGGTGATTCTCAGCAAGAAGGAGAGAAGCGAACTCGCTGAAACTGCTTCCTCACTGAAAATGAGCTTCTCAAGTTATGCCAGAGCGATGTTCTTGGGGAACTGGGAGAACGATCCCTTCGCTTACCAGAATGACCGTTCCCCTGAGCACCGATCGATGAAGGCCCAGCAGATGAAGAAGCTTCTGGAAGAGCACTGAGTCTCCCCAAGGCCCACAGGGACGAAGCCAACCGAGGTAGGGCTAGCCAACGACCGATAATCAATCAAAGATTGAACCCATACTTTAGAAAGAAGAAAACCATGAAAAATCTCACCACCACCGCAGCGGTTACGGAACGGGCCGTAGAAATCCATCAGGAGCTCCGGCATCAGCTTACCGAGAAGGTTGGAGAATGGAAGTTGGTTGGCATCGCCGTAATGCCTAGCATAAAAGCCGATTCCCGCTTACCCATCATTACCGAACTGACCTTCTCCCATGCTCTCCTCAGTCCCGGGCTCAGTGACATCGAGTTTGGCTCCAATGGAGAAGAGGCAATCTGGGACTGGGCCGATGAACTTGGTCTGCTTGATGGGGAAACGGATGTACAGATCAAAATCAACTAAGTGCTTATTCTAAGCGGGTGCGAACTACCAAGGTTCGCACCCGCTTTGTTTTGCACTGGGAGATGTACCGATATAGGGGCTGAAAACCAACCCACCCTGAAAGGATTCTCCCATGAGCGAAACATTCACCCCCGCAGAACTTCATTCTCTCGCCCTTCTGGTTCGGCAGGATGGCTGCTCCCTAAGGAACTTCCAAGGATCGGAGAATGTATGGCGGCGGAGGTTGCTCCAAAAGATTGACGTCGTGTACGTAAACATTGAGAACGGCGACTATTTAAAAGCATCGGAAAATCTTAGGCTAATCAGGGAAACGGTAGTCCCATCCCACTCTTCGCTGAGGTCAAGGGAAGTATCCTACTGGCTTGATTCCCTTGAAAGCGAAATCAACTCGTACAACACACTGGAGCCCATCCCTATAACTGAGGCACAGTAGGCCGAGCACGGGGTTGTGACAGCCTTCAACTGTCCATGTGGGGCAGTCAGCCAATGTTTCCGTATAAGAGCCTTAGAACGGCATACAGGGGCTTAAACGGAACGGGGGAAGTCAGAACCACTGACTTCCCCCGTGTTATTGAAGTTAGACGGTTCGGGCCTTGTAAGCCTCCACCTGCTCCAAAATCCACTGCTTCACTTCTTCTGGTTTGGCTTGATGATCAAAGCTGGAATCTACATGCCAATCCCCAGCACCACTGCTTACGTACCACTTAGCATGTTCATCTTCAGCTGCCAGCGTTGGGCAACCTGTAATCAACCATTCTGATTCTGTGACTTCCACCAATAGATAGATGCCCGAACCGTCGTTTTCTGCGGAAACTGTGCTGTGATCCATAAGGGCATAGACTTCCGACGCTGCCCGATCACCGATTACTCCAAGATTGGTCACTTCTGCTCCGACTTGACTATGGGATGTTTTCTATACATAACGATACAGGCAACTCCAGCTTCCGCAGCCCGGTAAATCTTGAATATGTTACAAACGGAAGGGGAGTCAACATATTGTTGACTCCCCTTCCACTTCCACCGCTATGCCTTTCTGTTCTTCACCAACGTCTCCGCATGTTCCAGAAGTTCATCAGGCGAGAGATTGCTAGTGTTTAGCATGTGCTTTATTAGGTGGAAGCTGTGGCCCTCGGGGAGGGCTTCTCTTTCTTCCAAATAAGCAGCGATGCGGGAAACAACCTCCAGGTTTTCCCCTGAATGTTTTCCATCGCTGAGCACAGTAACATCATGGGTTTCTATGAGTGCTTGCCCCATATCCACCAGATCCTGATAACTCTCCACTGTGGGCTCCTCTGTGGGCTCCGGTGAGGTCTTGGAAGGGATACGCCGGCCGGGGCGAGCCTTGGCCGCCTTCAGGATGAGGGATGGTGTATTGAAACCATAATCCCTCTTCCCCTCCCTCACGCGCTTCAGCCAGATGGCTAGTACCACCATGGTTTCCGGGCTCAGATGATAAGAAAGCGTTCCCGTAACTGGATCCTTCCGAACATCCCAGTAACCCGTCGATTTCAAATCAGCGGTGTACTTCCTGATTACTTCTCTGCCAACCCCAAGGCGTTCAGCAAGCTGGCCTTGCGTAGGCCATGCTTTTCCTTGGGATGGATTGAAGCGGTTGGCGATTTCCAAAGCAAGCAGTTTTGATTGTGCAGTCGGGTATGTCTGGCACTCCACGATAAAGCTCAGAAGCTCGGAGTGATGATTCAGACCTACCTCTTTGTAGAGGAGAGCCTCAGGAAGACCGTTGAGGTTAGCCCAGTCCATCGCGTCTATGCCAGCCTGAACATCAAAGGAGTAAATGCTCATTATTTCCCCTCCTCTAGGAAGAGTGCCTCATAGGTGGTTGCCTGATGCCCAACACCAGAGACAACCTTCCATCGGCCTGAGGATGCGAGAATCCTTGCGTTCCTCCGGATCGTCGCTCCTGATAAGCCCATAGAGGAAGCAAGGTCAGCCTGTTTCATTTCCAGAGGGGTTTGGGAAGCATTGGCGTATGCGGCCAATATAATAGTCTCCAAAGCCTGTGCTGTTGGAGGAAGGGTTGCTGATTCCATAATGGATACAGCCTCATGGGCGGGGTTTTTCATGGGTACTCCTGATCGGTAGGTCTTTCGGTTTTTCAGAGCCTATGTAAGGTCTGAGGTGACAACAGTCTTATCGGCAAGATTCCTTGTTTTTGATAAAAAGGGAAAAATCCCGATTTGCGATTCCCTACAGAGATGCAGACGTACCATGAGGTTATTTCTCTTTTTGATTTACATGTTTGCTATTTTAAAGCTTTAGTGTTTCTTTTATTATTTATGTAGCGACAATCGTCACCACCCCCTAATGACGTTTGTCACCAGGGGGCCTAATGACGATTGTCACTAGGGGCATAGTGTTGTTTGTCATTACCCCCTAATGACGTTTGTCATTACCCCCTAATGATGATCGTCACCGTGCCCTAATGACGTTTGTCATTACCCCCTGATGATGATCGTCACCATTGACACCCTTTTTTAGGCTCCTTTTGTTCTAAATCAGCTATGAATGCTGTGCCTAAGGTTCAAATGGACGAAAAAGATATGTAAAACTGCGTATTTCAACGGGTTTAATCCGATATATAGGTTATAAACCGAATCTTAATGCTATTCTCGAGCACACGCCGAGAATAGATGGAAAACCCGAAAGGACTTACGAACAATGAAAAATCTTACCACCAACACAAAGAAAGCCGGAGCCATCACGATGCTGTTGGCTCTTTCTTTGTCTCTCGGCGGATGCTTCCAGCAGGTGCCCAGCGACAAGGATTCCACTAATACTCCGGCTTCTTCCTCAGCTTCCCCTACTGTGTCCGCTTCTCCCTCTATTGCCGCCGCACCCACCGCAGATCCCACCTTGGCGGAAAAGCTCAAGGACAACGAAATCACTCGAGGTGATGATGCTAAGAAGGCCGCAGCAGAGAACGAGGAATATTTTGATGCCGCTCAGAAGGCTGCTGCCGCTTCTCCTCTTGGAGTTAACGTAGCCGAAACTGTCAAGGACAAGACCACTCCCGAAGCCAAGGAAACATTCCGCGACTACGATCTCGTAGAAGGCACACGGTTCTCACTTGCGTTCTTCCAGAGCCTTGTTCAGAAGGGCGATTTCTACAAGCCTCGGGATGCCAGCAAGGACTTTACCCTGTTGGCTGATGTCACCCCAATGATGACGCAGCGTTATGAAGATGAAGTCAAAGCTGACATCAAGCGGGCCGGCAAGTTCATTGATGTCATCACCACGAACAGTGAAGGAACATTCGGAACCGGTAAAGACGGCGTAGACCTCACTCCAGCCACTATCCCTACCCAGAAATACTGGGTTAATAGCGTTACCGCTGATGGCGAGTTCCTCCGCATTGAGGCATATGCCGAACTGACGGTACTTACCAAGTCTGGTGTTGTTAACGTTACGCCTTACAACTTCGCTGTTTCTGCCCTTCCCGGTGCTGATGGTTCATGGCAGGTAGATAGCATTGCTTGGAAAGCGGGGCAGTAATATGACTACGGCCTCATTCTCTACGTCAAAGGGGGCGATTCGCGGTCTGTTAATCGGCTTGCTTTTGTTCTTAAGTATCATGGCAGTATCCATTAGCACCGCTCCTTCTGCTTCTGCTGCTGGGTGTCCTGAGGGGACAATATGTGACAATAACGGTGATAATGGAGCACCTTCCCCGGGCATTGGCACGCCTAATAACCCAGCACCGGGATCACCGGGAAGCCCCGGCGCTGGTACTGGCCCCATAGATCCTTACGCATTCTCCATCTGGAATCCCGGCCATAACGGCGGAATCTGTGCTGTACGTGACGACGGTAAAGCCTCACTTGGCTTCTACACTTACATGACATACATATTCTCAAACACGGAATCCGCTGAGTACGCCCCAGATAACTCTGGCTGGGCATACGTTGGGTTCTTCAGGGCAGGTTCCTACGGCTATCATAGCTGGCAGAAGATGATCATGACGGGGACCAACTGCGTTTATCCACCCCGTACCCGAATCGATAACATCACCTGCTATATCAGTACCACTATTGAGCTTTACCAGAAGTCACCAAAGAATAGGCTAGTAGCGAGTAAAGCAAAATCCTCTGGATATACCTCAGGATCTTCTAACTATGATGCCTGTGTAAACTCAAACTCGAGGGTAAGTTTCGGCTCCGGCCTTCCCGACTACGGTTTCTATGAGATCGGGAACTGGAGCCGCGTTCAGCCCGTCTCTGTTGAAATCTCCTTGGGACCGGATCCCTTCACTGGTGTTGTTCCAGCCCCGAAAATCATTGGTCATGGACCAGTGAAAGATACTGCCTACAGAACGACCTCCACAGCTTCCCTATATTGTGCGACCGGGTTTGAGAGTCCGGGTGTTTGGCGAGATGATTGGACTGATGCCCCATGTATCAATGTCAGTTATTTTTGCCCCTATAGCTCATCACAGATAGATGTAAGCGATCCGGGAAAGAAAGCCGCCATGAACACTTTCGCCAGCGGGATTCAGTTGATGCGGGATGGGAAGTCAAGGGAACTCCGCTTTGGGCTGGGGACCATCAACGGGTCAAGCATCACCGTCACATCTCATAAAACACGGTTCCTCCGCTCGGGAACTCCTTGGGATGAAGGAAAAACCTATTCAAAGAACCTATTTGAACTGACGACTTCTGCCTCCGCCACGATGTCTTTGCTGTCATATGATATGGGTGGAGCAACCGGTTGGCAGAGTGGGAAAGTTAACAGTGTTTTCGCAAGGGGATATTATGCATCAGATCCCGGAAGCTCAACGCGAGTTACGCAGGAAGTTAAGTGGTCTGGCTACCGCACGATTCGATCTGGAGTGGTCAACAGTGTGGACCCATCCAGCGGAGCAGTTGATTACGTTCCGAATTACATTCAGGTTCCAACCACCGGGATTTGCAGTAAGACTGCAGCTCTTGAATATCTCCGCCCAATCGGAACTGCGGCAGGATAAGGTATAGCCTATAACGATGCCCCAGTCTGATGTTTGGCTGGGGCATCGTTATAGGCTCTCTGTAATGGCTCAAAGCCTCTCTCAGGCGTTCTTACTGGGAATGAGGGTAGGAAACAGTCTCCTGTTACAAACCTCTGAGAGGCTGGTAACGAAGTTCCCCAACATGCCGATAGAGAATATTGTGAAGGGCTGGTTACCCTTCGCAGGACTCCTCTTTATGGGAAACGATAAATTGGTTTGGTCCTTTCGGTTTAAATAGAACGGCCCCCGCACGAATGCGGGGGCCGTTCTTCTTTACCTAGTATGATGAGATCTGCTCCCGGGTTGCTGGTTCAGCATCAGGATTCTCCCTGAGGTACGTATCTAAGTCTGATCCGTAAGCAGCGGGAATCCTATAGACGCTCTTCCAGCAGGTACCAGTCTCCTCAACGCAAGTCACCCGGACTCCTGTTTCGAGGTTCATCGTGGTAGCCCACATCTTGATAGGTACCGTAAAAACGGCAATCAAGGCAATAGCAATGAGGGCGTAAATTATTTTGTCTTTCATATTGGTCCTTTCGGCGAAATATTTTCAACCTATATATCTGCCGGCACCGTACTTTTCTTCGGGAAACGCCCGATAAAGCAGAAGGAACGTATCTACCGAAAGGACCAACATGAAGAAACTTACAACGTTGATTGCAGTTATGCTGATAGCATCTGGGCTCGCTCTTGCAGGGTGGGCTCTTTGGAAAACGTATGGAACAGATATCGCGTCCAACCAACAACAAGAGGAACTCGTTCATAACCTGCAGAGTCAATGGAAAAGTACCGAACACAAAGAAGCCCGCCCTTCCGTGACTTCCTCACCGGAACCGTCAGTGGAGCCAACAGTGGAGCCTTCGCTGCCCGCATCAGGAGAGGCTTACGGCATCATCAAAATCCCTCGCTTTGGGGATGATTATGTGAAGCCCATGTTGGAGGGATTCGGTGCTGGCCCCGATGCTCTCACCAAAAGCAACGCCTTACTCGAGGAAGGCATTGTTCATTACAAGACTTCCGCCCAGCCCGGAGAACAAGGAAACTTCGCGGTGAGTGGGCATCGGAATGGTTTCGGTGCGGTCTTTAACCGGATTATGGATCTCCGCCTTGGGGATCAAGTTATTGTGGAAACCGAGAAAGGAACATGGGCTTACAGCGTAATCCAAGAAGGCCGCCAGTTCTCCCCCAGCGATACCGGGTATATTGACGGAGATCCCTTTAGTAATAATGATTCCACTTCCCGCTCCCTCATGACTCTAACAGCATGTGAAGATTGGGATGCTTCTCGGAGAGTAGCGGTTGTACTGGAACGTACCGATATTTAGATTTGCTTGTTGAAAAGCAAACAAAAATGGGCCTACTTATTAAAGTAGGCCCATTTTTCATATTTAAATGCACTTGGCTGCCCAATATGTAGTTCGTAAGCCTCCAAATAATAGTTGCGGTCGCATTGTGTGTGGCCGCAACTATTATTTAATGGGTTCCCAGAGTGCTCTACGGGGTTACGCACTCTGCCTAGGAGCCCGCAGGAGCCTCTCAGAGCCCATAGGTGCTCCAGATGACCGATCACCCAAGGGCTTCTCAGATAGGCCGGCACGGAGCAATCTGAGAGGCCGATTTTTGACCCTCCCTGAGGGACACAGATACAGATGACCCCTGAGAACAGGGATACGCGGTGATGTCAAGCATTTGGGCGGCGTGTTGAAAATAGACCTCATTGGGGTGATAGTAACTAGCCGCCAATGTCAAGTGGCCTTGGCGTTTCGTTATACTATTGTTAGATGGGCGGGTTATCCACAGCATCGCAGAATAGACCCGGATAACGCTACTTATCCGGGTCTATCCCAAACGGGATCGAACTGGTAACGATCTCTTGCTGCCCCTTGATCCAACGATAGGATCCTGCTCTCAGTCACTGGAGCACTCACCGGAGCCGTCAGAGGAGTAGCCATAGAGAGGGGAGCAGGCTCCACCTTGCGTGCTTACATGCTTACATGCTTACATGCTTGCTTTCATGGATCGGGACATAGATGTGTGGGGGACAGAGAGATGACGGGTACTTCAGCATGGTTTTCTTACGATAATGAACCCTCCCTACTTCCCGCTGGCCAACGGGAACTGATTTACCACCTCCACGTACCTGAGGATGCTTCTTCGGGTGAACATGCCGCTTCGGTCGTCATTCAAACCGAAGCCCGCAAGGTTAATGAAACCTTTGACCACAGGTACCAGCAAGTGGTTCCTGTCAACATTGTGGTCGATGGTGGCCTAGTCCCTGAGTTCGGCACCAGCGGGGAAGTGACCTACCGGGAAAGGACAGAGGGGAGTCTGCTGGCCTTCGGTATAGCGAACGAGGGAAATCAGCATGTATCCCCTGCTGGCAAGGTTGAAATCTTTGATGGTTCAGACCATCTTGTAAGCACTGCTGACCTCGAGATGGGTTCTGTATATACAGGAACCACAGCAACGGCTCAGGTGGGCTTATCAGAGCCGTTGCTGCCCAGTGATTACTCATTACGGGCAACCTTGAAGGATAAGGACTCTGATGCTTCTACATCGTTCGATCTTCCGTTTAGTGTGGAGAAGCAGGAGCAGGCTTCAACTGGGAAATCAGGGTTAGCCGAGGTTCAGCAGAGTATTCAAGATACTGGGTGGCTTCTTCCCGTGATCGCAGGGCTTCTGGCACTGATCCTTGTAGGAGTCATCATTCTTCTTTTCCGCCGCAGAAAAACAGCAGAATAATAGGATATAAACACTCAAGGGGAGGGCTTCCATGGAAACCCTCCCCTTTCTCTATCTTCACCTACAGCCGCTTCTGTGCCGTCGCATACACTTCTTCAAACGCCTTTACGATGTCTGCCGTGGATGCTCCCGAGGTAATTTGTATCGTGTGCGGATCCCAGTCCTTATCTTCCACACCTTCGGGAGCGTAATCAGTTTCACCAACAAACAACTCATCGGTGGTGAACACTGATTCAGAAGGATGGAGCCAGTTGAACCAACCCGGTCCTCCGAGAAGATGCTCTTCAGTATCCTTCCGAGCGTAGATGGTTGCGGTCCCACCGCCAGTCTGCTCTACCGTAGTATCTCGAAAACCCACAGCCTTGAGAGCATCTATTAGTTCCCGTGCGTAAAACTGAGTCTCTTCAAGCTCCACTTTTCCTCCTAATAGACCTTTAGCTAAAGTTCTACCAGTTTTCACGGTTTTAATCCGGCCCCTGACCCGATATAGGAGGAGACATATTATCTACCGGAAGGGGCCACCATGGCTACAACTTTTTACGAACGCCAGCACGACTTTGATGACGCTGTTTATGATCTAGAGCGTTTCATCAACAAAGAAGACTTCAAATCCGCAGAAGATGTGCTTGACCGAATTAGCGTAGATATCTGCAACCACCTTCCTTACTCCGTTGAGGAGTGGGAATATGCTTCAAAACCTGCTCAGGCGAATCTCATGCAGCTTGATGATCTTGATGATTGCCGAGAAGCTCTAATAAAGGCAGGCCGAAGCGATCTGCGGGATATTCTTGATGAACTCATTGAGACTCTGCATGAGCCGGAAGCGGAATGGGTATCTCAGCTGAAGCAGCAAGCTTTCTTAGATAAAGCTCTTGAAGTCCTCTCTGAGGCAGCCGGCGACCGATCATGTAACGAAGCTCTTGTAGAGATTGCTTTCCTCACCACATCTATCCATGGTGTACGACCTGCAGCACTTCTTACTGTTGAGAACGCCGGCACCGTAATTGACAAAGCTTCGCGGCTTGATTCTTCAAAAAACTCGCTCAGCACGATTCAGGCGAACAGTACAGCCAATGGCTTCCTTGAAGATTACTGCGAAGCTCATCACGCAGACTTTGACGCTAGCGAACTAATTGGAGATTTCGATGACCTATAATCCATACCGCGATTACTCTATTGCTGAGAAACAGGCAGTGGTTACCGAGCTTGTTTCACTGCTCTGGTTCAGCCCTTTTAACCATGTTGTCTTCTCCGAGCTCATCCGCAGACTCGAAATCATACTCCCAGTATCAAAGGAGACGCGGGCTCTTCTGGGAGAACAGGAGAAGAAGTGGCTGGAAGAGATTCTCGCTGCTTATCCCGAGCACAGAGGGACACAGGAGATGGAACGCATCAAACAACTCATTACCTTCCCCATGCCGCAGTATCAGAGCAACTGGGTAACCTAATACCCTCTGTTAACACCCCCAGCAAGGTACAGGAGAGCCTGTGAGGAATAAAGCAACACTTCCTCACAGGCTCTTTCCTATGCCCGCAGAACGGCTCTCAGAGGCTGAACGGGAAGGGTTTATCCAAGTAGAAACCCCTTGCCGGCGACCAGAACATTTGCCAGTCCGCCGCCTTCGTTTCCACCACACTTTTGACCCGTTTGAGTACAGCTTTCATCTGGAAAGCTACGTTAGCTTCTGCCATCTGAATCAGCGTAATAACTTCATCCGTTTCCCCAGCGAGATCCTCTGGAAGCTCACTCTGCCTTCCTTGGCAGAGTTCAACCAGTTCGGTCAAGTACGTCCGCAATCCTGTGAGGTAGGCGAAGTTGCGATTCACGGAAGAGATGTAATGATGTCCTTCCCCGTCCCTGAGCATCTTCTCCTCCGCTTCCTTCAAGCATGAAAGATGAAGAGGGAGGAGATCGTTCATTTTCTCAAGGGCGGCACGCATCCCTTGCTCCTTGATGGTGGTGTTCAAGTCCCGCCGAATGGCTTCAATAGCATTAGGCATCACCGTCTGAAGCTCAGCCAAGGAGGGGAGGGGAAGTGAGCTCAAGTCTTTCATGGTTTGCATTACGCATCCTCAGGGAAGCAGGAACCGAACGGCTTAGGCTCCCAGTTGGTTGTCCGCATGATGACATTTCCCCCTGCAGTATTTAATGACTCCAGTGCGGGAAGGTCAATGTAACCCATTTCGGCATTCATAGTGTCGCCGTTCAAGCAGGCGTAACCGAACGCTTCACCCGTGGATGGATCACACTCAAAGATCCACCACTGACTTTCACGCAAGGAAAAGTGGGCAACAACCATTTTATCTGCCAGAGGCGTGTCTTCGGTGTCGTAAAGTGCGGGAGCATTATCAAGCTCAGGGCCATAGAAATAATGATCACGGCGATCCCGGTTCATCTCCGGCATTACAAACTTTGTCATAATAAAAACCTACCGGATTGCACAGTCTAAGGCAGCCTTGAATAAATGATGGGCCGGCACTTGTACTGGTGCCGGCCCATCATTTATTTATGCTAATACCACCCAACGTCCTCGGAGTGACCCCAAGCATTACACGGACTGCCGTATCTTTCCTTGATGTACTTCAATCCCCATTTGATCTGGGTTTCCGGATTTGTTTTCCAGTCTGCTCCTTCGGATGCCATCTTTGAACCCGGCAAAGCTTGGGGAATACCATAAGCGTCACTGGTTGGATTATCCGCCCTAGGATTCCAGTTGGATTCCCTTTCCCACAGCTTCACTAAGCAAACATAATCAGCTTCAGTCCACCTATATTGATCCGTGAGAAGCTCTTTTGCTATTGCTCTGGAAGCTTCGGCTGATTCGTTGGCAGCGGGAGGGACACTATTTGAGCCCTTCCAGCCCCAGATACCGGCGTTTGCGGCGTTCCCGTCTTCCCGGTAAGCCGCCGGTTGGGTCCACCCATGCTTTTTAGCATTGGAAGTCATCCACTTATACTCTTCGCTGCCGAAGGAGATATTGAGTTGAATCGCTCGAGCCCAACCGAACGGAGAAGTTCCAACCACCGCAGATGCTTCATAGGCCTTCGATAGCGGCAAGTTCTTTCCAAAACGTTCCCTATAATCGGCGTTGAGAGCTTCCAAATCAGTTGCGGCTCGGGAGAACAACTTCTTCTCGGGCATGAACCTTATAGCCTTCAACTGGTCACTTGGGATCTCCCCGTTCTCGTATCCACCCCACGCTGTGAATCCATCTCCTTCAAAATCAGACTCTCCCTCATCGCAAAGCTGATCCTCTGGACCGTCCACGCCGTCAAAGGCATCTCCATTCAATCCTCCACTGGCCTTTCCTGCACCCTTACTGCTGAGAAAGGAAGCAGGATCAATAGTGTTGCCTTCGGCTCCGGTATAGCCCGGCTCGGATGCCTCTGCTGAATAGTCCCCTTTCGTAAGGACAAAGTGCAGGTGTGCGGCGGTGCTCATGCCTTCCATCCCTACACTGGCAATCTGCTGGCCAGCCTTAACATGGTCTCCAACTTTGACTTTGATACTTGGTCCTTGGATATGACCATAAAGACTGGTGTAGTTTTCACCGTTGATCCGGTGTTTGATAGCTACGTGGCTTCCATAGAGGCTGTTTCCTCCGTAGGCGGCGGCAACCGTGCCATCAGCCATAGACAAGACCGGGGTTCCGAGGCCCTGCCCGAAGTCCAAGCCATTGTGATAACCGGGTGTCATCACGCCGTTAACCATGAATGGTGGGCGGTATCCCCATGGGGATGTGAGAACCGGAGACGGCACGGGATATACGACAGCTTTGCTGTCATCGGCCGGCCAAGGTGTCTTTGATGTTGAGAAGGATCCGCTTCCCCCTCCTCCGTTTTCATGAGGCGAGTCGCCATCGTTCCCGTCAATGACCTCAACTGAACATACTTCCTGGTATCCACCCTGCAAGAAAGCTGAAATCGTAGCTGAAACAGCTTGGAAAGCTATCATTCCGCCCAAGAGCAATATTACTGAAACAAAGGCGGTGACCTTCCACCACAGGCCCGGGTGCTTTTTTTCTACTTGAACTGCAACTTTGGCCGCTATATGGGCGGCCTTTACAACGGCAATAACTGGCATGGTGATCCTTTCGGTATTTTAACTTCCTCCTTTCATATCGGGCTTCGGCATCAAAGATTATGCTTATTCGGGTATAAATATTATGGCGATGTTAATTCAGGCAAATGATTCTGCCTAACGCGTTGAGGGACGGGGAAAACGGAGAAAACCGCGGCTTTTGGCCGATATAAAAGGGTGAGGCAAAAAGTCTCTAAACCTTTTACCGAAAGATACCGAATATGAATACTAACCAACTTCCCCCATTCCCGACCCTCACCGCTCAGGGAAATGCCGCCGCATCAGCATTCATCCACGAATACGGCCTATCCTGCTGGAAGCTCGTTGAATACATTAAGGCCACCGCTTTTCTTCAATCTCTCAACATGGTGCCAACAGATATGGCAATAGCCGGAGTCATTGGCGGAGAGCGGCACCGATACAGCACCCGGCTTATCATGGTGAAACTCATCGCACGGGGCCTAGTCTCCGAAGACCGCCTCACAGATCGGGGTTTCTCCTACAGAGTCACCGGAGTAGGCAACAGAGCTCTGCTAAAAGTTCAGAAGATTGAAGCGGACTGGGCTGAGAAGCATCCGGAAACGCAATATGGGCCTTCTCCAATGAAGATCACGATGAAGATGAAGATGAAAGCCCTTCTCCATGAGGTCGGAGTTCTCTCATCCGAGAACGCCAGCCTCAGC